>Ga0247833_1002475_pt1 | contig 26924 bp, 20 predicted proteins | sample LaCruzMarch2015__7_FD_187117 | JGI IMG/M metagenome (GOLD analysis project Ga0247833, IMG submission 187117) | Freshwater microbial communities from meromictic Lake La Cruz, Castile-La Mancha, Spain - LaCruzMarch2015_8m | ecosystem: Environmental > Aquatic > Freshwater > Lake | place: Spain... | reverse complement strand
GCCACGGCAGCGACGACAAACTGTACGAGCTTGACGGTCAACTGCGGCTCTCCAGCCGGCCGGAAAGCGTCGGCGGTACGCCGGCGGCACGCTTCATCCATGATCCCACCCACCAGCTCGTCATAGGTCCGTACGTGATTGACGCCGCCGCAACAGTTCATGCGGTGTCGCCGGCCAAGATGGAGGGCAGGCTGACGGCTGCGGCCCGGCATCCCACCGATCCGGCCGGCAAGGTGCTCATGTACGACATGGAGGGCTTGCTGTACGAACTCGACATGCGGTCTCATGAGCCACGACTGCTCTTCGCCCGCGCCGTTCCCGGCTGGCACGGCAAAGGCATGTACACGGGGCAGGGCGTCGTTGTCGTCGCCAACAATGGCGAGCATCCGGCAGACCTGAAAAAGCACGAGCCGTTTCTGTTGGCGATTCCCACCACGCGGGCGTCGAAGAACGAGGCGGGCGGACTTGCCGAGTGGGCCGGCCCTGCGGCGGGCGACAGGGCATGGCGGCTTGTCCGGCGGCGGCAGTTCACCGACGTCACCGGGCCTGGCGGCATCCACGGGCCACCTTCGCCCGATGCCCCGCTCTGGGCGATCGGCTGGGATGAAAAGAGCGTGCTGCTGATGGTGCGGAGCGCTGACGACGCTGCAGCGGGCAGGGAGCCATGGCACACGTTCCGTCTCCCCAAGTCCTGCAACAGCTACGACGGCGACCATGGCTGGCACACCGAATGGCCACGGATCCGCGAGGTCGTGCCGGCCGCTGACGGGGTGCCGGCGAAATACGTCCTCACCATGCACGGTGGCTGGTACGACTTTCCCGGGACCTTCTCGGCGGCGGCACCGATGGGCATCCGTCCGCTGTGCTCGCACTTGAAGATCACCGGCGACGTCGCCCCGTGGACGGTCGCTGGCGAGCAGACGATCGTTTTCGGCTGCGATGACACGGCGAAAAGCGGATTCCTGAGCCAGCACCAGAACCCTCGCAACGACCTGAACGGCCGCTCAAACTCGAATCTCTGGTTCACGACGTGGGCAGACCTCCCCCGGCTCGGTCGGCCGGGTGGCACTGGATACGTGTGGCGGCAGGAAGCCGTGCAGGCCGGCACACCATCCGATCCGCTGCTGCTCGCAGGCGGCGGCGGATACACGCACCGCGTGGTGCATCTGGCCCACGAGGCTGATGCGTCGGTCACCTTCACGCTCATGGCAGGAACGGGGCTCGAGTGGAAGCCGGTCGCAGAGGTGCAGGTGCCGGCGAAGGGCAGCGGCTATTACGTGCTGCCGGCCGACGTGGAAGGCGACTGGGTGCGGGTGGTCGCAGACCGCGACGCGCCGACAGTCACCGCGGTCTTCCGCTACGGCATCCGCGGCGGCACGGCCACAGATTCCAATCTGTTCGCCGCCCTCCCGGATGTCGGTTCCACCGAGCCATGGATCGCTGCCACCCTACGGAGCGGCGACGATGATTCACTGCCACTCGATGTGTTTGCCCGTGACGTCGATGGAGAAGGGACACCAGCGGCGGCGGCAGCCTGGCGGGTGAGCGTCGGCCACGGTCCAGAACCCCGGAGCAAAGCTGATCCCGTCACCAGCCTCCTCCGCGACAAGGCGACCCCCACGTCGCCCGACGTTTCATTCGACGCGGCGAGTGTGATCCTCACGGAGGGGACGAAGGTCTTTCGTCTGCCCAAGCCACTCGATCCAGCCCGAGCGGCCGCCTACGAGACGCCATTCGCCAGCGGTTGGCCGCGGGGGTTGCGTGAGGTGGTCACGGAGCGAAGCCTGCTCAACGCGGCCGGCACGTTGTATGTGCTGCCGCGAGTCACCAGCGGTGGTGCTGCAAAGATTCTGCCCGTGTGCAGCCACGGCAAGCGGATCACCGACTTCTGTTCGTGGCGCGGACTGCTCGTCCTCGGTGGCGTGCGGCAGGCCGCGGTGCCATGCGGAGCAGGAGCGCCAGGCTCACGGGTGATCGGCAGTACCGACATGAGCGGCCACACCGCCCGCGGCCCTGCTGTCTGGGTGGGTGACATCGACGAACTCTGGCGGCTTCCCAGACCGACCGGCCGCGGCGGGCCGTGGCACGAAACGGCCGTTGAGGCCGGCATGCCGAGCGATCCGTACCTCATGGGGGGCTACGACGAGAAGGAACTCCATCTTTCGCACCATGCGGCCGAGACCGTGGCCGTGAAGGTCCAGATCGATCCGGCCGGGGACGGCCAGTGGTTTGAGTATGAGCGTGTCGCCGTTCCCCCAGGTGAGACCGTTGTCCATCATTTTCCGAAAGGTTTTCTGGCACAGTGGGTGCGTTTGGTCCCGGATGTGGCCTGCCGAGCCACCGCGACCCTCCTCTACAGGTGATACGGGGCAGAAGTGATCTGGAATCCCATACAAGCCCCTGGCGTGAGCCGGGGGATCGGTCCGCTACCCCACGATGACCGTCGGCCGCCTCTCGGGATCGGCGATGGCGTCGTCGAGCAGGTCCACGACACGGTTGGGCACGTCTCCACGGCCAAAGAGCAGGAAATCAAGGGCGAGCTTGAGCCGGTTGCCCTTGCTCCAGCCGAAAACGATGTCGAGTGGCGAGCCATTCTTGGTCATGTCGATCGCTAGCTGCGCGATCGTGTGCGACACCGACACGCAGTCGTGCGCGGTGATCACAAACCGGTCGCCTTCCTGCCGGACACCGATGATCGGCGCATTTTCGAACTCGCTCGTATCGCCGTAGTGCACCTCGAGAAACACCAGAGGCACCCCGGACGGGATGCGGTGCTTCCGCCGAATCTCGGCCTCCTTCTCCGCCAGCGATCGCTGGCCGGGACGGTGCGGCACGAGCACCTGGAACGTGCCGTCCAAGCAGATGTCGGTCCAGAGCATCCTCGCGGCATCATCGGCGAAGCGAAACTCCTTGAGCCGCAATTCCTCGGCTCTCCAAAACCGCGATACGAGCGACAGCGCGAGCACACAGCCGATGAAGATCGACGCGATGATGATGCCGTCCGGCCGCTCGATCATGTTGGCGATCGTGGTGTAGATAAACACCAGACAGACCATAAAGAAGTAGCACTGCGCAGCACGGCGGCCGAACACACCCGATCCGTCCGCTGGCAGCGGCTTGTGGCCGATGTCGACGAGCGTCGCGATGGCGGCGCTGGTCATGAGCACGAGCACGCCGGTGGCATAGGCGCCGCCCTGCGCCGAGACGTCGGCCCGGAAGGCCCAGGTGACGAGCAGGTTGATGACGGTGAAGGCCATGACAAGGGGGCGGTAGGCGGCCGCCCACTCCGGTGCCATGCCATACCGCGGCAGATACCTGGGCACCATGTTGAGCAGGCCCGCCATCGCCGAAGCGCCGGCAAACCAGAGGATGAGAATCGTGCTGACGTCATACGCGGAGCCGAAGACGCGGCCGAAGAGCGGACAGATTGCGTGCGGACTCTCACCATGGGCGATGTAGGCCAGCGCCCGGTCGATGGCCTTGCCCTTGACCGGTTCGAGCCTGAGTTCATCGGCCGGGATGAGGGTGTCGGTGCCGGTGACCAGCGACGATCCAACCAGAAACACCGACATGATCAGGGCGGCGGTGAAGAGCAGTTTCCGCGTGTTGGCGATCCGGGCCGCGGCATTCGTCGGATCGTCCGGCGTGCCCTTCATGAGATGGATCTGCAGTACGCCGGTCTCGAAGCCGCTCATGCCCAGCGCCAGTTTCGGAAACACGATGCAGGCGATGCCCAAAGCCACCCACGGGCCGCTGCCGCTGATAGGCGCGTGGGCCAGGTGGTAGTTTCCGCTGGTAATCTCCCCCAACCAGTGCTGGAGCAGGGAGGGATGGGTGACCAGATGAAACAGCCCCGCCCCGACCACGATGGCCGTCAGACCGAGGTAGGCGACGACGAGCACCAGCGCCAGCCCGATGACCTCGCTAAACCCCTTGAGAAACATCCCGCCCAACAGCACGAGCAGGACAATGGTGACGAACATCTGCCCCTGCATGAAGGCGGGTGCCTCCGCGGCATAGAACGCGTTGCTGATCAAGTGGGCCGCGGCGTCGGCCGCGGAGAGTGTTTTCGTGATCACGAAGTCAGTGGCTGCGAAGCCGACGAGCACGAGCACCACGATCTTGTTCCACCATCCGTGAAACAGCCGTTCGATCATACCGATGGAGCCGACGCCGTCGGGCGTCTCCCCCGCCACGTGGCGATAGACAGGCAACGCTCCCAGGAGCGTCACCAGCACGAGAATCAGCGTTGCGATCGGGGCCAGCGTGCCCGCCCCCTCGAAGGCGATCGACGGCTGGTAGCCGAGGGTGCTGAAGTAGTCGACGCCACACAGGCACATGATCAGCCACCAGGCGTAGTGGTGCTGCGGGTGCGCGTGTTCGTCAAGTTGCTGCGTAGAGGTTGGCCGGCTCATTCGCGTCTGGCCCCCACGAGGGTGCCGACGCGTTCACCCGAGACAGCCCGTTCGATGTTGCCATCCCGGCGGTAGTTGAAGACGAGGATCGGCATGGCATGTTCCATGCACTGGGAGATTGCCGTCGCGTCCATCACACGGAGATTCTGCTCCAGCACCTGCTGGTAGGTGAGGTCGCGGTAGAGCATGGCATGCGGATTCTTCTCCGGATCGTCGGAGTAGACGCCGTCCACGCGAGTGGCCTTCATGAGGATGTCGGCCTCGAGTTCGAGTGCCCGCTGGGCGGCAGCCGTGTCGGTGGTCACGAACGGGCTGCCGGTTCCGGCCGCCAGGATCACGATCCGCCCCTTTTCGAGATGCCGCTTTGCCCGGCGGCGGATGTAGGGCTCGGCCACGCCCTCCATGCGGATGGCGGTCATCAGACGGGTCTGCACACCGAGGCTCTCGATGGCATCCTGCAGGGCGAGGCCGTTGATCACCGTGGCAAGCATGCCCATGGAGTGCCCCGTGGCCTCCTGGATGCCGGTATTGCCCGCGGTAAACGATGCCCCGCGCAGGATGTTGCCGCCACCGATCACAACGGCCAGTTGCGTGCCTTGGGCCGCTGCCTGCACCGTCTGCCGGGCGATGTGAAGCACTTCCTCCATCGAGATGCCGCGTTCGCCCTGCCGGGCGAAGCTCTCGCCCGACAGTTTGAGGAGTACGCGACGGTAGCGACCGGCGTCCATGGTGGTGATGGGGGCGGACCGGGGTGTGGGCCTGTTTCAGCCGCCGATCCGCCAGTTCTCCAGTCGCTTAACCTGCAGTCCGGCGGAACTGGTGAGCTGGCCGACGGTCTGCTTGTCGTCCTTCACAAACGGTTGTTCGAGCAGCACGCACTGGCTGAAGAAGTTGCGGAGTCGGCCTTCGATCATCTTTTCGATGATGTTCTCAGGCTTCCCCTCCCTGCGGGCTGCGTCGCTGAGAATCTCCCGCTCCTTGGCGACGACGGCAGGATCCAGATCCTCCTTGGTGAGCGACTGCGGAGCGAGCGCCACAGCGTGCATGGCGACATCCTTCGCCACCTCGGCTGCTTTTTCACCGGTCGTATTCCCCGCGACTTCGACGAGCGCCGCCTTCGAGCCGTCGTGATGGGCATAGCCACCGCAGGGGGCATCGATCCGGCAGATCCGAGACAGCTCAAACACCTCGCGCATGCGATTGAAGAGATCGTCCTTCAATTCGCCAAGCGTGCGGTCAGGATGAGCCTGGCTCTTCTGGGCCAGAAGATCAGCCGGCGTCTTTGCGCCTGGGCCGACCGCCAGGGTCTTGGCCACGTCGTTCACAAAGTCCTTGAAGTCGGGGCTTCCGGCCACCGGGGCACTCTCGCACTTCACTTCGATCATCGAACCGACTCCCTTGGCCAGATCGGCGTAGACAGCCAGGCGGCCGGTGGAAGTCTCGCGGTCGGCCCGCATGGCCTGCGTCTTCACGCCCTGCTTTCGCAGCCATTCAACCGCCTCGTCGGTGTTGCCACCGCACTCCAGCAGGGCCTTCTTGCACTCCATCATCGGCAGACCCGTTTTGTCACGGAGGGCCATCACGGCAGCGGCGGTGATCTCAGCCAAGGTGTTTCTCCTCGTAAAAGACGGTAAGAGGTGAGAAAAAGCGAAGTGGTACGAAAGAATTGCGAGAGCGGTTGTTTTGGTGGGCTGGCTGTGGGGTGGTCGATTCCACACCATCCGCGCCACCGAGGCCTGCGCCTTTGTGGCGGACTTTTCAATCAGGCCATTGGCCAGGCCCATGGTATCGGGCCCAGAGTATGAGGCCCTTCCCATGAAGCCCTTATTATGAAGCCCTCATCATCAGGACTTGGGAGGCCTCGGCACGGCCCGCTTCACGTTCGCCTTGGCTTTCGGAGCCGGCTTCGGACTCTTGCCCTCTTCGCCAGCCTGACCAGCCACTTCCCCGCCCTCGGCCTGGGCCTGCGACGCAGCCGCGGTCTGCGACTTGCCCTCGAGAATCGCATCCGCCAGTCGGGCGGCGACCAGTTCGATCGAACGGATCGAGTCGTCGTTGCCCGGAATTGGCAGATCGATGACGTCAGGATCGCAATCGGTGTCGATCAGCGCCACGGTCGTAATGCCCATCTTGCGGGCCTCGTTGACGGCGTTCTTCTCCTTCTTGGGATCAAACACCACCAGACACTCAGGCAGCCTGGAGAGGGTGCGGATGCCGCCCAGGTTTCGGAGCATCTTGCGGTGCTCCCGTCGGAGCGAAGACTGCATCTTCTTCGAGTAACCGCTAAAGGCCTCCGAGGGGATCAGCAACTCGAGTTCCTCGAGCCGGGCCAGCCGATTGCGGATCGTTCGGAAGTTGGTGAGCGTGCCGCCGAGCCAGCGGTCGCTGACATACGGCATGCCACACCGGGCCGCCTCGCGGGCGACGGCCTCGGCACCCTGTCGCTTGGTGCCCACAAAAAGCACGAGCACGCCAGATGATGCAACCTGCTTGAGATACTTCCGCGCCCGCAGCAGGCCGCGGATCGTCTCGCGGACGTCGATGATGTGGATGAGGTTGCGACGGCCGTGGATGTAGGGCCGCATCTTGGGATTCCAGCGGCTGGCTCGGTGGCCAAAGTGCACGCCCGCTTCAATCAACTCTTGGGCCAAAACGTTCGACACGCTCGCGTACTCTCAAAAGGAAGGGGATGTTGGAAAGCGGATGCCGGCCTTGGTGGGAGGGGAGCCCTCGCCGCCGAGCACCGCAAACTATCGGCTTTTCCGGGGCCGTGTCAACGCACACGCGGCATCCCCGGGCGCCGGGGCAAACCCGGGGCCGGCTGCCCGGCCCGTCTGCAGCCATGGCTTGAATCCGGCCAACCGAGCAGACTAGACTCCAGACGCAGCGTTTTCAGGCGTTTCCAGCCCACTTCGCCCCGTCCACCACCTCCTACGAGCCCGGCCCCCGTGCCGTCCGCACCCATGCGACACGTCCTCTCCGCCACGGTCCAGAATGTTCCGGGCGTGCTGGCACACGTGGCGGGCATGCTTGCCTCCCGTGGCTACAACATCGACAGCCTGGCCGTCGGTGAGACCGAAGACCGCGGATTTTCGCGGATGACGTTCGTGCTGCGGGGCGACGACCGGGTGCTCGACCAGGTCTGCCGGCAGCTGGAGAAGATCGTCACGGTGGTCCGCGTTGATGACATCAGCTCCCGCAACTACGTCGAACGCGACCTGATGCTCATGAAAGTGGCCGCCCCGGTTGGTCCGGCGCGGTCGCAGGTGAAGGAACTCGCCGAAATCTTCCGTGGCCGGATCGTCGACGTGGCTGCTGACAGCGTGATCGTTGAGATCTCTGGCACGGAAAAAAAGATCGAGGGCTTCATCGAACTGATGCGGCCGCTGGGCATCCTGGAACTGGTCCGCACCGGCCGGATTGCAATGGTGCGGGGAAGCTCGCCGACCCGTGAACTCACTGAAGCGGCCGACGGGGCCCGACCGGTCGACGCGGTTTCGGAAGGCGAATCGCTCGCGTGATGGAAGACTTCTGCCAACGCACGACCCGCAACCATCCAACGCATCCAGCCTTCACATTCAGCAGTCAATCGTTTTCGCAACTCATCCTCATCCCGAATCATCCCGAACTGGAGTGACCTGTGGCCGCCACGATCTACTACGACGCCGATGCTGACCTGAAGGCCCTCGCCGGCAAGACCATCGCCATCATCGGCTACGGCAGCCAAGGCCATGCCCAGGCCCAAAACCTGAAGGACAGCGGCCTCAAGGTCGTGGTGGCCCAGCGACCGGGCGGCCCCAATTACGATCTCGCCAAGAGCCACGGCTTCGAGCCGATGAGCGTGGAAGATGCCGTCAAGCAGGCCGACCTTGTCAACATTCTCCTGCCCGACGAACTGCAGGGGGATGTCTACAAGACTTCGATCAAGCCGAACCTGAAGAAGGGCGCCATCTTGATGGCCAGCCACGGCTTCAACTTCCACTTCGGCCAGGTCGAGCCGCCGCCGGGCCACGACATCATGCTCGTCGCCCCCAAGGGCCCGGGCCATCTCGTCCGCAGCGAATACGTGAAGGGGGGCGGTGTGCCCTGCCTGATCGCCCTGGGCCCCAACGCCAGTCCTGAGACCAAGAAGATCGGTCTCGCCTATGCCAAGGGCATCGGCGGCACGCGGGGCGGCGTGATCGAGACGACGATCGCGGAAGAGACCGAGACCGACCTCTTCGGCGAGCAGGCTGTGCTCTGCGGCGGCGTCTCGGAGCTGATCAAGGCCGGCTTCGACACGCTCGTCGAGGCGGGCTACCAGCCGGAGATGGCCTACTTCGAGTGCCTGCACGAGATGAAACTGATCGTCGATCTCTTCTATCAGGGCGGCCTCGAATACATGCGGTACAGCGTGTCGAACACGGCTGAATACGGCGACTACACGCGTGGCAAGCGGATCATCACGGAAGAGACCCGCAAGGAGATGAAGAAGATTCTCGAAGAGATTCGCTCGGGCGAATTTGCCCGCGACTGGATCCTCGAAAACCGTGGCGGCGCGGCGATGTTCAAGAGCACGCGTCGGCGTGAGCGTGAGCACAAACTCACGGAGACGGGCCGGGGCCTCCGCAAGATGATGAAGTGGATCGACAGCAAGGAAGTGTGATCGCATGACGCCCGAGGAAACCCAGTCGCGCAGTCTCTACGAATCGCGGGTGTTGTATGAGCAACTCCAACCCGGCGACCGGGTGGAGGTGGTGCATGGAGTCACGGTGGGTTCGACCGCCAAGTGGAGCACGACCACAGTGGGCCAGGTGCTGCGTCGGGAGCGGCGTCGGCATGGGCTGCACTTCCGCCGGAATCCTGACGACAAGGTTTTCAGCGATGTGCTGATCCTGTCCCGCGACGACGGCGAACTGACCACCGTGACAATGGACGAGTACACGCGGCTGCGGAAGCTGTAAGCCACGGCGCAGGGCCGGAGGCCCGGATAAGCACCAGCGGGCGGAGTCCCGCCAAGGAAAAACGGACACGATGTCCGTGTTTTCCGTGAAACTCCCGAGTACACGCGGCTGCGGAAGCTGTAAGCCACGGCGCAGGGCCGGAGGCCCGGATAAGCACCAGCGGGCGGAGTCCCGCCAAGGAAAAACGGACACGATGTCCGTGTTTTCCGTGAAACTCCCGAGTACACGCGGCTGCGGAAGCTGTAGTCACGGCCCGGGGCTGCCCATGCACCGTCGCCGGACGTTCGCTACGGCATCCTGCCTCCGCTCTCTCGATGCTGACTGCGCTTCGGTATCCTGCCTACGCTGGTCAGCAACGCCGGCTCCTGGGGCACGGCACGGGCAACCCCTTGCTGAACTCCCTGCTAAGCCTGGAAAGCTCTACGGGGCCGACTGGCGACACAAGCCACGGCAAGTTAAAAACTCGCCGCCACGGGGGGAGAGATTGCGACTGCCTCGGCACGAAGGGCGAGACTAAAGGAGTTCGACCCGTGGCCACGAGTTTTTAACTTGTGGAATCCGTGCCGGGACACGGTCAAGTTGAAAACTTGTCCCCACGAGAGGCGGCTTCACGCCACGCGGGCGATGATGCACTTGAGATACTCGCCTTCCAGACAGCCCGCGCTGACAGGATGATCCGGTGCGGCGCCGCGGCACTCGAGCAGTTGGATCGTGCGGCCCGACCGCTGGGCCACGCCCGCAAGCATCACCAGAAAATCCTCGCGTGACACAGCACCCGAACAGCTGTTGGTCACGAGGATGCCGCCCGGCTCGAGGAGATCGACGGCCAGTCGATTGATCCTGTGGTAGGCCCGCATCGCGTCGTCCAGCGAGGCCCGGCTGCGGGCGAACTTCGGCGGGTCGAGGATCACCATGCCGAAGCGGTCGCCCGCCGTCTTGAGAGCGGAGAGTTTCTCGAATGCATCCGCGGTTTCAACGGCGACGTTGGCGGCACCGTTCAGATCGGCGTTGGCCCTTGCCAACGCAGTCGCCTTGCCGCTGGAATCGACAGCCAGCACGCTCCGTGCCCCGCCGGCCACGGCACAGGCGGTGGCAAAGCCGCCGGAATAACAGAACATGTCGAGCACACGCCGGCCACGGGCATACCTCGCAGCCGCCTGACGGTTGTCCCGCTGGTCGAGATAGAAGCCGGTCTTCTGCCCCTCGGTCAGGTCGATGCCGAATTTCAGGCCGTGCTCCATCACAAAGATCGGGCCCGTGGGGGCGATGCCGCGGACGAGACGGTCGGGCAGGTGCAGCCCCTCGAGCTTTGCCAGTCCGCGTTCGGCGCCCCTCAGGAGAATCCCCTTCGGCGCCACGAGTGATTCCAAAACATCGCAGACAATATCGAGCCGGTGCGACATCGCCAGGGCCGTGACCTGCACGCAGAGCCATTCGCCGTAGCGGTCGACGATCAGACCGGAGAGATCGTCCCCCTCGCTGTTGACCAGACGGGCACCGCCGCTTGGGTCGGTCAGGCCGAGCGATTGTCGCAGGGCCACCGCCGACTCGACCCGCGACCTCCACAGCCCGTCGTCGAGCCGGGTGGCAGCATCGAAGGCATAGAGCCGGACACGGAGTTTGCTGGCGGCGTTCCAGAGCCCGCGGGCCACGAAGGTGCCATCGTGGGTGGCCAGATCGACGACGTCGCCTTCGGCAGGCGTGCCATCGACGCGGAGCACCGCGGTGTCGAGCACCCAGGGATGACGGCCGAAGAACGGCCGGGCCCGCTTGGGCTTGAGCACCACCGTCGCGACTGGAAGGCCAGCCGTTTCGGACGGATGGCTCATTGCGTCAGGCATGCACGACCTGCTTGGCCGGGCCCGGCACCACGTGCGGCGCCGGAAGGGCATCGCTGCCCGGATCCGCCTTCACTTTTCGACGCCCCTCGCGGAGGGCCTTCTTTCGTTCGATCCGCAGCACGCTCCAACTGAGGACGGCACCCAGCGGCCCCGACAGGAGCGCCGGCAGGAAAACAAGGTTTCCAACCAGCGCGATCGTGAGCATTGTCAGCATCATGTGGCCAAACCGCTGCGTGGGACCGAAGGGCGAAAGCGAGAAGACGGAGAGACCGATGCCGATCACTCCCCAACTCTGATACATCGCGCGGGCACAGCCCTTGTAGGCCAGCATCGTCGCCTGCTTGCGGTCGAGGCCGTCGGCGATGCCTTTTCGGAACCAGAGCATGAAGTGCACCACGTCGTCGACCGTCACCCCGAGCGCCACGCTCGGCGCCATCACCGTACCGATATCGATGAGCAGCGTGCCGGCGTCGAGCGACTTGAGCAGCGAATGGGTCCAGCCCATGCCGCCAAAGACCATCAGGGCCGGGAAGGCGGCGGGCAGCAGGAGCACGAGCCCCGCGGAGGCCGCCCTGCAGAGCACGATCATGACCGCGACGATGATCGCGAAATCGTAGACGAAGCCGATCGCCAGGCCGTCGAGTAGCGAGTGCTGGGCCTTGTAGACCAGCGGCACCAGCCCTGTGTAGTCGACCGTCACGCCCTTGACCCCTTCGGTGTCGAGGTCGGCGAGGATCGGATCGATCTTCGACTGGAGGTCGGCTTTGAAAAGGGCATAGTCGACCTCCTTGGTCGCACTGACACGCGCACTGATCCGCCAGAGTTCCTGCCGGCTGCCGTCGGGGAGTTCGGCCTCGCGGAGGTAGTCACCGTCGAGAAAGTCCTGCCGGTGGGCCGTGAGCCGGCGGTTGAGCACGCTCCGCTTGGTCCGTGAACCGAAGCCGATGGCCCGCGCTGCTGCACCGCCAATCCCGTCGTCGCCGGCGCCGCCGATGTCGAGGCTGCGGCCGAACGTCACCGTGGAGAGCGAACTGCCGACCTCTTCGAGCACGCCGATCGACTTTTGGATCGAGCCGACCAGTTCCATCCGCTCCAGAAAGCTGAGCGGGCATGTCTCCTGGTCGATCCGCACGAGGATCTCCATCGGCACAAGTGGGCCGAGGTTTTTCTCGAGCCAGTGGTAGTCCTGACGGATGCGGGCCTTCGAGGAAAACAGCCGCATGAGTTGCACGCTGCTCTCCACCCGTGTGAGTCCGTAGCCCACGCCGACCATGGCAAGCAGACAGGCCGCCGTGACCAGGCCGTTGTGCCTGGTGATCCACTGACCGACGCCCCACCAGGGGCTCGACTCGATCGGCTTCCAGGCGTCGCCACCTTCCTCCTCCGCGAGTTTGCCCAGCTTGAGCTTCGGCGGAAACAGTTCCAATGCGGCGGGCATGAACGTGATGAGGATCAGAAAGCTGACGACCACACCCAACGCCGAGAAGATGCCGAACATCCTGATCGGAACCAGTTCGCTCACGGCGAGCGTCGCCAGACCGATCGCTGTCGTGCCGGTGGCCAGCGTGAGCGGGAGGAAGGCGTGGTGAACGGAGCGTCCCGCGGCGCCTTCGACGATGCCTGTCTCGGCGAGTTGATCGCGGTAGTAGTTGGCCAGATGGATCGCGCCGCTGGTCGTGGCAACGTAGACGAGCGACGGCATCGTCAACAGGATCGCGTCGACGGGATACCCCGAATACCAGACGATCGCGAGGCTGGCGAACATGCTGTACACGCCCGACGCCAGCACCATCGCCACGAGCATCTTGCTCTTGAGGCTCCACCAGCTCACGATAAATCCGACCACCAGCGACAGGCCGAACAGGATGGTCACGCTCGTCTGGCCGGCCCGGTCGATCGAAACGTTGTCGACGGGCGGTCCGCCCATGTGCAGGGTCGGTTCAGGGATTCCACACTCCCCGGCGGCGACGTCCTTGATGAGGTCGATCGCCCCGTGCAGGTTGGCCCGGGCTACATCGGAGAGCGTCAGCACCAGGCAGGTCTGCCGGGCATCCAGATCGTCTGCCTCGCTGCCCGCTTCGATTCCCTGCTGTGCCGGGCCGATAATCGCTCCCGTGAGTCGAAAAATCGCCTCCTCACGCTCGAGGTTGAGCGGTTCCTGGGTCATCCGTTCGACGGCCCGTGGGCCTGTCTGGGCCGTCTTGAAAAAGAGTGGCCGGTCAATTCGGGAGGCTTCCTCGGGGGGGGGCAACAGTTTTTGGGCGAGCAGTTCCAGCCTGGGATCGGCCATGGTGCAGCCGTCCCAGCTGATCAGAACAAACTCCTCCCCCTGGAAGTTGCGGCGGAAAAAGCGATAGGTCTGGGTTTCCGGGTACTCGAGCGGCAGCCAGCCCTTTACGTCGTTGCGGTTGTTGCCCTTGGCCTTGACCGCCCCCACGATCACAAGCGGGAGCAGGAAGATCAGGATCGCCATGATCCAGACGCTATTCCGCTGATAGAAATTTGTGCCGGCCTTCGACATCATGGCGTCCAGACTGGGGTGTCCTACGTCGTCCGTGCTTCCGTTTTTCGTCCGTCAGTCACTCAACCGTACAGGGCTTTTCCCGCTCAGTCCATATCGCTCAGGGGTGTCAGACCCCTTTTTCCACACCTGTCGGATAACGCAAGTCCTTTCTCCATAACACCTTCCGCCGACAACACAGCTTTCCTATCCGGCACAGACCGTATCAGTCGCGTTGGCAGGGAGCGGGATTGTTTGCCTGAAACCCGCAGGATGTGTGGGAACCGTCACAGAACGGCCTCGTCCGCGTCTGGCCGCAACGGCAGAGGGCGACCGCCCGCTTCCCGCTCGGCAGGGGAAACTCCTTTCCCAGATGATCGGTGACGCAGAGCGACAGCCCTTTGAATTGCTCGCCGGTGGGCATTTCAACTACGAGCGGGCCGTTTTCCCGGCAACGGATGGTCAGGCTGTCGGGTGGCAGGGATCGCTTGCCGGTCCCAGTGCCAGGCGGGCAGGCGGCTTGAGCCCGGGCCGCTTGAGGCTTGGCCGCCTCAGCAGAAAGCCCGTTCGACAGATCCGTTGGCCGGGCTGGCTGCCTGGAAGTCCACCACCAGACAGCGGCCGCAAGTGATAAAAGCACGAGCGAAGCCAGTTGGGAGATCGACAGCGGCGTGCCGAGGGCGGGCGGCTCGTCGATCCGGATGGCCTCCAGCAGAAGCCTGGAAATTGGATGGAGCGTGAGCACCAGCGCAAAAACCTGGCCGTCCCGCCGGGCCAGCGGCGTGGCCGAGGCGACACTGGCGAGAACTGCCAGAATGGCGGCATCGACCGCCGCATAGAGCTGCGCCGGATGCACTGGCAGGCTCCATGGGCGGCCGCCCCCGGCAGTGGCTGAAAGAAGCCCCCTGGCGGCCTGATCGAGCCACGGGGGGCTCTCCGGTGGAAACCTGACAGCCCACGGCAGGTCGCACGGCCCTCCATAACAGCAGCCGTTTAAAAAGCAGCCGATCCGGCCAATCGACAGGCCCACGAGCAGGCCCGGCGCGATGCAGTCTGCCAGGCGTGGCAGCGACAGACCGCGGCGGCTGGCAAATCGCCAGGCAGCCAGCGCAGCCGTCGGCAGCGCTCCAAACACCACCAGGCCACCAGCCGCAACATTGAGCACAGCGCCGAGTGATTCCAGCCAGCTCTTTCCAGCCGCGAAAAACTGATCGTGGTATTCGATGACGTAAAAAAGTCTTGCGCCGACGATCCCCCACAGAAACACCTCCATGCCCAGTGCCAGGATCGTGTCGGCGTCGAAGCCCATCCGGCGACCGCGCACGATCGAGAGCCATGTGCCCGCCGTGGCGGCCAACAGCAGCATCGCCCCGTAGCCCCGCACCGGCACCCCTTGGCCGTCATCGAGCGCTGGCAGGAGCCACACAATCGCCGCCGCTGCGATCGCCAGCGGCAAGGCCAACGTTTCGACCGCCGTTCTCCAGCCGTGTGAGGTGGCGGTTCGCGCCAGCATCACGACCGCCACAACAGCCCACAGCCCGAGCAGAACACCGACGCCCACGAGCGGCAACGACACCCCGCCGATGGTGATCCGTGTCGGGATATGAAAGAGCGTGGAGAGCATCAGGTGCCATGCCTCACGAGCGATCTGCCGCGGGCTGGAAGCTCCAGGTTGTCGATCAGCCGTGTTCCGCCCAGTCGGCCGGCCACCAGAGCCACCCCGCGCTCGGCGTCGTCGGAGATTGGCTCGAGCGACTCCGGGTCGGCCAACGCGGCGTAGTCGACCACGATCCCGCGCGACGACATCGTCTCCCGCATCATCCTTTCGATCGCAGCCGTGCCACCGCCTGTCGACCAGAGCTGCTCAGCCCGGTGCAGGCTCTCCGAGACCGCGACGGCGCGGCTGCGATCGGCCGGGGAAAGGTAGGCGTTTCGCGAACTCATCGCGAGCCCGTCGCGTTCACGCACAGTCGGGCAGACGACGATCTCGACCGGCATCCCCAGGTCACGGGTCATGCGCTTCACCACGAGCGTCTGCTGCCAGTCTTTCGCGCCGAAGTAGGCCGCATCGGCCGGCACGGCGAGCAGCAGTTTACAGACCACCGTCGCCACGCCGTCGAAGTGCCCCGGTCGCCGCTCGCCCTCAAATCGCACCGCCGGCCCACCCACGACGATCCGTGTTGCATCGTCCGGCGGATACACGCTCGACACCTCCGGCACGTAGAGCCACGTCACGCCATGCACGGCGAGAACCTCCCGATCGGCCTCGAGCGTTCGCGGATACCGGGCGAAATCTTCCTGTGGACCGAACTGCGTTGGATTCACGAAAATCGAGACCACGACGTCGTCGCATTCACCGGCGGCGCGGTCCACAAGGCTGGCATGACCGGCGTGCAATGCGCCCATCGTGGGCACGAATCCGACGCGGCGGCCCGCCGCCCGCGCCTGGCCGACAAGCATTCGGATGCGATCGGGCTCATGCACGAGGTGATGTGTCACGCCATCGCCTCAACAGCGGCCACTGCTTCCTGCACCGCCTGGCCGAGATCCCCGGCGGCGATCGTCACCACCGCCCGTGGTCGGCCGGCGTCGGGGCAGCGGAGTGCGGCGATGATCCTGTCCTGGAGCCGCAACAGCCTGCCCACCGACTCATCCACGGACACGCACACCGCGGCGGCTGCAGAAGGGCCGGCCACCGCCTCGGTTGACGGCTGACCACTGGAGGATGATTCACTGGAGGATGAGCCACTGGAGGATGAGCCACTGGACGACGAATCGACGCTGAAGGAGCCGAAGTCGCCAGTGTCGTCAGCCTGCCGTGCGCGCCGGGAGACCCGCTCCTCGAGCACGTCCGGAGGGGCGATGAGCAGGATGGCGACCTCCGGCGGCACGGTGTCGGCGGCGAGCCGTCTGAAGAAGGACTGAAAATTCCCGAGCGCCTCACCGGCGAGTGATTCCTCCGCAGCGAGTCTCACGGTCTGAAGCCAGTAGTCGACCACTGTGCCGTGCGGATCCCGCGGCCAGCGTTTTGCCAGCAGCGGCTTCGCACAGGCCTCGACCGCCTGGTGCCATGGGCCTTCTCCGCCGGCGGCCTCCTGCCGCGACAGGAGCAGATCGGCCCGCGTGTATTCCGGTGGGGCCGGCACAAGCCTCGCGAGCGTGGCGTGGGCGATCGCCGCCGCAACCTCCGGAGCGGCCGCGCCCGGCACGCCGATCACCGCCACGTGTGGGTGCGGCGACGAGATGCTTTCGAGCAGGCGTTCGAGCGTGCAGGCGGCCAACGGGTGCACGAGATCCGGCGAAATCTCCACGCATGGCTCGAGCACAAACCTTCTGGTCGCCATCCGCGGGTGGGGCAGCGTCAGCGACTCGGTGGTGAGCACGACGTCATCGTAGAGCAGAAGGTCAAGGTCCACCGTGCGGGGCCCCCAGCGCTCGACCCGCTCGCGATGGAGCGTATTTTCGACCGCGGACAGCATGGCCAGCACGTCGTGCGGCGCCAGGTCGGTTTCCAAGAGGCAGGCACCGTTTAAAAACACACCCTGGCCGGAAGGACCGCCGATGGGCCGAGTGTCGCGATACCGGCTCACGCTCACCAGCGTGACGCCCGGCATGTAACGCAACAGTTCCATGGCCCGATCAAGAAGCTCTCGCCGTTGGCCGACGTTGGAACCACATCCGACAAGGCATCGTGCCATAGCGTTTCACACCAGGAGGCGAACCGCCGGGATTCTACCCGCCGGCCGCCCTCCCGGAAAAACACGCCTGCGTCATCCAACATGAAAATAGCGGAAAAGAGCCCGACAAACCGCTCAATAATGGCTCCCGAATGGCTCACCAACCGTTCGAAACCCGGGGGGACATCCAGGCCACGACCAAAGTCGCCGACTGTCGATCCCTCCAGTCGCCGCCCCCGAAATTTTCGAACGATTGCTCTGAACGATTACTCTGAACGACTCCTTTGACAGGCTTCCTTCCACGCGATTCAGCCCCGCGTTCGCTCGACCTTCATGTCTGCGATGTCGCGATGTCTGCGATGCCGCGTGATCCTGCGTCGTCATCCACTGCGGCGTCATTCTGTGAAGCGGGTCGAAGATGTCAAGGACGATGCATCGCGCACGAAGTGCGTGCGGACTCGCGGGCAGATACGCTCCGAAAAAATCGGGGTCTTTTTTCAAAATATTTTCTGCCAGCGGTGCAAGCATTGTCGAAATGAGTTTGAAATGGTGTGCTGGTTGAGGTTGTCCGCTGAAGCAGCGATCTGAAAAAGCCTCTGGAATCGCCTCGTGACGTATTTTCCCCGCGGAGAAAACTCTTCTGCCGGCTCCGACGGGGGCCGTGGATCATGGCCGCTGCCAGCGAATCTCGTGACGGACGGACTGCCGCTCGGCGAACCACTGGAGGAGCCAACGGGCGCGGCGATACCAGACTCACTTTCTCCGGACAGCAAGGACGCCGGTGCTGCGGAAACTGGCTGGGCTGCGGAGGGCGAGACGTATTGGCAGCTTTCCCGCACGCCTTTGACGAGCCTTGTATTTACGCTGCCACTGGTGTTGGCCTACGAGGGTGGCGTGCTCCTGCTGGGCCGTGGGTCGCCTCGAAACGGCGCCGATGTCTGGCTCCGTCATCTGCTGGACGCCCTCGGTTTCGGCCAGTATTTTCTGCTGCCGCTGCTCACTGTGGTGGGGCTCTTGGCTTGGCAGTATCTGTCGCATGACCGCTGGCGAGTGAGTCTGAGGGCTCTTCCAGGCATGGCAGCCGAATGCGTGCTCTGGGCGGTCGTCCTCGTCGGCGTCGGACGCCTCCAGCAGAGCCTTTGGCCCTTCCGGCCGCCGTTCCTGCAGTGGGAGTTTCTGCAGGTGCATGCTGAGGCTGAGATCGGCTGGCAATCGGCGCTCGCACAGCTCATCGGCTACTGTGGGGCAGGACTCTACGAAGAGGTGTTGTTTCGGCTGCTCATGCTGCCGATCGCCGTTTGGGCATTCGAGCGGCTTGGATGTGGGACGCTCGCAGCAGGCTTCTGGGCTATCGTGCTGTCGAGCCTGCTCTTCAGCGCCGCCCACTACATCGGCCCACTCGGCGACTCTTTCGCGGTCTACAGTTTCACGTTCCGCACCGTGGCTGGCCTGTTTTTCGCGTTGCTGTTTCTGCTACGCGGCTTCGGCATCGCGGCCGGCACTCATTTTTTTTACGACGTTTTGGTCGGGCTTGTCTAGTTTTTGCCCCGTTTTGACTCGCTCATTTTTCTCCCCCGTTTTTCTCCCCCGTTTTTTCTCGGGGCTTTTTGCTCTCGGGGCTTTTTGGGGGACGACGTTTCCCAAGGGACGAGAACCTGTGTCAGAAAAAAGTTCTCCCCATCTGTCTTGGTGCTGCCTCCCGCAACCTCTTATAATCCCGATCGAGCAACCATGACGCGGAGGCGGTCGCGTTCTGGCCGCTGTGGACTGCATCCTCAAATCCCCAAGCATGGAATCATGGAGTGACGTCACGTGCTGTCAGCCCGTCCTAAAGTCGCCGAATTGGTGTTCCAGCTCTACGGGCGCGTGTTGCATCCTGAACTCTTCGAAATTCAATGCTCTCGTTCGATCGACCGCGGTGAATATTCAGCAGTGGTGGCGATCACGAATGCCGGTCATCTGGTGACCTGGCGAAAAGACGGCCTGACGCTGACCGAGGTGGCGGCCGACACAGGTCAGCCCCTGCCGCAGAAGCGGCGGCTGCTCTCCCACCGGCTGACCGGCGAGCGGAGCGATCGGATGGAGTGCCGCGGGGGTGCCTGCTATCAGATGAGCTTCCAACTCGAGCGGGTTGAGCCGGAGGTCTTCTGGTCGTTTCAGGCGGAACTGGCCGCCGAGGGCCGCACGCACGGGCTGCTTCATCATTTCAGTGCCTCGGGCCGACTGGCGACCGGTGCCCTGAGCTGGATCAATGTTGAAACGCGGGCGAAGGGTCTCTCCGTGCAGGCATTTCATACCTTTCCGGACGATCATGCGATCGTGAAGAGCCAGTCGCTATTCGAAGTGCCATAATCTGAGTTGCGACCTTCCGAATCGCGCGTGCCCGCAGTTCCTGTCCCGGCCTTTGTCCGCTCATCACCACACGTTGAACATCGATGCCCACCGCAAAATCTGGCTCCGCAAAAATGCCCACCCCGACGCCTCGCAGCCGTGTGCTGATTGCTGACGATAACGAGCCCAATCGGGAGCTTCTCGAGGTCTACCTTGCCGAACTCGACTGCGAGATCGCCACGGCCGTTGATGGCCGCGACACGCTCGACACGGTGGCCTCCTTCCAGCCCCACGTGATTCTGCTCGACGTGATGATGCCCAAACTTTCAGGCTTCGAAGTCTGTGAACGCCTGAAATCGGATCCTGCCACCAGCCCGATCATGATTCTGATGGTGACGGCGCTCGGCGAACTCGGCGACATCGAGCGGGCGGTCGAGGCCGGCACCGATGACTTCCTGTCGAAACCGGTCAACAAGGTCGAGCTGGTGAAGCGGGTCGAGAACATGCTCAAGCTCAGGCATGTGAGCGACGAGTTGGAACGGCTACGGAGCTATATCAGCACGATGGATGACGAGCTGCCTCCCCACCCGTCAGGCCGCGGGAAATGAGTCGACGCACGATCCCCCGGCTCACACCGGGGGCTTCTATGAAGGCGAGCAAGCCCCGCTACCGCACGGCGACCTGCCGGAGCACCCGCACGGTCGCCGGCGATTTGTTGAGCACGTAGAAGTGAATACCGGGCACGCCGCCATCGAGGAGCCCCTGCACCTGCCGTGCGGCAAACTCCACGCCCGCTTCGAACTGCGCCGCCTCATCGGCGCCGGCGGCCTCGAAGCCGCGGGTGAAGTCGTCCGGAAGCCGGGCCTTGCAGAGGCTCGCGATGCGACGGACCTGGGCATAGTTGGTAACAGGCATCACACCCGGCACGATTGGCTGCGTGATGCCGATGGCATCGCAGCGATCACGAAAGCGAAAGAAGTCGGCGTTGTCGTAGAACAGCTGCGTTACGACGACGTCGCCACCGGCATCGCACTTCCGCTTGAGGTTCTCAAGATCCGCATCGGCATTCGACGCCTCCTGGTGAACCTCGGGATAGCCCGCCACGAGGATGCCGAATTCCGGAAACTCGCTGCGGATGAGCGACACGAGTTCCGACGCATATCGCAGGCCATCGTCCATGGGGGTGAACGACGTCTCGCCCTTGGGAGGGTCGCCCCGAAGCGCCACGATCGCCGCCACACCCCGGTCGCGAGCCTCGCACAAATAGCCGCGGAGTTCGTCCACGGAACTGCCGACGCAGGTCAGGTGGCTGGCCACGGGCACGGCGTGTCGCGACCGCACGCCTTCGATCACTTCGAGCGTGGTGCCGCGGGTCGAGCCGCCGGCGCCATACGTGCAGGTGATCATGGCGGGTTCGAAGGCCATCAAGTCATCGACGGTCCGCCACATCATCGCTTCCGACTCGGGAGTCTTTGGCGGAAACAACTCGAACGACAAGCCGAAACGACCGTTCTCGTAGGCATCCTGAATCGACACGGCAAGGCCTCGAAAGGGGAGGGTGGGAAGACTCAGTATTCTAGTTCAGAAAATTCGGCGGTCACGCCGCCGGCGTTGTCGCAGCCAGACTGCGGAGCAGTTCACGGTCGGCAGCCTGCAATTCCAGGCCCCGACGGGCCATCATCCGCTCCAGAATGATAGCCGCCTGTTCGGCGGAGGTGCGTTCGCCCCCGGCCACGACCATGTTCGTGAACGCGGCCACCTGCTCGGGCACCAGACCTCCGACGGTCGCCGCAATACCGATCCGTGCCCCGCAGGGGAGCGACGAGTTGGTCGTGGTTTTGACGAAGTCGCCGATCATCGCGCCGAGAAACTGCCGGCCGGTGTGGATCGTCGCCTGGCCGCCGTCGGCGGCCAGTTCGTGCAGCCGCACCGGTCCATACGTCGTCTTGAGGTTTCCCGTGATCGTGCCGGCCGCCAGGTTGACCCAACTGCCGATATGGCTGTGGCCGAGGAAGCCGTCGTGTGGCTTGTTGGAGTAGGGCTCCAGAACAGACGCTTCGATCTCGCCGCCGACGCGGCACTCCGCGCCGATGGCGGTGCCGGAGCGGATCCATGCGTGCGGGTTGACGCGGGCCCGGCTCCCGATCCAGATCGGGCCGTCCAGACAGACGAATGGGCCGACCTCGGCGCCGTCATCGACGACGACGGGTCCTTCGCGAACCACGACATGATCGGCGATCTTTGCGGCCGCGGCGGCGAACAGTCCGGGCCGCACCTCGTGGAACCGACCCGAATCGATCTGCACTGCGAGCGTTCCGTTGATCGCCCGCTCGTGGGCGGCTACGACCTCATGCGGCAGCGAGAGCATCTCGAGGCTGGCATCGGCATGGGGTAGCGAGAGCGATTCAATGGCCGCGGTTGCAGCTGCGGCGCTCGCCAGTGTCGCGTCCACGACCATCTGATCGCGGCCGCCGCCGTCGGCGGACAGGTGCACGATGGCGGCGGCGATCCCATCATCCTGATGCACGACCGTCCGGCGGCCTGCTTCGACGAGGCTGCGGAGCGTGACGAGGTTGTCGCGGCTGGGCACAACACGGGCGTTGACCAGAAGCAGGATCGCGCCGTGAGAGGAGACGGGCGGGGTGGGCGGAGGGAGAGCCGACGAGCCGCCCCACAACGCCACCCGCTCCCCGACGACCGACTCCAGATAGCGGGCCAGGTGGGGCCTTAGCGACCGCCGCACGGGACCGAAGTGGCTGAGCAGGTCGGTGAGTGTGGAACATCCGATCGTGAGGTCGCAGGCGGGCCGCGCGGTGGTGAGTGGCCCAAGATGGCCGGCTTTTTGATCCTCAAACACGATGGTTTTCATGGCCGAAGCGTAGGCGAATCGTGCCAGCGGTGACCAGCGGAATTTCCGGTGGGAGGCGGCCGCGGCGGCGTCTCTCTGGCAATCGGCCACGGCGGGCCGTACGCTCATGGACGGCGGGAGTTTCTCGCAAGGCCGGAGTGGCGAAATGGCAGACGCGACGGACTCAAAATCCGTTGCCCGCAAGGGCGTGTGGGTTCAAGTCCCTCCTCCGGTATTTGTTTTCTAGGGGTTTTTGGTCCTCGGGAGATTGGCTGCTCCCGAGGACAAAGTGCCAAACCCATTCCGAACCCATAAAGTAGGGTTGGGGAAACGGACTGGCGGGTTCGCCCCAGGAGCCCAATCATCGACCCCATATAGATAGATGGAGTCGGGGTTAGGCAACGTCTTGGCCAGCGGCATCGCTATCCAACGTCTTCTTCAAAACTCGTTGACGCCCCAAGGGTGTCAACCTCAGCATGTATTCTTCCGCCTTCCGCTCTTCGAGCATTTCCAACGGCTCGCAACCTAGCCTCTTCGCAAGGATGGGGTAGTCGTGAAAAGCGACGGTGAGATTCTCATAGATGCCGTCTGCCAAAGTGAATGCCTTTCTGCCCAACTTCTTTGTGTAGTTCCGCCGCTTGTTGCCAATGGTGGTCTGCAACTTCTCGGCAGAAGTCTTTTCAGCCTGCCTGAGTTCCGCTTCTTCAGCTAATTCCATAGCGGTACGTCGCAAAGCATGGTGGCGAACCTCCATGTGGCCAATGGCGTTTGCGAACTGAGGGACGAGTTTTTCCATCTGGCCCATCATCCGCTCCGGAGAGAAGGGTTGAATGCGAGTGGGGCGTTTGGCACACCGCTTCACATCCTCGACCCAGAGAGCAAAGACATAGGGACTATCGGGAATACGAATCGCCTCTAGGCGTGCCAGGATTGCTGGCGGCAATTTGGCAACTTTGCCCCGCCCGCCCTTGCCTTTCTTTTTTGGGACCACGACGTACTCGCCTCGGATCCAACCCCACTCCATGCGTGACATCTCTTTGATTCGCCCCCAGCACCATAACGAGGTGATGATGAAGAGTTCGCCGACGGGACGATCCTTGAACTGGTCAAGAAAACGCCCAAGGTCATTGTCCCCGAGTTCAAACTGAACCGGATCATCCGCTTCGAATTCCTTTGGATCCTTTGGGACGTTGTTGCGGATTCCCTCCCAGGGGTTGGACTTCACCAGTTGATGCGAATGAAGGCCACCGACTTTCTGGGAATGGCCCTCACGAATCAAATTCCAAGCACACGCCAAGGTTCGGATGTGCTTCTGTATCGTTTTGATTGCAAGCTTTTTCGAAGACCTCTTCTTGCACTGCCGATTCTCAGTCTTGCTCATCCCCTCAAGACGACGGAGATATTTGAGAGCCATCTGCTCAGTAACCTCATGGATCATCTTCACTGGGCAGATCCGGAGGAAACTCCCCCAAATTCCAAGAAATTCCCGAAATGTACTCTCGCCGGCCTCGGGACGAGCATTCCTGCGGTGATAGTCCTGCTGTATCCGCTCAAAATCCTGGATGGTCAGCCCGCCAGTGGCCTTCGAAGTCGCAGGCTCTTCGCCACGAATAATCTGACGGGCAATTCGCTTCGCCTCTTCCTGCGAATTCGTGCTGGTAGAGCGTTCAATCAGACGGCCACGCAATTTCCAGCGGACTTCCCAGTTTCCTGCTTTTCCACGTTGACGACGAAGACTGGCTGGAACTTCCACTCCATCTACGTCAACGACCAACGGAATGGCATCGACTCGTTTTCTCGTCATTTGCCACCTCTGCGACCGTGGATCACCTCACATTTGCGAATGAAGGCGTCAACCGATTCTTGTGGGATCAGCCACTTGCCACCTATTTTCGATGCCTGTAGACGACGCTCCCGACACCACCTCATCACGGTTTGCTCGTGAAGTCGCATTTTTGCTGCCGCTTGAGCCGGAGCGAGCGTCGGAGAAGCCTGAGTAGGTGATACCGCTTCCTTTGGCACCAATAAATCAATTAGCCGTTCAATCCCATCGGCGATTCGCTCGAACGGTTCCATCGTTCCATTGAAATCAATCACGTTGTGGTCCTCCTCTGCATCAGAAGACAGCGGATGTGAATCCTGAGGACGACGACGAACCTGCTCAATCGCAGCGTCGGCTTCCGACTCCAGATAAAGAGCCGTGTCTCCCGCCCCCTGCAGCGGCTTGAGGATCGCGAACACCGCTGCTGCCTCCTCACAACTCAGCTCATTGAGATCTATAAGCTCCTGCTTTACCAGTCTTCTGTTCAGAAAAAACATTCGAAATCCTCCTTGGCGGTGTAATTGCCTCGCCAAGTCCGAATGCAATCGGCGTGCCACAGAGCATCTTCGATTCCACTTTTTCAATCGTTCCTTTTTCGATAAATCAGCACGATTCAAGGTGACTCTTGTTAATTACATTTGTTATTTCCACGCAAGCCATTTCACCACCCCCAGTTGCGTCAGCGTTGGCGTGATTCAACGATCACATTGATCGATCCACTCACGCCGAAGCACTGTTTATCAGAACCGCCGGCGTCCCCTTGACGGCTTCATCGTGATCGTTGGAATCCCTGCCAAGGCGACAGAGAATGCTGTAGCTACCGCCAAGCCGGCATATGCAAAATCTTTTTCAATCAAATGCAATTGCCCGTCACGGCTAAGCTGTTGGGTTGTTGGGCTCGACTTCGTTGAGACAGAACAACTTGCCGTTCTCAGTCCAATGTCCTCGTCCAGCCGCAACTAGTCCTTGGCACGCCGCTCGAAGATCGGCGGCTTTCAGGTCAGCCTGGAATTTCGACTGCTGGAGTTCACGAACGGTGATCGTCGGCAAGCCGCGTGCGTCCATGAATTTCACGATCGAAGAAGCAAGGTCATCGACGGTTTGCTCAAAGAACTCGGGAACCCACGGCACCAACCTTCGAAGACTGAACAAGACAACCTTGCTAGCCGCCTCGAAATCCTCAGCAGTTACGGGTCCAACCGGTCCGCTCAAGCCGAACTCCCCGACGGACCATCGAAGGCATCGGCGAATAAATGCCAGACGAACGGCGTGGGTCATGAGTTTGCTCGCCACGCCACCGTGTTTTGGGCTGACCTTCTGTTCAATAAACCACGCTGCCAATCGATCTCCGAACGCCTCTCGACAGACATTGGCTTCCTCACTGAAAACCACCCTTACGGGCTCACCGTCTGACCGGCACCGCTCAACTCCAAGCAGAGCCACAATTGCCAATCGCCACGTCTCCACCAGTTCATGATCCACATCGTGAAACTTTACCCCGCCAAGAAGCCGTGCCGTCGCGTCACCGAAGAACAAAAACCGCTCAAACAGTCCGTCTTCGCCTCGGCGGCTCCGGAGTGTGGAAACTAGGTCCGGCTGGATGCCCCCAATCAGGCTTACGAACGGATTGTCCACGTGGACAACATCGTTTTTTCGATGTTTCGTGAGCGAACGGCTGCCATCGAAGGCTGTGCACCACCACTGCCGGTCCGCTCCCTGCCCAGAACGGATGAACATTGCCGCCAGCTCATCAGCGTCCACCAGTAACCCTCGCGGATTTTCCTGCATTCGCTCCATCATTGCCGCCGTACTCACGTCCGACAGAACGAGATATGGCGACATTTGCCAATGGGAAGCCTGCCGATCGCAACGTCGCCCTGACAACATGCGATCAAGGGCAGCCATCACCACATCCTGATCGATTGGCTCCCTGTAATGCTGCCGCTCCTGCTGCTCGTCGTACAACGGCTGCAGGATCTGACTGAAAGTTGGGCTCTTTCCCGACCCCTTGTTGCCGACCACTGCAATAAACAAGGACAGCGTCATCTCCCAACTGGGCGTGACCATCGCTTTTACCCCTCGCCCAATCGCAACACTCGCCGCCCCAAGCATCGCTGCCGCAGCGAATTCGGCTGGACTACCGATACTGGCTGCAACATTCTGGCGATAACGTTCCAGCGGAGCGGGCAGGAAATCCTCGGGAAATGCATCCGGGGCGAAGTCGGCTGAAATCTCACGAGTCATCGAAACATCCTTGTCTGTTGGGCTGTTGGGTGGTTGGGCGTGATACTGTTTCTCTGAAGTGCTATCGCATATTACCGCCCTAGCTTCGGATGTCCATATTAAGCCCCGAGATTTCGCCGGATTAACAACGCATTACATTTCCTACTGTAAATCATTCAATTGATCCCGTTATTTCCGGGTCCTCAGCAGAATCTGTGGGTAAAAACGGGCCTAGTATGAGCCTGTTCCCAGGGTCTGCGATCGCAGCGTGGGCCGTCCGCAGTGGCTGGGCGAGGCAAGGAGTTGGCTGTGAGACGGCGAGGA
>Ga0247833_1002473_pt1 | contig 26935 bp, 14 predicted proteins | sample LaCruzMarch2015__7_FD_187117 | JGI IMG/M metagenome (GOLD analysis project Ga0247833, IMG submission 187117) | Freshwater microbial communities from meromictic Lake La Cruz, Castile-La Mancha, Spain - LaCruzMarch2015_8m | ecosystem: Environmental > Aquatic > Freshwater > Lake | place: Spain... | reverse complement strand
CAAAGTGAAACTGACGCTGAAACGCAGTTATGGCTTCCGCACGGAAAACGCTCGCGAAGTCGCTCTTTATCATGCTCTTGGAAAATTACCGGAACCCAGTTTCACCCACAGTTTTTTTTAGACAGGCTTAAAAAGTGCTATTCAATCAGGACAGGTCAACGTCAACAGTCCAGACCCTCAGGGGAATTATCCTTTACATATCGCAGTCTCAAAGGGCGAATACGATAAGGTGAAACTCCTGCTGGTGAACGGGGCGGATGTGAATGCCTACTCCAAGAATGGAGACTTAACCGCACTCGGAATCGCTGCATCAAAAGCGGATTCGGAAATGGTTGGACTTCTTCTGGGGCACAAGGTTGATGCCACTGGAATGAATCACGCCTTAGCTGCGGCTGCACTGGAGGGATGTCCTGTTGTCGTTAGGCAGTTGCTTGATGCAGGAGCAGATCCAAACGCTCAAGATAGTAAAGGGATGACACCTCTTCATCTCGCAGCAAGTGCCTTTTCTCAAAGCAGCGGAGCTTCTGGCTCGATCCAGGCGCACCTTGATGTGGTTGAGCAACTACTGGCGAGCGGGGCTCGCCCGAACATGCAAACACTGGAAGGGTTCACGCCCCTTCATCTGGCGGCTCAAGGCGGACATACAGCGATCGCAGAAACCCTTTTCCGTGCTGGAAGCAATCCGCTTCTCGCTTGCCATGCCGACATGATGGGCGGCATTTCTGCCATAACCTTTGCATGGGAGAGCGGGCAACACGAACTTGCAAAAACACTCTCCACTTTCGCCTTTAGGGGAGATTCGAAATCAAATCGTTTGTTCATGAGTTACCGCACGACCGATGCTCGATTCGTCCGTTTCCTCTCCGAGCAACTTATGGCTGGCGGTGTTCCTGTGTGGTTTGACGAGTATGAAATTACGGCTGATCAGAAGGAGAAGATCGCCATGCAGTCGGAGGAGTTCCAGCGAGCCATTGACGATGCAGTGGCGGCATCCACTAAAGCCATCTGTATCACTAATGCGTGTTACGCAGGCTCACCTTACTGCAAGAATGAGGCATCCTCGTTGACATCGAAACTTTCTCGTGACCGCATTCTCAATATAACCTGCCCAGAACACGGTCAACTCTACTCGGATGTTCCCTCCATCTCTGGGGAACCGGCCGTCCATCTTGGAAAGGATTTGGCAGAGCTATCGGACAAAGATCGGCAAATGCTTTCAGCGGCAATCTCTAGGCACGTGGGTTCCGAATTCACTCTTCCCATACTGGATCAGCAGGCACCGCCGAAGACCCAGACATTTGAATGGCGGCACGGTGTTCGCTACACACTGGATCTTGGCGGATGGGAGGAATGGGTTCCAGGTTCCCAACCGCTCAGCACATTAATGAGTGAGGTCAAGAGTATCCGCACAGGAATTGAGGATGCCAAGGCGCGATGGTTCAAGCGGGAGGTGGATGGACACTTCCTGTGGATTTATTTCTACATTGTTAGAATAAAAAGTTGACATCGAGCGAGAAAAAGTGCAGTTTTCCCGAGGAATTTCCGTTCGGCGGATACGGATTTCCCCGCAAGGAACGAAAAAAATGATCCGCCTCAAAAACACAACCGCAATGAAATCGGCCAGAGCCCGCAATTGCGGGCTCTCGCCTGCCGCCTGATGGAATTCGCCACCGGATACAACGGTTTTTTCAACGTGGCGCGCCGCAACGTCGCCGACAAGGCGCGAAGTTATCTTCAAGGCCTGCTGATGAAGGCTCCGCGCAAAAATATGGAGCGCATGGAGGAATACGTCCAGGAGTATGACTATCAGGGGCAGCAGCAGTTTCTCTCCGATTCCCCGTGGAGCCACCAAGCCCTGATGGAGCAGGTGGCCCGTGATGCCAACACGCTGTTGGGTGGGCCGCAGAGCGCTCTGCTCATTGACGAGAGCGCCTTCGAAAAGAAAGGGGAAAAATCCGCTGGCGTTGCCCGGCAGTGGAACGGACGACAGGGCAAGGTGGATAATGCGCAAGTTGGGGTGTTTGCCGCCTTGAGTGACGGCAATGGGGGAGCACTCATTGATGGGCGATTGTATCTTCCCGAGACTTGGACGTCGGATGGGGATCGTTGCCGCGAAGCCAAAATTCCGATTGCGCAGCAGGGCTACCGTTCCAAACCGCAGCTGGCTTTGGAGATGATTGCCCGGGCTGTGGAAACTGGGGTGAAGTTCGGATGGGTGGGGTTCGATGCATTTTATGGCTCCACGCCGTGGCTGCTGCGCAAGGTGGAGGACATGGGATTGGTGTTCGTGGGGGATGTGCGTAGCAACGCAACCCTTTATTGCGCGGATCCTGCCCCCTATATGCCTCGGCGAAGGAATGGACGGGGACGCCCGTTTACCCAACGGCGGGCGCGTGGGGAATCCACCACGATGGCAAAACTCTTCAGCGAGGGGGACGTTGTCTGGGAAGAGGTCGCGATCCGGGAGGGAACCAAGGGGACGATCCGTGGCACTGCCAGCGCCAAACGAGTTTGGCTGTGGGATGGAGAGGAAAAGGAGGCCCGGCAGTGGTGGGCGGTGTGCGTGGTGGACGAAGAGAATTGCGAAACAACATTTTTCCTCAGCAATGCCCCCAGCGAAACCTCTCTGCAGGAGCTGGTGAGCAAGCATGCCGTGCGCTACTGGATCGAAAGAGCCTTTCAGGATGCCAAAACCTCTCTGGGTATGGCCGACTACCAGGCACGTGGATGGCCGGCGTGGCATCACCACATGGCTATGGTGATGCTTGCCATGCTTTTTTTGCTCCGGGAGCGCCGCGTGCATCTCGTCGAGGTGGAGCTGCTCAGCTGCCAGGATATCGTCGAGCTTCTCAATGTCTTCATTCCCCGGCGGGATTTGACTCCGGAGGACGTCATCAAGAACATTGAGAGGCGCCATCGAAAGCGCCGCGAGGCCATGGAGACTGCCCGGCGAGCCTCTCAGGCCAGATATGTCGAACGCAAAAAATCGGAGAAATCCGCAGAATGCGTTCTAACAATGTAGAATTATGTAACAGCAGGAATCGCTCTACAGGCCGGGAAACGGCTCCGGTTCGGCACCACAGATTCGCGTCCACATTATTTTGTTGAGGTTGCGAGACGATTCGATGATTACCTGACATCGGGTAACATCATGCCGAAAGATTCAGGCAAGCTTGTTGGAATCCACCTCCTTCACACAAATGACGGCAATGGACATGTCTCATTCACCCATTTCGACACGCAGTTTTCTCGATGGGGCAGGCACTATGTGATTATCATGGATAATCCAAAGGCCGAACAGGTCACGTGGGGGATTAGTTCACGTAACCTTGAGAAGGATCCGTCTCATGGATCCGAACTTGAGATATCAATACAGATGCATGCAAGTAACTGCACCTTCCGAGAATTCTGCAAGGTCGCCTACCTTGGCGACCGCATCGCAGCGTCGTTTAGGTTGTTATAGCGAGGGCATGAGTTATCAAACCATCAAAGCGTGACCATGAACAGCGAAGACCGATACGAATATCCGTTCGACTTTCTCCCGAGCAGTGATGCGCGGAGGGGAATATGCAAGATTCGCGGGATGCGCGAGTGGTTCAACGAGGAGTCGGAGATTTTGTTTGTGGCACAGCAGTTGCCACTGGAGGGCGGCGGGAAACCGCTCTTCGGAGCGAATTCCCGCAAAATCCTGTGGGCGATGCATCAGGCGGGGTTGATTGATCAAATCTACGACGATCTGGGTCGCGCGGAAATTGAGGTCTTCGCACTTCAGGGAATGCGCGGGGGGCGATATCACCCTCGCTATTCCTATTCCGCCGCCTCCTGGTCCGAGATCCCAAATTTTGGAGAGCCGGTCATGGTGAAGGGAAATTTGCGGCTTTACGGCATCTGCATTGCCGGTTGGGAGCGCATTCTGGACATGCTGGAGCCGCTGGGAGTCAAAAAGGTGGCGGTGCTCGGCAAGAAGATGATCCGGGAAGCCAATGGCTGGATGAAAGGGAAGCGCGAGTCTCCCGCCGAGTATGGGTTCCTCTGGGATCACGAATACAAGGGCTACACGGTCCCATTTTACGGGTTGCCGATCACCGGAATCAACGGGCAGGCAGTCGAGTATTTTCGAATACTGAAGAGGGAGGACCCGTTTTGAATGCGGGGGAAATGCCAAGTCGAGCCAAAGAGCCCTTTGCCGGAACCCATCGCGTGTTCGTGGATGAGGTGGGTCGCATGTGTCTGATCAATGCCTGATCGCTTCGCCATAAACACGCGACGCTCCTGCATTCCCACGGAATCAATGATCCTAAAAACCGCAGAAGGTTTAACCGCAGATTAACAAGATTCACACAGATAGAAGAACATACAACAGGAACGGACATTTCGAGGCATTCACCCCGCAGGTGAACTATTGATTATCTCGCAACATGCTGTCAATTAGTGACATTCAGTGATTTTCAGTGGTTCAACTGCGGAATTTAGGATGATTTTGATGGGCCTTCAAGGTTGAGGGCAGGCACCCAAAATCCGGGCGAGGTAAGTTGGCAGGTCGATGCGTGGCTTTTCGAGGGCGGAGGCCGGTTCGTCCAGAGCGATGAGGGCGACGCGGGGTCCGTGGCCATCTTGATGGAATCCGCAAGCTGCGAGAAAGCGGCGGTCGGTGGAGTATTTGCCGGTGGTGGGATCGAGCTTCTGAATCGTGGCGGTGAGGATGACGGGGCCGGTCTGGGTGCCTTGGGGCGGCTGGGTTCCCTCGCGGAGGATGCTGAGGAGCGTCGCAGCGGTGGGCGGGGTCATGACGGGCACTGCATCCCGCCGGTCGCCGGGCACGGCGTGCAGCGGCGGCATGAGGCCATTGTTGGCGATGGCGCAGTAGGCGGCAACGATTTGCGGGGCGGTGACGAGGATGCCCTGGCCGTAGGCGATGCAGGCGGTGTCGGCGGGATGCGAGCGCGCGGGAGGGCGAAGCATGCCCGGGATTTCGCCTTGTCCGAGCACGCCGGTCTGTTTTCCGAAGCCCCAGGAATATAATCCGGCGTGAAGTTTCTCCGGTCCGAGTTGCACGCCCAGTTTGGCGAAGGCGATGTTGCTTCGCGCGTGGAAAGCCTCGGAGAGGGTCAGATCGCCGTGGGGCACATGATCGAGGATCGTGGCTCCCGAGAATTCCCAACGTCCCTGCTCGCAGTGGATGCGGGTGTCCGGGGTGGCGATGCCTTCATCGATTGCGATGGCACCGGTGACGGGTTTGATCAGGCTGCCGGGCTCGAAGCCACCGCTGAGCAGGCGGTCGGTCCAACTGCCATCGTAGGTCGAGCGGTCGTTGGGATCGATGAAGGGGGCCTGGGACCATGCGAGGATGGCGCCGGATCGTGCGTCGGCCACGATGGCGGCACCCCATTTCGCGCCGGATTCGCGCATGGCTTCGGCGAGTGCGGCGTCGGCTGTTTCCTGGACACGCAGGTCGAGGGTGGTGGAGACATCGGTGCCGGCAGTCAACGGCTCCTGGCAATCATGCTCGATGCCGGTTGCGCCGCGTCGATCGTGGGCGAGGAAGCCGAGCAGGTGGGCGGCGTGTCCGCCCTGCGGATAGCGGCGGAGATCGGCGCGTTCGAAACGGATCGCCCAGCGGAATCGCCGCGTTTGGGAGAGGTTTTCGAGGAGAAGCTTTTTTTCGCGCGTCAGCCCGCGTGCGAGCACGACCTCGGCGTGGGGATTGCCGTGATCGAGGCCGCGCTGGAAGCGGCTTCGGGTGGTCTCCGGATCGAGATCGAGCCGCAGGATGATTTCATCGAGCACATTGGCGGAGGAGGCGATCAGACCCGGCGTGAGGAAGGCGTCGTAGGCCTCGACGGATTCGACCAGCACGTTGCCGCCACGGTCGAGGATCTTTCCACGAGGGACGAACGGCTTGGCTGGCTCGGCCTTTTTGAACATGGCGGGATGGTCCTCGATATACTCCTTCGCCCATTGATGGCGGACAAAGAGTCCGGTGATCAAGCCGAGCGCGACGACACCCGCAAGCCCGCAAGCGAGAATACCGCGCCAGCGCGCCGACGGCGGGTCATCAGAACCGCGTTCGTCCCGGGCGATGGCCAGCAGAGTTCCGACACTACACCATGTCAGCAGCATAAACATCGGGCCATAGCCGACGAATGGCATCCAGGCGGAGAGCCAGGGCAGAAAGCCAAGATTCGCCGCGATGAGGGAAGCGCCGGAGAGAAAGAGGATCGCGGTCAGCGACCCGGCGAGGAAGCGGTTGGCCTCGCCGCCCGCCCGCATGGCGACATGGATGCCGCCGATGGCAAAGAGCAGCAGGAGGGCAATCGCTGCGGCAGCGGATAGGAGGCCGCCTTGAAACGCGAGCGCTGAAAAGACACCGTCCGTGTGCCAAAAGGGCAGCCGGTTGGGAATTTCCCCGAACCCTGCACCCCACCATCCACCCTCGGCGAGGGAGAGGATCGAGCGAAATGTCTGAAAACCCTCACCGAAGCGTCGATCCTCGAAGTGAATCCAACTGCCGAGAATCCGCTCGAGCCTCTCCGAAGATCCAAGCGTCAGAAAAATGGCAAAGAACGACAGCGTCAGCAGAGCGGCGGCTGCCCAGAGGAGCCAGCGCCGTCCACCGGCGAGCAAGCTGCCGCAGGCGAGCGCCAGCGGAACCAGCAACGCGATTTTCCAGTGGTGTCCGAGCCCCGCGTAGAGGCAGAGGGCGACGGCACCTGCCAACACGGCGATTTCGACAAGCAACGCCCGAGGCCTGGAGCCCGCCGAACTCCGGTGCCAGGCGGAAACCGCCAGAGCCAGCGCAAACGGCACCAGGACGACCGGCCGAATGTTCAGCCAGGCAAAGCAGAGAAACGAGCGTGTTCCGGAGATGCTGGTCCCCCAGAGGTTGACGCCAACGAGCAGAAGCAGCAGGCAGGGCAGCCAGAAGAGAGCGCTTGCGCGGAAGCTGCGATGCAAGGCGAAGCGGTAGCAGACCAGTCCGCCCACGAGCGCCACCACCACTCTGACGAGATGCCGGTTGAAGATGGGGCCGAGGGCTCGGTGGTCGGCGAGCGTGGCGGATTGGACGAGAACCCCGAGCACCGTCAGTCCCACCGCGCCGGCCAGCAACAGAGCCTGAGGCCACGCATCGAGGATTCCGGCTGTGCCGCGGGTGTTTTCCGGCCGCGCGTTCATAGCACCACCACATCCCCGGAGGTGTCGGAGGCAGGGTCGGTTTCGTCTCCGGTGAGATGCCCGACGCATGCGCGGAGCACGGTATCTTCGAGGCGGACGCGGTCGTAGTAGAAGCCACGCGTGTGCCCGACGATGCCTTCCTCGCCGTCGTCGAGGTCGCGTTTGCGGTGGGCGAGTTCGTGGCACAGGATCGGCAGGAAAGCCGGTTCAGCCTGTCCCGACTCGATGAGGGTGCGCACGGCGGAGGATTCCAGATTGATGCCGATGTCGAGTTCCCGGTGGCGGGGATCGTGCCCGACCACGGCCGCGATGGTCTCGCCGGTTCCCACTCCGCTGCGGGATTCTTCGGTGATCGGATGCAGGCGGATGCGAGACGGCGGATCGAAGCGTCCGATGGCATTGCGAAACCACGGGCGGTTGAGCAGGTCTTTCAGGCTTCCGAGAAACGCTTCCTGCGGCGCGGTGAGGTTGCGGACGCGGTGGATCTTCACCTTCCGGCTCTTGAGAACACCCTTTCGCGACAGTTCGCGCTGCTTGTCCTCGTCCCAGATGAGCCGGTCGAGCGAGACCATCTCAAGCCCCGGCTGCACATTCACAATGGACGTCAGGTTGTCCTCGATGGGGTGGCGCGTATGGTAACCCCACATGTGTTCCATCGCGATGCGCCGCTCGCGCAGGACGAACGGAGTATCCAAGGCCTGTTGGAATTCCTGAAAAACCTCGGGCTCGCTCGCGTAAAACACATAGCCACCCGATGGGTTGGCATCAAGAATGTCGCGGATCGAGAGCAGTTGGCGGCTGTTGAATGCCTCATACGCGGGCGTCTGCGCCACCATGTCGAGGAGCGGCGCAAGATGGGCGCTCGCCGCGTCAAGAGCCTCTCCCTTGAGGCGGCTGCCAAGCTTGCTGTTGAGCGTGCAGGTATTCGCCAGCACATGCGCCACCGCGTGGGCCCGCTCGTCGTCCGTCGCCCTCGGGGAGGTGGCATTGGGAAGCAGCTCCAGCAGGGCGTTGACGCGTGCCTCGTCGATGGCTTGTTCGATCCGGCTGAATGTCGCGTCGCGCAGGAGCTTGTCGCGCCCGACGGTCGGTTCGCCATGCCGGGCGAGGACGATGATCGACTCGTGGTCGAGATAGGGCTTGGAATAAAAATTCTGCGGCATCTTGTCGCCGCTGACCCGGAATGCATGGTAGGCCGACGCGGTCTTTTCGACGAGCATCCGGCGGAGGTAGATGCGCAGATCGTCCCGTTTTTCAAAGCCTGACCGCCCCACGGACGGGGTGGACACGAGGGCCGCAGGATCGCCGCCGCCACCCGCAGCCATCACGTCGTCGCTTTGCGCGATCAGGGCTTCCGGTTGATTCCCGACTTCCTTTCCGTTGAAGATCGCCCGGACGATGCAGTCCTGAAAAAATCCGTCCAGCTCTTTGAGCACCTGCGGGTAGAGAGACATGGGGAACAGGAACGATATGGCAAACCCCTCGACCGGCTGCGGCAGCCAGTGCAGCCGCCATTGCGGGATGCCATCCGGGTTGCTGCGGATCGTCACGCGGGCCGGGCTGCCGCAGACATTGGTGGTGATGATCACGCGGCGCACGGCGAGCTTGCGGTGGAACGCGCCGACGAGTCCCATGCCGAACCGCCCGATCTTCGCGTCCGGGTCTGCCCGCTTCGAGGATTTTCCGATGTAGTGGAACGCTTCGAGATGTTCGGCTGTCAGCCCCTCGCCTTCGTCCCGGAAGGTCAGGCAGGCATGGCTCCGGCCGGCCCGCAGATCCACGCGCACCGGACTGCCCACCGGCTGCTGGTCGAGCGCGTTGGAGAACGGTTCGTGGATGAGCCCCTGGGTGAGCCGTGCGAATTGGTTGTCGCGCAGTTTGTGAAAGGCCTTTTCGTTGTGGGCTTCAAACAGAAACGCGCGTTCGAGAATGAGTTGTCGTTGCATGGTGGGTGATAGTTGCTGGTGGGTGGTTGTTTTCAGAACGGTTCGATGTCGTTGCCGATGCCATCCAGGATGTCCTCGATGCTCGGTGTGTGTGATTGCTTGCCGCCGAAGCGCCTGCGAAGATCCTTGGTGAGCAACTGCTCGCGGTGCGCGACCGGAAGTTTCTGCCCCTTGGCAAACAGGATTTCGCGGAACAGGAAATGCTCGGCCAATGCGCGCTTGCCGTTGTCCATGAGCCCCACGAGCCGCTGGATGTGACGGTTGTCCAGGTTCAGGACGGTGCGTTCCGGCGATTCGAAGACGTGGGCCGGAGTCCGGGTATCCGGTTTGCCGTCGAAGCGCTCGAATCTTCCACACGTGACGGATGTCGTGACCTTTTTCCCTTCCACGGCAAGCATGATGCGGTCCAGTCCCGCGATGGCATTGGGAACTGAGAGCGACTCCCGCAGGCGCATGGTGAGCTTGCGCATGCCGGCTTCATTTTCGCCGACCGGCACGAGATCGTTTTTCTTTTGGACGAACCGTGCGCCGTAGCGTTTTTCCAGCCACTGGCGGAACGTGTAGTGCAGATCATACAGGCCGACGCAGACGGCGCCGTCGTCATCCTCGTCATCCATGCGGTGGTCGAGGTGTTTGCGTTCGTAGGAATAATAGATGTCCCGCCCGGACAGCCCGTCGAGTTCCCGAATCGAGTAGTCGTTTCGCCGGTAGAGGGCCGGGAGGATCGGGGCGTCGAGCACCTCGGCGGGAATGGCAAACCCGCGCGCATCCGACTCCGTGCAGACATCGGCGAGCAGGCAGCGGAGCGCGGTGTCCTCGCCCGCATGTCCGCGCCGCGCCGCAAACGCCTTGGCCAGTGCGGGGATGTAGCGGCCGAGGATGAGATTGTGGAAAATCTTGGGGAGCAGCTCCCGGACAAACGGGGTGTCGAGATAGACGATGTTCCGGCCGATATTGGTATGGAATTGGAAGCTGTCGATCAGGACGCGGAGGTTCAGGAAGGTGAATTGGTCGCCGCCGGTCCATGGCAGCCCATTCGTGCGAAACGCAGGGATGCGCCCGATGCAGAGGGTTGCCGGACTGAGCCCGGACTCGAGTTTTTCAGAACGCTCGCCGGCGCTGTGGATCATCTCGCCTTCGATCCCGAGCGCCACCGTCGCCCGGCCCAGTCCCGAAGCGAGCTGGACGTCCACCGTATGCGAGAGCCGGCCCGGAACGGCAAAGGGCGTGTTGATCACCTCGACGCCCCGCTTGAGGGTGTCGCCTTCGAGCTTGCAGGTTGTCGTCTTGATTTCCGGTCGCAGCCAGGCCAGTTCGCTCTTCAGCGATTCATTGATCGCCGCCACCTCGGCGACGAATGCCGGGACATCGGCAAGCGGAAAGCGCAGGCGCACGAGCGTGCCATGCTCGGAATCGATGTGCTTGGTGATTTCTCCCGCTTCGACCTCGTAGAGTTTCCCGGAGTAGTCGGCGCGGATCTCAAGATGGTATCCCGGATTCCCATCGAACAGGGTGAACAATTCCAACGATTCCAAGGGATAGACGAAGGCCGAGATCCGGCCGAGCGAGTAGTAGCCGATGCATTCCTCGCGGTCTTCCTTGCTGCTGTCGAACAGCGTCAGGTAATTTGTTTCGATCACCTGTCGGGTCATTCCGCAGCCGTTGTCCATGAAGTCCGCAACCATGCAGCCGTCTTCATACCGGAAGTCGATCCGGATGCGGGTGGCCCCGGCATCCGCCGAGTTCTGGCCAAGCTCGCGGAATGCGAGCCGCCGGTCGGGGAATTGCTGGCGGATGCTCTCGATGATGTCGTGCGCGGCGACGCGGAAGGCGGGACGCGCCGAACCATCGAGGATCGGGTCGCCGCCGTGCGAGGGGAGCACTGGACGACCGGCCTCGCGTTGTTTCCTGCCCGTTGAGTTGCTGTGTGGTTTTCTCATCGTCTCGTTACTAATCAGAAGTCGTGCCAAGTCTTGTTGCCTTGTCTGTAACGCAATGATGGCAAGCTGGTAACGCATGCGGCAATTTTCCCTGAGGAGAGTTGGCGGGATTGAGTTCACTTGCGGATGTTGAGTTCGGTCTGCCGACAGATGGGCGCGTGGTTGTCAAAGAGACGGCCATTGTTTATGCCCTGTCCGTGCAAACCGTAAAATATGTCGAGATCGGCGCGGACATGGGACTGGCTTTCCGGGAATGTCGTCCGGTGGAGTTCGGTGCGCGAGGCGAGGGGGAAAATCCGCGCGTCTGCATTCTCTGCCAGCCGGATTGGGATGCGCTGGCGCCGCTGTGCCCGGCTGTTGACGACCGCGGGACCAAACACAAAGCGAAAGGGTTGAACGCTTACCTGCTCGGACGCGAAGGCGTTCCGGTGGTCCGTGCGGATTACGAAAACGCGGGGCGTTGCCTCCAGAGCATCGAAGCGCTCTTGAAGAATGGGGCCGGCTCGCCGGGTGTCCGGTTTTATGTGGTCGTTGTGGGGACGGAAATTTTCGACGAGTTGGTCAAGCGCGCCCGGGAGGCTGCCGCGGACACCCTGCTCAGCCGGGCTTTGCGGGCGGGCATTTCGACCGATCCCAACGAGCTGATTCTCCGGCACCTTGGCCGCGTCCCGGCCGACCACCCGTCGCGAAGCAAGCTGATCGGCGAATCGGCGAAGCTCGAACTGGCGCGCAGCATGGCCGACCGGGCCTCGCGGTGCGACCTCCCGGTGCTGATCCTCGGCGACTCCGGAACCGGCAAGGAGGTCACCGCGCGGCTCATCCATGAATGCGGCAAACGCGCCAAGTCGGGCCGCTTCCTCGCGGTGAACTGCGCGGCCATCCCCGATGAACTCCTCGAGCCCGAGCTCTTCGGCAGCGTTGACGGAGCCTTCACGGGGGCGAAGAACAAGAAGGGGCTCTGGGAGATGGCGCAGGACGGCACGCTCTTTCTCGACGAGATCGGCGACCTTTCGCTCCGCCACCAGGCGAAAGTCCTCCGCGTGCTCGAAGAAGGCGTTGCCCGCCGGGTGGGCGGAGAGAAGGACATCCCCGTCAACGCCCGCATCATCGCGGCGACCCACCGCGACATCGAGGGAAACGTCCGCGCCGAAAAGTTCCGCCAGGATCTCTACTACAGGCTCTACGGCATCCGGATCCTTCTCCCCTCGCTGGACGAGTGCCCTGGGGACATCGCCGCACTCGCCGCTCATTTCTGGAAGGGAATCTTCGGCAAGCCCTCGGCCAGGCTTTCGCATGACGTCTGCTCGATGCTCGAATCCATGTCCTGGCCGGGCAATGGCCGTCAGCTCAAGGCGCTGTTGAAACGGGTCCGCCAGCTTTTCGACACCGACGAACCCACCGTCGAGCATTTTCGCCTCCTCGAGCTGCAAGAGGGAAACGCCTTGAAAACGGGTGCCTGCACGCCTGCCGCGCCAGGCGTCTCCGTGCAGATGGAATGCCTGGCGCACCTCCGGCGGACCGCCGCCGCCCTGCACTCGGTCGAGTTAGTGCTCCGGAGGCTGGGCCGAAATGGCGGGCGGTCAGGGTATCCGGCCGAGCTTTCGGGTGTCCGGTGGGCGAATCTGAGAATGTCCGTCGAGGAAATCCGCAGCCTCTGCCGCGAGCCGCTGCTCTTTGGCTCTGAGCCGCTCTTCCGCGAGGTCGAAGCCCTCGTCGAAGCGCTTGATGAAATCGCTGGCAGTGCAGGTGCCCCTCTCGAAACGGAAATCCCCCATCCCGGCTACGCGCCGGACATTCTGAATCGCATCCAATCAGCCATGCATGATGTGTTCTCAAGCACCCAGGCGCTGCTCTCAAAAATCTGATCAATGAGCACAGAAGAATCACAATCTCCCAATCCGACGCGCCAATATTGGTGCTTCATCAGCTATCGTCACGCGGACAACAAGAAGCAGGGCCGCCAATGGGCGGCGCGCTCTTCCCCTGCAATCACAGCCAAAACCTCTTCGCCGAGGTGGGATTTGGCCGGAAACGCGGTCCTTTGTGCGGCAATCCTCGGCTCCGATCACCGGCCGGAATTATAGTGGGAAGCCGGACGACAATCCCATTCACTTGAGGCCTGCCTGCAAAGACAAACTCTTACCAAAACCACGCGGAGATACTTTTATGACCGATTCGAACGGATTTGCGGAAACCGCTGAAAACACCTGCGGTGCCTCGTCCCACGACGTGCTGCGCGACACCGTGAACAAGATCGGAACCAAAATGGTCGCGGCCGAACTCAAGCTCTCGACCGCCATGATCTACAAATGGTGCCAGCCCAGCGACGGCGACACCGCCAGCGGCGAGCGCAACCCGCTCGACCGAATTCTCGCCCTCTGCGAGGCCGCCGGTAGCGACAAACCCGTGAAATGGCTCTGCGAACGGCGCAACGGCGTGTTCGTGCGCAACACCGCGCTCGAATTCGCCGCCGAACCCGATGTCGGCCACCTGCGCGCCACCCAGCGCATCGTCAAGGAATTCTCCGAGTTGCTCGGCACCCTCAGCGAAAGCTACCGCGACAACGAGGGCGTCTCCCCGGAGGCCGCTGCCCGCATCCGCCACGATTGGGAGGATGTCAAACGCGCCGCCGAACGCCTCGTCCGCGCCTGCGAACGCGGGTTGTTTGCCCAGGATGAGGATAAATGCTGAACCCATGAAAACCATCCGCATCTTCATCTCCTCCCCCGGCGATGTCGCCGAGGAACGCGACCGCGCCAAGCGCGTCGTCGAGGGACTCCGCAAACGCTACGCCGGCCGGCTGGTGTTGGAAACCGTGCTGTGGGAGGAACTGCCGCTCACCGCGACGATGACCTTCCAGGACGGCATCGAAAAGGTGATCCTCGCCGAGTCCTACGGGGTCGATGTGGCGGTGTTCGTGCTCTGGTCGCGGCTCGGCTCGCCGCTGGGGGCGGGGTTTCGCAAACGCGACGGCACTCCCTATCGTTCGGGCACGGAGCGGGAGTTCGATCTCATGCTCACGGCCTACGAGCAATCGGGCCATGCCCGCCCGCAGATTTTCGCCTACGTGCGCCAGGATCAGGATGGCTTCATCGAGGCGCAGCGGGGCAAGGACACCTCCGCCCTGAGCGAAATGATCCGCCAGCGGGAGCTGTTGGAAACCTTCATCCGCGAGGAGTTCCACGACCCGGAATCCGGGGCCAACCTGCGCGCCTACCACACCTTTCCCCAACCCTCGACCTTTGCCGTGCGGCTGCGCCAGCACCTGCGGGCATTGCTCGATGAAATGGCGGCGGAAGCCGGGGTGCCGGTGGACCAACAATGGGAAGACGAACCCTACCTCGGCCTGCGGGCCTTCGATCTCCAGCACGCCCCGATCTTTTTCGGCCGGGAGCAGGAAACGGGCACGGTCCTGGAAGCCCTCCAGCAGCAACAGCGGAGCGGTTGCGCCTTCGTGCTGCTCGTCGGCGGCAGCGGATCGGGCAAATCCTCGCTGGTGCGTGCCGGGGTGATTCCCGATTTGATCGAGAGTGGCGACGAAGAGGGCATTGCGTGGCGACGCGCCGTGCTGACCCCAGGGGAATGCACCGGAGGCCTCCTGCCGGGACTCGCGCGGGCGTTGCTCGCCAAAGACGCGATCCCCGAACTGCGCGAAGACGACGGCATCCTGCAAGAACTGGCGGCGGATTTTGCCAGCGCCCCGAAGCAGGCCGCACAACAAGTCCGCCGGGCACTGCAACGCGTTTCAAGCGGCACGACGGCCACGCACCTCGTGCTGTTAGTGGATCAGTTCGAGGAGGTGTTCACTCATGCGGCATTTGCCGAGGCCGACATCCAGGCCTTTACCGAAGCCCTCAAGGCCCTGGCCGAATGCACCCGCGTCAGCATCCTCGCCACCGTGCGCAGCGATTTCTACGGTCGCTGCCAGCAAGTGCCCGCATTGATGGCCATGAAATCAAGCGCCGGCCAGATCGATCTCGTCGCGCCCGCTCCGGCCGCCCTCGCCCGCATCATCGGCCGTCCCGCCCAACTCGCCGGACTGCACTTCGAGGAAAACCCGGCCACCGGCGAAACGCTCGACCAGCGCATCCTGGCCGACATCGGCAACAACCCCGAAGCCCTGCCGCTCGTCGAGTTCGCCCTCACCCAGCTCTGGGAAAACCGTGCCCCCGACGGCAAACTCACCTTCGCCCGATACGAAGCCCTCGGCGGCGTCGCGGGCACCATCGGCCACCACGCAGAACAGGTCTTCAACGCCCTGCCCGACGCCGTGCGCGCGGAATTCGCCGCCGTCTTCAACGCCCTCGTCACCCTCAACGAAGCCGACGACGCCCAGCCCGTCCGCCGCCGCGTCGCGCTCGACGCCGTCACCGGTACCCCCGCCCGCAAGCGCTTTGTCGAAGCCCTCACCGACGCCCGCCTGCTCACCTCCGACCGCGGCGAACTCTTCGTCGCCCACGAAGCCCTGCTGCGCGTCTGGGAGCGGGCCAAGGACTGGATCGAAGCCAACCGCGACTTCCTGCGCGTCCGCGCCCAGGTGGACCAGCGCCTGAACCAATCCGGCATCCTCGTGCCCGAAGACCCGCTCTTCGACCGCGCCAAAGCCGAGATCGCCCGCAGCCGCGACCGCTTCACCCCGCAGCAGGCCGCCTTCATCGAACAAGCCATCGCCACCGCCGAACGCAAACAACACCGCGCCCGCCGCATCCGCTGGGCCGTGATGGCGGGGTTGAGCGTGCTGACAATCCTGTCTTTGATCGGTGGCACGCTGGCTTTCATCAAACAGAAGGACGCACAAGAGCAGAAATTACTCGCCGAGCAACAAACGGAATTGGCGAAGAACAAGACCGAGGAAGCGGAGACTAACCTCGTGGAGGCCCGTGCGAACGAAGGACGCTTCTACCTGGAACGCGCGAAACAAGCCCCCGTGCCTGCCCAGCAAATTCTGGCGGGCAAAGCGCTGTCCTATGCGGGCTATGGACGGCCGGAGCGACCGGAAGCCGATCCGTTCTGGAACACCGATCCCTTTTGGAAGTGTGAACCTCTGCGGCTTCGGGCGGAACACGAGCAGGAAGTTGCTCTAGCGGAAAGCCTGATCGGCAAGAACTCAATTGGCCTCGCTACCCCCGTGCTCCTCTGGTCCAGCCTGGCCGGACGGCACCATGGTGAAACGATCATGAGCGTGGCTTTCAGCCCAGATGGCACGCGCCTGCTCTCCGGCGACGACAAGACCCTGAGACTCTGGGATGCCCAAACCGGCCAATTACTGCAGACACTTCAGGGTGGAGTTAACAGCGTAGCCTTCAGCCCGGATGGCACCCGCCTACTCACCGGTTCTGGCGACAAGACCCTGAGACTCTGGGATGCCCAAACCGGCCAACTGCTCCAGACCCTCCAGGGACATCAGTGGAGTGTCAACAGCGTGGCCTTCAGCCCGGATGGCACCCGCCTGCTCTCCGGCTCCTCGGACCATACCCTGAAACTCTGGGATGCCCAAACCGGCCAACTGCTCCAGACCATCCAGGGACACAAAGAGATGGTCAACAGCGTGGCCTTCAGCCCGGATGGCACCCGCCTGCTCTCCGGATCCTGGGACAAGACCCTGAAACTTTGGGATGCCCGAACCGGCCAACTGCTCCAGACCCTCCAGGGACACGAGGAAGCGGTTCAAAGTGTGGCCTTCAGCCCGGATGGCACCCGCCTGCTCTCCGGCTCCTCGGACCATACCCTGAAACTCTGGGATGCCCAAACCGGGCATCTGCTCCAAACCCTCCAGGGACACGAGAAAGAGGTCCATAGCGTCGCCTTCAGCCCGGACGGCACCCGCCTGCTCTCCGGATCCTGGGACAAGACCCTTAAACTTTGGGATGCCCGAACCGGCCAACTGCTGCAGACCTTCCATGGACACCATGATGATGTCACCAGCGTGGCCTTCAGCCCGGATGGCACGCGCCTGCTCTCCGGCTCTGGCTACAACGACAGGACCCTGAAACTCTGGGATGCCCAAACCGGCCATCCGCTGCAGACCCTCCAGGGACATCAGGAATACATCACCAGCGTAGCCTTCAGCCCGGATGGCACGCGCCTGCTCTCCGGATCCTGGGACCATACCCTGAAACTTTGGGATGCCCAAACCGGCCAACTGCTCCAAACCCTCCAGGGACACGAGAAAGAGGTCCATAGCGTAGCCTTCAGCCCGGATGAACGCGCCTGCTCTCCGGATCCTGGGACCATACCCTGAAACTTTGGGATGCCCAAACCGGCCAACTGCTCCAAACCCTCCAGGGACACGAGAAAGAGGTCCATAGCGTAGCCTTCAGCCCGGATGGCACGCGCCTGCTCTCCGGCGACGACAAGACCCTGAAACTCTGGGATGCCCAAACCGGCCAATTACTACAGACACTTCAGGGTGGAGCTAATAGCGTAGCCTTCAGCCCGGATGGCACGCGCCTGCTCTCCGGCTCCTGGGACAATACCCTGAAACTCTGGGATGCCCAAACCGGCCAACTGCTGCAGACCCTCCAGGGACATCAGAATGGGGTCCATAGCGTGGCGTTCAGCCCGGATGGCACCCGCCTGCTCTCCGGCTCCTCGGACCATACCCTGAAACTCTGGGATGCCCAGATCGGCCAACTGCTGCAGACCCTCCAGGGACACAAGGAGATGGTCACCAGCGTGGCCTTCAGCCCGGATGGCACCCGCCTGCTCTCCGGTTCTGGCGACAAGACCCTGAGACTCTGGGATGCCCAAACCGGCCAACTGCTCCAGACCCTCCAGGGACATCAGTGGAGTGTCAACAGCGTGGCCTTCAGCCCGGATGGCACCCGCCTGCTCTCCGGCTCCAGGGACAATACCCTCAAACTCTGGGATGCCCAAACCGGCCAACTGCTCCAAACCATCCAGGGACACAAAGAGATGGTCACCAGCGTGGCTTTCAGCTCGGATGGCACGCGCCTACTCTCCGGCTCCTGGGACCATACCCTGAAACTCTGGGATGCGCTCCCCCGGCATCAGCCAACGAAAGCATGGTTCAAGCCGTCGATCTATCTTCAGGAGGGTTGGTGCCGCATCCGTCCCGAAGACCAAAGCCTGGAATGGCTGCCCGCAGACAATCTTCTCAGAGAAAAAACCTTTGCCATGGTCAATGTTGCTCCCGGCTCCATCACCTGGCACCTGCAACAGGCCAAAACAGAAGCCGAGCGCCACGCCTTCCTGGCGGATTGGTATTTCGACCATCGCTTGTGGCGACCGTTCTGGGCCAACTGGGTCCAACTGAGTTCCGAAGCGCAAACGCAGCGTGCCAGCCAATGCCTTCGCGTTTTCCTCCAGCTTTCCCTGAATCCTCCCCCAGGCTATCCCCCCAACTGGTTCGCGGAACGCCTCGCCCGCATCCAAGCCCAGTTCCCCAAAACCACCATCCACCTCGACCTGATCGCCGCCAACCACCTTGCCCGTTTGTTGGCAGAGACAACGGCGGAGGTGACCCTCCTCAAGCCCTACTTCACCCAATCGAGCGAAAGCCAGCAAGACCCCAAGCTGCGTCAGATCCTGCTGGATGCCTGGACCGCCAAAGCCGCCGCCCCGCCCAAACCCAAAGAGCACCCAGCGTCCAAATGAAAAGTGACACCCATACAGACACGAGCCAGAAAGCGGGCGACCAGAAAGCCTACTGGGCCTTTATCTCCTATTCCTCGAAAGACCGGAAGTGGGGCGAATGGCTGCACCGGCGTTTGGAGTCGTATCCGATCCCGGCCGAGTTTCGCGGGTTGGAAGTTTTCGATGGCGCGGTGCTGGGAAAGAATCTGCGACCGGTTTTCCGTGACCGTGACGAACTGGCCAGTTCCTCCGATCTTGGCGAGGCCATCCACAAGGCGCTTGAGGCGTCGCGGTTTTTGGTGGTGCTGTGCTCGAAAAACGCCGCCAAATCCCAGTGGGTGAACAAGGAGATCGAGGATTTTCAAGCCATGGGCAAGGGCGGACGCATCCTAGCCCTGATCCTCGATGGTGAACCCAACGCCACGTCTCAGGGTCGCCCGGACGAAGAATGTTTCCCTCCAGCCCTGCGCTATCCGGCTGAACCCATCGCAGGCGACCTGCGCAAGGAAGGCGACGGCAAGGAACGCGGATTTCTCAAGGTGCTCGCCGGCATCGCCCAGTTGGACTTCGACAAACTCTACCGCCGCCACGAACGCGCCCAGGCAAGAAAACGGCTTTTCGTGGGTGCTATTGCCATCGCCCTCATCGCCACCTTTGCCGCTCTCTCCGTTTTCGCCTGGAGCCAGCAACAAGAAGCTGAAAAGAACGCGCGCCAAGCCAAAGAGCAGGAACGCCAGGCTATGGCGGAGAAAGACCGGGCGGACGCCAATGCCAATGAAACCCGTCTTGCCAATGAAGTGGCCACTCGGGAAAAAACCCGTGCGGAGCGCGAGGCGGAACAGGCGATCACAAATCTCGCAGAAAGCTACTTCCGCCGTGCCGGGGAGGCGTTACGCAAGGACGAACTCTCTTTGGGGCTATGCTACCTGGCCAAATCGTTGCGGATCAAACCCACCGCGAACCGTGCCGCATTGCCGTTGGCTTTTCTCCTGGCGTTTCGTAATATCCCGATCCCGGTGGCGAACCAGGAGATGGGCGAATATGATAGCAACGGCTATTCTTACCTGCCTGGTTTGACCGAAATCGAATTCAATGCCGGTGGCGGATTGCTTCGTGTTAGACAAGCGTATCTCGTTCCCTCGCTCAAGCCGGCGGAGAGTATCTGGGATCCCTCCCTGGACCGTCGCAAAACGAAGAAGTCCATCAAGGATGACCCGACACTCACCGCTCCCTCGCCTGTGCGGTTGCGCGATGGCCAAATCATGGGGGCAAAAGCAGAGGGAGTCGCAGAAGTGCCCTCCTCATCGGGGGCGTTTTGGTGTGAGGGAGAAATCGGACGAATGCGTCTCAAATACGACGTGTGTGATTTCACAGTGTCTCCCAACGAACAGTGGCTGGCCGTCACAACTACTCATCCCGTAGGATGGGCGTTTAGCGGGTCCGCTGAAAGGCTCAAAGCCTATCTTTACCTGTATGAGATCTCAAGAAACGCGGCACAATTGGCATTGCCCGAAAAATGGGACAACAAACCCATGGATACCACAACCATCGAGACCGGTTCCTGTGACGATATCGGAAGTCCCACAGAGCATCCTGCGGCGTTCAAAGATTGGCAGAAAGGGCGGTTTGTGCGGAGTGAGTCCGGTGCCTTGGTGGGATTCGAGCGGGAAGTGAAAGAGGCGGGATATGCTTCCCTGCCGAATCGCTTGAAACGACTGGTTGTCCTGAGTGCGAGGGAAGACAAGGTTCTCTATGACACCCGGAATGATGAAGGGTCTATTTTTGGAGCGATCCTCATGCCAGCCCGAAAGGCGCTGATGATTATCCGAAGCGCCCGCGCGGATTTGATTGATCTGATCACCGGCAAGACAATCGGGAGCGACGTGTTTGAAACGGGAATGGTTTATTGCCGGTTCTGGCGGGACAGCGCTTCCAAACATCTCATCGGCATCTCGTATGGCGAGTTTGGAGCAGATGAGGGTGGCCCCACGAAGCATTGGTCATTGGAAGACGGAACCAGCAGCGGCACGCTGCCGAAGTGGTTTTCTTCACTTCATTTCTCTCGCAACGGGGAGTGGGCGTTTTCCGAAAATGCGGAAACCGGAGTTATAGGGTTGTTTGACGCTGCGACTGGAGGCGGCGATCTTTTTGTTCTCTCAAGCAAGTTGTCAGGCGAGGGAGTCAGAGGAACGAGCCCCGATCCATCACCCTACACGCAGTCAGGACCGCACCTTGAGGCTTATGTGGAATCCCTGCTGCTCGAGGCAACCGATAAAGAAGGAACGGTGCCTGATTACTTTTGTGAAATGGCGGAACTCCTTGCCGGTTTCAAAATCAACGAACGAGGGATGTATGAGTGGATTGATGACAGTCCCGCCCTTCTGGAGTCTCTCCGCAGCATCGTGAAGAGCGCACCACCCAGCCTTTACAGGAACATTGCCGAGTGGAAACTCAGCGACAGTGAGCATCGCCTCAGTTCGCCATTCCCCGGTGCGGTGAAGGTCACCCGCCAGCCAGCCCATGCGGGTGGAGCTACGCCCGATGATTCTGTCATTCCAGTTGCGCCTCAAAATCAGCCGGGAAGCCAACCAAGTCCGACTCCGAGCGTCAGCCCAAGCGCGACACCGCCCGGCAACGCCTCCAATGCCATCTTCCAACAAGCCGAGGCCGCTGCCAAGGACGCAACAACCCCCGGAAACAAGACCATCGCCTACACCTTGTTCCGGCGGGCCGCCGAGATGGGACATCCCATAGCGCAGCATCGCGTGGGGGTGGCGTATGCCACCGGCAGCGAAGTCGAGAAAAGCGATACGGAAGCCGTAAAATGGTATACCCTCTCCGCCAATCAGGGATATGCCGAGGCGCAATTCGATCTCGGAGTTCGCTTCATCCTTGGAAGGGGGGTTCCGAAAGATGAAGCCAAAGGGGTGGACCTCTACCGCAAGGCTGCAAAGCAGGGCTATGGCCCGGCAATAGAACAATTGAAGAGGAGAGGCTTGTGATCCTCTGCCCCAATCCAGCCTGTAGCCGGCAACTGAGCGACCGGATCAGGATCTGCCCGGATTGCGGCGCGGAGCTTTCCCGCCCGGAGCGGGTCGGCGAATATCAACTGCTCGAATGTGTGGCCGAGTCGCGCACGGCATCAATTTTCCGCGCCCGCAGGGATGGCGAGACCGTAGATGTCTGCCTGCGGCTCTACAATGCCGAGGTGGCGTTGTCGCCGGAAGAGGCGGCAAGGCTGCGCATGCAATTCAACGCACTGCGGGAACTGCCGGAGGAGCGGTTCATCCACACGCTGGACTTCGGGCAGGCTGCCGACGGCCTGTGGTATCGCGTCACCCCGTGGCTGCCGAATGTGATGGCCTGGGGCGACCTCAAGAGCCGCGAGCTATACGGCGACGCAGCGGGCAAACGGCGATGGCTGGATCTTTGCCTCGATCTCGCGGAGACGTTCCGGGAACTGCACCAACGCGGTCGCATCATCCCTGACATGACGCTCGACGACTGCCTGCTCTACCGCTCGCCGGAGGGAGCCCTGCGTGTGCGGATCGACGCCACGCTGGCCTCGTGCCTGGGCCCTGGCTCGGGGCGCGAGAAGGCCCGCGAGGCCCACCCGGATTATGCGCCCGGTCGCACCCTCTCCGAGCAAAGCGACGTTTGGACGCTGGGGAGCATTTTGGCATCGATGGTGTTGGGCACCACCGGGATCACGAACTATGCAGCGGCACTCGACGCGCTCAACTTCAAGCGGCGGCCCGTGGCGCTGCATCCCAAGTTGGGACGGCTGTTGCGCCAAATGGTCGATGCCGACCCGGCGGAACGTCCGCGCGATATGGCGTCCGTCTGTGAGGCGCTGCGCGCGTTCGGCCCGGCGGACATCGCGGAATGGCGGGCGCTGGAGCGCGACCCGTGGCGGCACAGCCGCCTGGCGCGGCGCATCGGACTCGGTGTTGCGGCAGCGGCGCTGGCGGTCGGCGTGCTGAGTTATACCTTGCACCAACGCCAGCAGCGGCATCTAACCGACGAGGTCGCGGGCTTGCGGGCGGAGGATCCCGAGCAGCGCGCACGGGCCGTGCTCGCCCGCTACAGCCGCTCGGTCGCCTTTGTTTTGGCCGAATGCTGGATCGAGGTGGACGGGGTTCGCAAAACCTTCACCACGGACAAAAGCGCGGCACTTACCAGCGGCAGCGCGTTTCTGGTGTCATCCGACGGCTACCTGCTCACCAACCGGCACGTCCTTTTCCCGTGGGCATCCGTGGCTGGCGAACTCGACGCGAGGATCGCAGAATTACGCGGCAAGGGCACCCCCTTCCGTCTTGGTGTGAATTATTGGCTGTGGTTCGACGGCGACCCGGCATTCCGCCCCAAAAGCACATCGAGCGGAACGGACATCCCCAGTATCGAGGATGTTTACCGCCTGGACACGGCTTATGCGAGCGCGGGAACTGAACGACAAGTTCGCGTGGCAGGCGTGATGCCGTTGCCCGCCGATCCGGCGGAGCTCCTCAACTCGACCCTGAATGACGATGTGGCGGTGCTGAAAATCAATGTCGTGCCGGAAGGCGCCACGCCGATTCCGCTGCGGGCGGCTCCCCTGCCGGAACGTGGGGCCGGAGTGCTGGCGCTGGGCTACTCGCACGGGCGCGCCTCCATCTCCGACACCCGCGCGCTGGTCCGCGCATCGCGCGGCACGGTGACGCGCTTGTCGTTCGACGCCTTTTCCACCGACGCCGACATCCATCCTGGCAACAGCGGCGGCCCGCTGCTCGATCTCGATGGCAATGCAATCGGGATCGTTTCCGCCCTGTTTTCACAAAGCGGACGCACCGAGCCGGGGATGGGTTGGTCGCTGCCCATGGCGGTTGCCCGGAACTTCCTCGAAACGGTGCGGGCCGGAAAGCCCGCGTGGAACGGCCTGCTCATGGCCGCCTTCGAACCCGAAATCAGCGCCGCACAAAAGGCGGCCGATGAGGGAAAGTGGCAGCAGGCACGGAAACTCGCAAGCGTCGCCGGAGTGCTTGCCAACCCGGATGCCGCCCTGCGGGCCGCCGTATTCTGCATGGATCGGCAAGGTTTCACACCGGAGGGGCGAAGCGCACTGGAGAACGCTGTGGCCATGTCTCCGTCCGAACCGTTTCCGGCCCTGCTGCGGTATTGGGACGCCTGGCGGAGAAATGTCCCCAAGAACCAGCGTCCGGGACGGGAACGCTTCATCGCCGCCGAGTGGCACTCACCCTTCGAACCCTACGTTCAGATCGTGCGCCTGCTGGAGGGGGATTTGCCGTTCGACCAAGCGCTCGATGAAGCGGAATCGCCCATCGAGCATTCCCTTCTCCTCTGGGCTGCCGGGACGCTGGCCGCACGTGATGGCAAAAAAAACGAAGCCGTCGATCTATTAAGGCGCGGCTTCCAGTCTGTGGATCCTGAAGACCAGGTGTTGCGCAACCTGCTCGCTGCAAGCCTCTGGTTCGAGGGCGGCCAACGTCCGCCCATCGTGTCGCCTGCGGAGGCAAAGGAATTCAAATCCCAGCCCAAATTCGAATACCTCAAGAAGACTTTCGACGCCCTGGCCTCCGGCGATTGGGCACAGGCATCGGCCGCAGTGGACAACTATTTCAAGACGCCCCGCCGCGAGAGTGCCAACTCCCTCGGCATGGGCTTGTTGCGCTGCCAGTTGTTAGGCATGACCGGCAACCTTGCTGGCGAGCGTGCTGCCCTCGAAACCTTCCGCTCTTCCATCCGCAATCCCTGGTATGCATCCATTGCCGAGTGCCTAGGCGGCCAGCGTGACGCCGACGAACTCCTGCGATTCGTCGCAGGACGCCGTCCGGAAACGATCACGCTTGCCGTCGCCCTCGGCCTGCGCTCGGAACGCGAGAAAGACACCCCGCGCGCCGTCCAATGCTACACCCTCGCCCTCGACACCAGCCAGACCAACTGGACAGAGTTTCAACTCGCCCAAGCCCGGCGGCAGGCGCTGCGGAAGAAGCCGTAGAAACACACCAGCACCCTTCGTTAGATACGCAACACACCGACATGTCACCAAACTCCAGTAGCCATAACCCATCTGCGGTTTTTCCATTATGAGCGGAAACACATTTCATCATCCGGGGGCGTCGCGGCGACAGTGGTGGCTGGTTGTGACGACGGGCGCATTGACGCTGGTCTGCGGGAGCATCGGGCTCTGGCAATACGACCACGCGCATGCTGCGCACGAGATCAATCCGGTATTCTGCGGGATCGGGGCGCTTTACCACTCGATGCAGATGTTGATCCTGCATACGCCGCATTTCGAGGGGGGGACGAATGGCTGGATCGAGGCGGGGCGGTGGTTCGGCGCGTTCACCCTCGTTGCCACGACGTGGATGGTGCTGTGGAAGCGCATGGCTCACGAATTCCGGTTGTTTCGACTCACCCGATGGAGCGGACATCATGTGGTCTGCGGGCTCGGGCAAAAGGGAATGGAGGTCGTCCGGCATCTCAAGCGGTACAATTCGAAAACGCGCATTGCGGTCATTGACCCGCATCCTGATTTTGCCGACGACTGTGCGGCGCTCGGCGTGTGTGTGATCATGAACGACGCGACGAAACCGGAGGTGCTGGCGCAGGCGCGGGTGGCCAGAGCCAGAGAAGTCATCGTCATTACCCCAGGGGACGAGACGAACGTGCGGATCGCCACGAAAGTCCGGGATGCCTGCGCGGCCGATCCATCAGGCCACGTGGATTGTTTTGTCCACCTCTCGAACATCCACCTGCGCGAGCGACTGCAACGCCATGCCGAAAACGACCGGGGAGCGAATTGCGCCCTGCATTTTTTCGACGTGTTCGACAACGAGGCGCGGCGGGTGCTGGCCGGGCTGCCGCTCGATGGAGCGGGGATCACGGAGAATGACCCACGTTCGGTGCATCTGGTGATCATTGGTTCCGGACGCATGGGGCGCAGCCTCGCGCTGCGGGCTGCAAAGATGGGGCATTTTGCCAACCGCAAGCCGGTCCGTATTTCCATCATCGACCGCAATGCCGCGCGCCAGCGGGAGGATTTTCTGTTCCGTTACCCGGCGCTGGAAAACGCCAAATCCGGGGTGATTGCCAACCTGACCTTCCACCAGGCCGACGCCGAGTCACTTTCCGCGCGCAACCTCATCGAGGGCTGGGCCGCCGAGCCGGATACCCTCGTGCATCTATTCATCTGTGTGGACGACAATACCTGCGCGGTCGAGGTCGGACTGCGGTTTCAGGAGGTGCTTCTCCGCCACGCACACTGCAACCTGCTCGTCCGCATCAAGACCCGTGAGTCGCTGGCCGGGATCCTGGAATCGCCCCCGAGTGGCGCGATTCCTGCGAATGCCGGTCCGCGAATCCAGACCTTCGGCATGATCGAGGACGGATGTTGCGAGCAGGCATTCCGGCTCGAACACAACGAGGCGTATGCACGGGCTGCGCACGAGGACTTCGTCCGCCGCCGCCTGGCCGATTCCAACCGAAAGCCGGGACGAGATCCTGCGCTCAACGACTGGAGCCGGTTGCAGGAGGATCTCCGGGAATCCAACCGCCAGCAGGCCGACCACGCCGCCATCAAACTCCGCGCCATCGGATGCGAGATCGCCGGGGTGTCCGACCCCCGCGAAGCCGTCAGGGTATTTACGCCCGCTGAAATCGAACTCCTGGCCGAAATGGAACACGCCCGCTGGAACGCCGAGCGCCTCCTCTCCGGCTGGCGCTACGGCATCCCCTCCAACAAAAAGGAACGCATCAACGAAAACATCCGCCCGTGGGATGAACTCGACGACTCCATCAAAGAATACGACCGCCAAGCCGTCGCCAACATCCTGGCCATCCTCGAATCCGCCACCCCGCCGATGAAAGTCGTGCGGAAAAAGGCCGACTGATTTAGACCACTCTCCCTCCGGTTCAGAGATCGCCGCTCTTGTTCTCGACCAAATCCAGAGTGCCTGCAATGTATTGAGAGTCGCGCGTATTGCCTCCAAAACCATGGTCACTGTTCACAAGCTCATGACATCACCAACAAACGCTGCAGAACCGCCGTTCGAAGCATACGGAGGCAAAGATCCCTATCTATTTGTCAGTTACAGCCATAAGGACAGCGCGCTTGTGTATCCCGAAATCGAACGGCTCCACCAACTCGGCTTTCGAATTTGGCCTGTCTAAAAAAAACTGTGGGTGAAACTGGGTTCCGGTAATTTTCCAAGAGCATGATAAAGAGCGACTTCGCGAGCGTTTTCCGTGCGGAAGCCATAACTGCGTTTCAGCGTCAGTTTC
>Ga0247833_1002470_pt1 | contig 26943 bp, 16 predicted proteins | sample LaCruzMarch2015__7_FD_187117 | JGI IMG/M metagenome (GOLD analysis project Ga0247833, IMG submission 187117) | Freshwater microbial communities from meromictic Lake La Cruz, Castile-La Mancha, Spain - LaCruzMarch2015_8m | ecosystem: Environmental > Aquatic > Freshwater > Lake | place: Spain... | reverse complement strand
GACCCGCTCGTCTATTTCACCGGCCGCGCGCCACTCGAGGCGGCCGCTCAGGGGATCACCCTCGGGCCCGACGACTGGGCTGTGCGTTGCAACCTCGTGACCGTCCGAACGAGCGCGACGGCCGGCGACGGTGGCGACGCCCTGATGGAGGACTTCACCGCCGGCCACATTTCAACGGAGGAGGGCACGGAACTCCTCGCCGCGGCCCAGCGTGGCCTGGCGGCCGATTTTCCGGAGCTTGCCGAAAGGTGGAACTTCAAGCCGGGCGTCAGCTACCGCAACCTGCTCATGTATCGTGGAACAGCCGGTACGGCCTCACCGCTGGGGGCCGACCTGCGGGCGACGCCGCCCCACGACCTGATGGATAAATCCGTCGCCGACTCCTTCCCACGCGGCACCGGCAGCCGATTGCTGACGGAGATCATGGCGAGGAGCAGCACCTGGTTCGCCGGCCATCCAGTCAACGCAGCGCGAATCGCGGCCGGCAAGCGGCCCGCGACGCATGTCTGGCTCTGGGGTGTGGGCCGCGGGCCGGCGATGGAGCCGTTTGTAAAGAAATATGGCACGAACGGCACGATGATCACCGCCGTGGATCTGCTGCGGGGGCTGGCGTCGCTGGCCGGCTGGAAGAGGCTCGAGGTGGCCGGCGCCACCGGCTATCTCGACACCGATTATGCGGCCAAGGGTCGGGCGGCGATCGCTGAATTGGCCACGGCCGATCTCGTCTGCGTGCATGTCGAGGCGCCGGACGAGGCGAGCCATCAGGGCGACGCGGTGGAAAAGGTGAAGGCGATCGAGGAGATCGACACGAAAATCGTGACGCCGATCGCAGAGTATCTGGCGGGTGTGGGCGACCACCGGATTTTGATCTGCCCCGACCACCCCACCTTCATTTCGACGAAGACGCATTCTCGTGGCCCCGTGCCGTTTGTGATGGCCGGCAGCGGCATAGCGCCGAACGGCCAGAAGACCTACGACGAGATCGCAGCTGCAGCGGGCGGGGCGTCGATCCTGCCGGGCTGGAAGCTGATGGGCGATTTTTTGCGAAGCGAGTGACCACACCAGCCGCGCCCCAATGGCGCAGGGAGAAAATGTCGATGGCCCTTGTGGTGCAGAAGTTCGGCGGGACGAGCGTGGCCGATCCCCAAAAGATCCTCGCGGCCGCCCAGAAGGCGATCGCCCGGCAGCAGGCGGGCCACCAGGTGGTGGTCGTGGTCAGCGCGATGGGTCATCAGACCGACGTGCTCGTCGACCTCGCCAAGCAGATCTCCGACCGGCCGAGCGCCCGCGAGATGGACATGCTCCTGTCGACTGGCGAGCAGGTGAGCGTGGCCCTGTTCGCCATGGCGATCCAGTCGCTGGGACACAAGGCCGTCAGCCTCACCGGCGCCCAGATCGGCATCCGGACCGATTCGACTCACACGAAGGCTCGCATCAGGTCGATCTCGACCGACCATGTCAAGAAACTGCTCGACGACGGAGCGATCGTGATCGCCGCCGGCTTCCAGGGCATCGACCAGAACGGCAACATCACGACGCTCGGCCGTGGCGGTTCCGACACGACCGCGGTGGCGTTGGCGGCTGTGCTCAACGCCGACCTGTGTGAGATCTACACCGACGTCGACGGCATCTACACGACCGACCCGCGGATGCTGCCGAAGGCCCGTCGCCTGGCGTCGATCAGCTACGACGAAATGCTCGAACTGGCCAGCCTCGGCGCGGGCGTGATGCACTCCCGTTCGATCGAGTTTGCCAAGAAGTTCGGAGTGAAGGTGCTCGTGCGATCGAGCTTCAAAGACATGCCCGGCACGGTGATCCTCGCCGCCGAGGAATCGACGCCCAGGCCCGCCAGCGGCGTGGCGCTTGCGAAGGACGAGGCGCGGATCACCCTGGAAAACGTTCCCGACCAGCCGGGGTCGAGCCACGCGCTTTTTTCGCAGCTCGCCGCCTCCGGGATTGCGGTCGACATGATCGTGCAGAACGTGGGGCAGGGGGGGCAGGCCGACATCTCCTTCACCGTGCCGGTCGACGACCTGCCCGAGTCGCTCGAACTCTCCAACCGGGTCGCAAAGCAGCTGGGCGCCACCGGCGTGTCGCATGATGCGGAGCTCGCCAAGGTCTCGGTGGTAGGCGTGGGCATGGCCAACGCCGAGGGCGTCGCCGGTCGGATGTTCACGGCGCTCTCCCGCGAGAGGATCAACGTCCGCATGATCACGACCAGCGAAATCAAGATCTCCGTGCTCGTCGACCGCAAGGATGGAGTTGCAGCCGTGCAGGCGGTGCACCATGCCTTTGGTCTCGAGGCCGAGACGGCCGCGGGCGACGCCGATGTCGCAGGATCGCATATGGTGAAGTCGAGCCCGCTCGACGTGGTCCGCCGGCTCGAGGGAATGGAGGACTTGGCGATCGAGGACTGCCAGCTCGACGCATCGCAGGCGCTCGTGACATTCACCGACCTGCCCGACACGCCGGGCGTGGCGGCGGACGTGTTCGAGGAGGTTGGCCGGGCGGGGCTGTTTGTCGACATGATCGTGCAGAGCCATCCCCGGGAGGGCCGGGCGGAGATATCGTTCACCGTCCCGGCAGAGAACCGCGACACGGCCATCGAGGTCGCCCGCAGGATCGCCGCCAGCCGCGGGGCCCGCGTCGCCGACGTGCCTCACGTGGCGAAGCTCTCGATCACGGGGGTCGGTATCCGCAGCCACGCGGGCGTGGCCGACCGTCTCTTCAAGCCGCTGGCGGACGAGGGGATCAACATCGACCTCGTCAGCACGAGCGAGGTCCGCCTGAACGTCGTCGTTGCCGCCGAGCATGGTGAGAAGTCGCTCGAGGTGCTCCGCCGCGCGTTCGGCCTGGCGCCGGCATAGCGTTCGCCTCGCCGGGACGGTCTGCAACCGCATGCCTCCAGTCGTACCGCCAGACGAGTAATCGCCGACTTGCGGAAGTGCCATTGGCCGGGCTACCCTTCATCATTCTGCGGACAAGCGTTCGCGTGGGGCGTGGCCTCCGGGTGCCGGAAACCTTAGACTCCGCGTGATGGATACCTCGGTCGATGCCATGACGCCGCTGATCGATCCGACCAACGACACCGCCGCCGAGGCTGATGCGGTCCAGTTGGCCTGCATCCGTCGAATGTCGCCCGGGGAGCGATTGCAGGCGGGCTGCCGGATGTCGCAGCGCGGCCGTCGCCTGGCCTTCGATGCGATCCGTGTCCGCTGCCCGAACGCCGACGACATGGAGATCCGTCTCCGTTTCATCGAGCTCGCCTATGGAGCCGATCTTGCCGCCGACGTGCGGCGCTGGCTGCCGGATCGGGCCATATGAGCGACACCGCCGACCTTCTCGCCGCCCTGAAGCCGGTCGCGGCAGTGCTCGAGCGGCTCGGGGTTCGCCATTATGTCGGTGGGAGCGTGGCGAGCACCGTCCATGGTGCGATTCGATCGACGATGGATGTCGATCTCGTCTGTGAGCTCCGCGTTGAGCAGATCGAGCCATTCCTCGCGGCATTCGGCGATGACTTCTACGTGAGTCCGCAGGCTGTCCGGCATGCCGTCGAGCATCGATCATGTTTCAACCTCATCCACCTCCCCACCGCGTACAAAGTGGACGTGTTCGTCAGCCGCGGCCGGCCGTTCGACGTCTCTGCCATGACGCGCGCCGTTCTCCGGCCACTGGCCGAAGAGGATCCGTTGCGGGTACCGGTGGCAACTGCCGAGGACTCGATCATCGCCAAACTGGAATGGTTTCGGCTCGGAGACGAGTCGTCGCAGAGGCAATGGAACGATGTTTCCCGGCTTGTGGCTCTGCATGGTCCATCACTCGATGTCGCCCACATGCGACGGATGGCCGAATCGGTCGGCGTGCTGGACCTCCTCGGCCGTCTTCTCACCCGAGGTGGTCGCTGACGATCGCGCTGACGCGGCCACCAGATACGGAGGGCCTGGCAGAATCCGCGCGCGGCTGCCGTCGAACAGTTCTCGTAGGAGGGGCGATAGCCCCAGTGATTCCTATGCCCAACGCCCCGCGGGACGGTTCATGACGCGATTCCCGTGTAGACGTGTCCTTCGTTGGCATCGATCCGCTCGGGACGTCCGGCATGGAAATAGACCAGTTTCTTATGGTCCAGGCCCATGAGGTACAGGATCGTCGAGTGCAGGTCGTGTACGTGCAGCCGGTTCTCAACCGCATGCAGGCCGATCTCGTCGGTGGTCCCGTGCACCGTGCCACCGCGAACGCCACCGCCGGCCATCCACATCGTGAAGCCGGTCGGATTGTGGTCCCGACCATCCCCCTTCTCGCTCATCGGCGTGCGGCCAAACTCGCCCCCCCACACCACGAGCGTGTCGTCGAGGAGGCCGCGGCGCTTCAGGTCGGCGAGCAGCCCCGCCACCGGCTTGTCCATCTCGCGGCACATCGTGGCATGATTGGCCTCGATCCCCTTGTGGGCGTCCCACTTGCTCCCCGCGCCATGGTAGCACTGCACAAACCGTACGCCCCGCTCCACGAGCCGGCGGGCGAGCAGGCAGTTGCGGCCGAAAGCGGCGGTCGCCTTGTCGTCGAACCCGTAGAGGGCCTTCGTCTCGGCGGTCTCCGACGAGAGATCCACCGCTTCGGGGGCGTGGGCCTGCATCTGAAAGGCGAGTTCGTAGGAGCGGATCCGGGCGTTGAGCTCGCTGTTTTCGTCGCGTCCCGCCTCATGCCGACGATTGCGTGACTGCAGATAGTCGAGCGCCAGTCGCTGCTGGGCGGCTGTCACATGGCTCGGCGGGGCGAGGTTGGGAAACGGTTGCCCCTCGACTTCGAGTGCCGCCCCCTGGTAGATCGCCGGCATGAAGCCGGTGCCCCAATTCCGCGGGCCGTTGACGACGACGTCCTCCCGGTCCTGCATCACCACAAACGCCGGCAGGTTTTCGTTTTCCGTGCCGAGGCCGTAGGTCACCCAACTCCCCAGCGATGGCCGCCCCGCGAATTGAATGCCGGTGTTCATCTGGCAGACACCCCCGGAGTGATTGATGCCGTTGGTCCAGCACGACCGGATCACCGCCAGTTCATCGGCCTGCGTGGCGATGTGCGGCAGCCAATCGCTGATCCACAGGCCTCCCTCGCCGTGCTGCTTCCACGTGCGCCTGGAGGCGAGAATGGGTGAGTCGAACTCTCCCATCGATGTAATCACGCGGCCGAAGCTCTTGGGCACGGTCTGCCCGGCGAGTCGGTCGAGGGCCGGCTTCGGATCGAAGAGATCGATGTGGCTTGGGCCACCTTCCATGAAGAGGAAGATCACGCTCTTGGCCCGCCCAGCGACATGGGGAGGCTTGGCCGCCAAGGGCGATGGGCCTGACGTTTGGCCCGCCGCCGAGGCCGCCGCCTCCGGCCCAAGCAGGCCAGCGAGGGCCACCGCCCCGAAGCCGGCACCGGAGGATGTGAGCATTTCACGACGGGTGAGAAAGGTCATGGTGATGTCCTCAGTCAAGCCTTGGTCCAGAAGGGCTTTATCCAGGAGGCCTCAATCCAATAGGGCTCAGTCCAAATAGAGCAGTTCATTGTCGTTGATCAGGGCATGAACGAGGGCGGCCCGTGCCTGTTCTCGCGGTGAGAGTCGGTCGATCGCGTCGACCGCCACGTGGGCGTGGTGGCCGTGGCCCGACGCGTCGTGGCCAATCGCAGCAGGATCGTCAAACCGCCAGTCGAGCACCGCCTCACGGGAATCGCCGGCCTCAATCTCGGCAGCCGACAGACGAGCGGCATCGAGTTGGAACCGTCCGATGAGGCCATTCCAGGCCTGTTTGTCCAGCCGCGTGCCGAGCCGCAACGGCTTACCATCGTGAATGAAGCGATTCACCTCATGCGGCACACTCGCCGTCTGCAGCGGAGCATCGGGCTGGTTCAGGTCGCGGACGAAAAACTCGATCCCGCGGTCGCTGGGGTCATCGAGATCGACACTGACGGCGACAAAGTAGGGCCGATCGAGTTCCAGCCGGAGGTTTGAAGGCACCACTTCGTAATGAATGTTTTCAGCATCATCCGTTTTTCCCACCAGCTGCAGAATCAGGTTTCGCGGCTGGTAGCGGCTCTTCGTCGATGTCACGCCGAGCGACCAGCCGGGCTGCTTCTGATCGCCCGACCAGGTGGTGGCGATCGTCCGCACCTTGGCATCCTCGTAGAGCGATCGCAGCAGCACCACGGCTCGCACGGTGAAGTCGGCCTGAGGCAGGCACGCGACCTCGGAAAGATCGATCGCCAGCGGCCCCTCTGGCGACAGGGCGACGGCATGGGCCGCCGGCCCCACAACGCCCGGCAACGCCACCAGTCGCTCGGCCTCGGAACGATTTGGATCAAGCGGGGTGATCGCCTCGTAGGCCGCCATGAAGGCAGCGGCGTCGTGCAGCTCAAGTGCGGTGGACTCCCGGCCGTAGAGCCGCCGATGGAGCATGGCGATGAAGTCATGGTCAGACAGCGACTGCAGCCGACGGGCGATCCCCTGGGCCTGCTCATGGGCCCAGTCTCCATTGGCCAGCATCAACGCCTGCATCGGCGTCGTCGTGCGGTGCCGCTCACCGGCCGACTGGATGCGGTCAGGGAGATCGAAGGCGGCCAGCAGCGGGTCGGGCTTGTTGCGGCGGACCGGCTGGTAGATCGCCCGCTGCTGGGTCTTGCCGGGTGAAACGGCACCGCCCGTGGCCAGGATCGTGTCGGTGATCTCCTCCCCGGAGAGACGCCGTGGATTCACCCGCCAGAGAAGCTTGTTCTCCGGATCGACCGTTGTGATGCGGTCGTCAGGATCTCGGTCGGAAGTCTGCCGAAACGTAGCCGACGTGAGAATGAGACGATGGAGTTTTTTGAGGCTCCAGCCCTCGCGGATAAACCATGAGGCCAGCCAGTCGAGGAGTTCGGGGTGGGTCGGCGGTTGGCCGAGGTGGCCAAAGTCGCTCGCCGAAGCGGAGAGCCCTCGACCGAAGTGCTGCTGCCAGACACGGTTGACGATCACCCGTGCGGTGAGCGGGTTGTCCGGGCTTGCGATCCAGGCTGCCAAGGCCGTGCGGCGGCCGGTCGTGCCGAGAGCGGGCGACGGCGGCTTGATCGCTGCGGGGTCGGCATCGAGCAGCGTGAAGAAGCCCGGGGCGATCGGCGTCGTCGTGCGGTCGTCGGGGATCCGCGTGACCGGCGCCTCGGCCCCGACATCGGTTGCCACGAAGGGCTGTGTCGGCAGTGGCTGGGGCTTGAGGCTGTCGTAGGCCGTGAGCTGCTCGAGCAGCTGCTTCCGCTCGGCGGCCGTGGCCTCGTCGAGATGCTCTTCGAGCTTCTCCGGCTGAAATGTAAACTGCCGCGAAGCCAGTTCTGCGATCTGCTGCTCATACGCCGTGCGGTCCTCCGGCCGCTTGGCGATCATCGCCTGAATCTCCGGTGGGAACATCTTCGGCTGCTGCCCCTTGGCATGCTTGATGAGCAGGGGCCGCTCGATGGAGTCGAGCCGGCGACGAATATCGGCCGTGGCTCGCTCCCAGGCCCGTCGCTGCTCGGCATGGGCTTCAAGCGTGGCCAGATCGGCCACCGGCTTGGCATCGGTGGGTTGGAAGGCCGCAAAGAAGGCCTGCAGGCGGTAGTAGTCCTTCTGCAGGAGCGGGTCGAACTTGTGGTTATGGCAGCGGGCGCATTTGACGCTCTGGGCCAGGAAAACGTCGGCTGTGGTCTCGGTGAGGTCATCGAGAATCTTCTGCCACTGCCCCTCGACATCACGCTGGTTCCATTCATAGATCCAGTGCCGCAGAAACATCGTGCCGATGACGGCATCACGATTACCGGGATCGATTTCATCGCCGGCGAGTTGCTCCATCACGAAGCGGTCGTAGGGCTTGTCGGCATTGAACGAACGGATGCAGTAGTCGCGATACTGCTTGGCGTGGGGCCGTGGATGATCGCCCCGATAGCCGTCGGACTCGGCGTAGCGAACGAGATCGAGCCAGAAGCGGGCCTGGTGTTCGCCGTAGGCGGGGCTCGCCAGGAGTTCATCAACGAGCCGATCGACAGCAGCGGGATCCTGCAGGGTGCCGCCGTCGGATTCGAGCAGGAGCCGCTCGCTCGGCGGCAGACCGGTGACGGCGTAGTGAACCCGGCGGAGAAAGGCCCGCGGCGTGGCGGCCGGAGCAGGAGCGATCTCAAGCGCTCCCATTCGTGCGACCACGAAGCGGTCAATTTCGTTGCGGCACCAGTCGGCCATCTCGGCAGGCGGCTCGGGCACTGGCGGGCTGGTGAGCGGCTGGTAGCACCACCAGGCTCGATCCTCAGCCGTGATCGGATTGGCCGGCGTGAGCACGGCTCCTTCCGGCCACGGTGCACCGGCGGCCACCCACCGCTCGATTCCCGCGATCACGCCGTCGTCGAGCCTGCCGGTGGGGGGCATCTCGAGCGATTCATAGCGGAGCGCCTCGAGCAGCAGGCTTTCCGCGGGCTTGCCGGGCACGACGGCCGCACCAGAGTCGCCACCGGCGAGGATTCCTTCTCGGGTGGCAAGGTTGAGCCCAGCCTCCTGCTTGGCTTCCCCGTGGCAGCGGATGCAATGGGTCACCAGCAGAGGGCGGGCGTGAAGCTCGAAGAGATCGTCAGCCGCCGCCGGCAACGACCCCACCGCGGCCAGCCAGAAAAACATGCACGCACAAAGAGTGGCCCTCAGAATGTGCAACGAAGCATTGTGTTTCACGGAATAACCTTTCGGCTGTCAGTGCCCGACTCACTCGTCCTCGGCGTCAGTCGTCTAGCGGGGGCAGGCCGGCGATGAAGACCGGGTCGATCGTCGTTTTGTCGTCGTCGGCGTCTTGAATGAAGAGGCCGTCGCAGGTGTCGCCCGCGGCATAGCCCAGATCGGAGAGGTCGATCGCCACCGCATTCGCCCGCGCCCGCACCGGTTGCAGCGTGCCGGCATTGGTCCGAACCTGCAGCAACTCCGCGAGTGACCGCGATCGCTGATCGAGCGAAAACAGGCGAAATGGTGCCAGCAACTGCGACTCAGGCGACGTGGAATCGATGTCATAGGTGGTGATCGTGTGGGAGCGGAGCCCGGCCTTGAACCGTAACGGGGACATATGGAAGGCATCCCCCTCAGGCGGATCGGTGAGCATCTGGAGTTCGAAGAGAATCAGGTCAGGCCCGGCATCATTCACAACCGGATGCGTGAACGTCACCGCGAGCCCGGGCGTCGAGGCGGCCCCGTCACTCGTGCCCGTGGCGAGCACGGGATCGGCGGCAAGCGGCGACTTCGCCCCTCCGGGGTTGATCACGCCGGTGGTGAGCAGGCGATCTGTTTCCAAGAGCCCACGCCGCGCCTCGGGGGAGTGCAACGTCGCGGCCGTGAAGTCAGGCTGTCCGGGAAGGGTCAGATTGTTCTGGTTGCGGGTGGCGTGGAAATGAATCACCTGCACGCCGATCAAGGCGGCAACGTCGTAGGCGCGCACGGCCCCGCCCCGCTGGATCGAAATGCTTTCGAGCGTGTCGATGCCCGGGCTGGATGAGTCACCGGCCACGAGAGCCGCCGGATGCGAAAGCGACGCGGAGTAACTGATGAGCCGATCAGGCAGACTGGCCCGATAGACGCTGCGGTCGGCCCCGCCGGCAGTGGTGACGATCTGCCCGCCGCTCGCCGCCGGATCATGAAGCGCGACGCCCCCGGATACGACCCGGCGGATCGCGGTTGATTGATCGGCTTTCGCAATCAGATCGGCCGCCCCCTCGATCACCTGTACTTCGGTGGTACTCGTCTCATCGACGTTCACGACGAACCGTGTGCCGCGGTCGATTACCCGCGTGGCCGGTGTTTCCACGCGGAAGCCCTCGGCCCCTTCCGGCGCGTGCACCGAGCAGCGGCCGGCATCGACGGCGAGGCAATCCGCCCCGCAAACACGAAACATGGCAGGCCCTTCGATGATCGCCCTGGCTCCGAGAGGGAAGGCGATCTCGACGAGGCCGGCGGAAAGCACGTAGTTTTCATTGAGCTCCACAGCGGTTTCGCGGGCGGGCGTTCTTCGGCCCAGGAACCGCGCGCGATCCAGGCTGGCAAACCGAGCGGACGGAGGGGCTGTCACCTTGGCCGCGGCATCGGGAAGCCCCCTCTGCGGCAGGCCGTCGCGAAAGATCTGCGACCCGAGCAACAGCATCGCAACCGCAGCGGCTGCCATGAGCCCGCCGCCGACGAGCGGGCGATCCCAGCGGCGCGCCCCTCGCCAGCGCGTTGCCGCCGCGGGGAGATCGTCGTGCAGCGGAGCGATGCGAGCCATCACCGAGCGGGCCATCGCCTCTCCATCGCCGGGCAGTCGCTGCATGACGTCGTCAACAAAGCTGGATGACTCATCGGTCACGGTGGCATCACTTCGCCGCTCGGCGAGTACGCCGAGCCGCCGGTGCAACTGATAGAGATCGGCAGCCCGTATCACCAGTTGCTCATCGGCAGCCAAGAGGGCGTTCAGCTCGGCCATGCCGTCGGCATCGAGATCCCCCTCGAGGTAGTCGGTCCAGAGCGTGGCGAATCGCTCCTCGGGCGAGTGGGGAGCGGCCTGGTCGGCATACTGATTGCTGTGGTTGCCGTTCATCGGAGTCTTTTGAAAAGGGTGCGCGGTGAGGATGGTCAACCGTTGGCAGCGGCCACTTTGCGATCGACGCATTCCTGGAGCTGTCGGCGGAGGAGCCAGAGCTGTTTTTTGACAGCCATCACTGAACGGCCGCTGCGGTCGGCCATCTCGGTCAGCGGAATTGCCTCGTCGTACCGCCAGGTGAGAAAACGTCGCCGCGTGTCGTCGATGGCGTCGAGGCATTCCTTCAGGAAAACAAGACGCGTATCCTGCTCGGAGGTGGCGTCGGCCTTGCGCCGGTCGAGCTCGCGGGCCAGGAGGTCGGGGGCATAGCGGCTGCGGTAGTCGGTGATTCGCCGGAGCCGGGTCGCCTCGGTCTGGAGCTGGTAGCGGGCGATCGTAAAGAGCCAGGCGGCGAAGTTCGTGCCAGCGGCATACTCGTCGAGCCGCGTATAGGCGGCCAAGAAGCTGGCCTGCGCGATGTCGTCGACATCGACACCGGGCGGAGCATGGGTGGCCAGCCAGGCCCGCAGCGGCCGCTCGAATCGGCGGACGACGGCGGCAAAGGCCTGCACATCGCCAGCCCGGATCTGCCGAATGGCAGCCTCGATGTGGAGGTCGTCAGGTCCGGGCGGGAGTGGGTTCATCAGGAGGGAATGGCGGTAGGACGGAAAAGGTTACCGGAAACACTTCTCTTTTTGCGCCGATCATCGATGGCGGTTGCACGCAGCGCCCCCCACCTGGATGGCGGGCCTTCAGGGTGGCTCCAGCATGTCGGCTGCCGGTTCCTCAGGCAGGATCGGTCGAAGCATATTTCTGCAGCACCGCGGTCAGCCTCGCCTTGTCAAATGGCTTGACGACGAAGTCGAGGGCACCCAGCTGAATGCACTCGCTGAGCTTTGACCGCTGATCGATGGCGGTGACCATTACCACCCGGGCCATGGGATGCTCGCGACGCAGCGTGCGCAGGGCTTCAACGCCATCCATCTCGGGCATGACAATATCGAGCGTGACGAGATCGGGAGAGAGTTCGCGATACCGGGCGACGCACTCGACCCCATTGGCCGCCTCGCCGGCGATCTCCCAGCCCGCCTTGACCGCCACATCTTTGATGATGGCACGCATGATCAGTGCGTCATCGACGACGAGCAACCGCTTCTTTGTTGGTTCCGACATCTTTGTCCCTTTGCAGGTGGGTTGTGGCAGTGCGGTATCTTCTTGGTTGCGGTGCATGTTCAGGCTCTGTGTTCAAAGAATCGTGGCGGATGCGACGCCCACGGTCTGGATGGTCACGACGCCGGTGGCGACGTTGAGTGACATGCGACGGCCATGTGACCCGCCACAGCAGCGGCTGAGGATGGGAATCCCTTCGGTCGCCAGGAGCCGTTCGACCGCCAGCACATTCTGGTCACCGATGGTCATGCCCGATTGAAACCCAAACATCGTCGCGCCGCCGGCGAGTTTCGCCGTGCATTGCAGCGGCTCGCCGTCGGCGAGGGCCCGCAGAAGCCGCAGCAACTCGCGGACCGCAGTATCGGCATACTTTCCCGGGGGATGTGCCTGCCCCCGCGACTCCGGCAGGATGATGTGGGCCAAGCCGGCGATCCGCCGCCGTCGGTCGTGGAGCGCCAGCCCGACGCAGGAACCCAGAAAGGTACGGAGCACACCGTCGTTGCGGGCCACGCCGATCTGGCCCATGGCGATCGAGTCGCCATGAAACCGCTCCGGCTGCGATGCCATGGAAGAGGGATCGCTCACAGAACTCGTTCCCCCGCGTCTGTCCCGGTGCCATCGGCCTGCGGGATGAAGACAAGACTGCACTGAATGGCGGTGCCCTCGATGGAGAACACCGTCCGGGTGAGGAAAATCGCGTTGGCGTCGTCGTCCCGCGTCACGAGCAGACCCTCCATCACGGCCTCGGGGAAGTCGCGGATGAACCAGGGCGGGGAGGGCATCGCCAGCGGAGTGCCCGTGTCTTCCGCGTCCGCCGCCATCGCGCTTAAGTAGGCGCATCCAATGATGTTCGTGGTCTCCGCTGCAGCCGACCGCTCGAGTTCGTCCCACTCGGTTGAACTCCCGACAGGACGACCAAGGAGCAGATCGGCCATCGCCAGCCCCGATTCATCCGACACCGCCAGTGCCAGAATGCCCGGGAGATCACCGTGGATGTACATCGCACAGAGGCACAGCGGCGTGTCACCAGAACCGAGCATCACCACGGCCTGCTCCAGTGGCATGGCGGCCACCTGCTTGACTGTGATGGTGGTCGGACGTGCGAGCCACTTTGAAAGCGACGTAGATGCCTCGTCGGCAGCATTCTGAAAGACGTTCGTCAGGTGGGTAATCGTGGGTGTGCGCATGGCTCATTCCCCAAGGGGCCTACGGTGTGACCAGGGCGACGTCGGCATCGGCCGCGTTCCGTCTGCCAGGAGGCGATAGTGCTATGCCGATGCAGGTCGCGACGTCGAGCAGCAGGCAGACCGAACCGTCGCCCAGAATACTGGCTCCGCCGAGACCCTGGATATGCGTGTAGTGCTCATCGAGGGGTTTCACAACCAAATCCTGCCCCCCGAGGGGCGTGTCGACCCTCAGGCCAACCGATTGGGCGCCAGCCTGCAGAATGACCACGTTGTCACCCGCCCCCGTGCCGCCCGGGGCTCCCGGCCAGGCGAACAGGTCGTCGATTCCGACCAGTGGCATGAACTCCCCCCGGACGTCGAACACCTTTCGCCCGTTGGCGGCAACCACCTGATGATCGGCCAGTCTGACAATTTCACGCACGTTCTCGATGGGTGCTGCGAACACAGCCTGCGGCAGCCGAAACAGCATGCAGCGGGTGATCGTCAGCGTCAGCGGCAGGCGGATCGTGAACGTCGTACCGATGCCACCGACGGAGTTTACTTCGACCGTGCCGTTGAGTGTGCGGATCTTCGTGCGGACGATATCCATGCCGACACCGCGGCCCGAAATATCCGACACCTTGGCGGCAGTGCTGAAGCCCGGCTGCCAGATGAGTTCGATTGTTTCGGCCTCACCCAAAACCCCGGCCGCCTCCGGGGTGATCAAGCCCCGCGTGACGGCAATCTGCCGGACGCGAGCTAGATCGATGCCATCACCGTCATCCGCGACCGTGATGAACACGCTATTGCCCCGATGCGAGGCCGACAGCCGGATCGTTGCCACCTCCGGTTTCCCGCGGCGGATCCGCACGTCCCCCGGTTCGATGCCGTGATCGATCGCGTTGCGGATCAGGTGATTCAGCGGGTCTCCCAATTCATCGATCATCCGCTTGTCGAGCTCGGTCTTTTCGCCGACGATCTCGAGCTGGACTCTCTTCCCGAGCTCCTGGGCGACATCCCGGACCGACCGCTTGAAGCGGTTGAGCAGCGGGCCCACGGGCACCATGCGAGTGCCGAGCACTCCGTGCTGGAGGCTCTGGGAGACCCTCGTGAGCTGGTCCACCGTCGCCACCAACTCCGCAAAGGTGCGGCGACAGTCGTCCCACTCGCTCCCTTGGTCGTCGAGCCTGTGCAACTGCTCCGCGAGACTCCGGGACACCGACCGCGTGTCGACCTCGGTGGCAGACTCGAGAGCATGGAGTATGCCGCGGAGGGCATCGGCGATCTGAGCAGACCGGCCGGCCAGACCGGTCTTGCGAAACATCGGTGCCAAGACTCCGAGCAGTTGGACGAACCGGGCCCGGCTCACCACCAGTTCACCTGTGAGATTCAGGAGCACGTCGAGACGGTCGACGTCAACCCGCACGGTCTCCGTGATCATAGGACCTGTCGTATCGCCGGCCTGGACTGCAGCGGCGGCAGCCACTGGTTCGGCGAGCAACGCGTCGGCATCGCCCCCGCCGTTCCGCATTGGAGGGGCGTCGGGGTGGGATGCCGTGCCTGAGATGCCCAGCACGACCCGCTCGACGCCGTCCACACTGAGAGCGGCCTGGAGTGCGGGCCGATCCGCCGCCGTGTCCAGCTCGATCTCGATGCACGACAGGTTCGACGTGTCAGCGAGCAGCTCCGCAGGTGGATTCGACCCCAACACCGTGCCGATCGCCGCGAGCCTCGTCAGGATGAGTTCGGCCCGCATCTCCGCCAGAGGCAGTCCGGGCTGAAAGTGAACCTCGATCTGCCAACGCGGCAGGCTGCTCCCGTGCGCCGGCAACTCCACCGGATGGGAAGATGCAACATTCCCCGGCGCAGGCCGCGGAGCGAGCGGCGCGGGCACCGGCTGCGTGGACTGTTCGAGCCCCTTGACCTGATCGAGCAGATCGCCGGCGGTCCCGAGCGGCTCGCCGCGACGCAGGTGGTCGTTGCAGGCCCGCAGAAAATCGATGCACCGCAGCACGACGTTCATCGTCTCCGCGTCGAGCGTTCTGCGGCCTGATCGCAGCCGTTCGAAGTGCGACTCCAAGTGATGCGTCAGCGTCGTGATCCGATCGAGGCCCAGGAGTGCCGACGACCCCTTGATCGAGTGGATCAGACGAAACGCCTCATTGAGCTGCCTCGCCGAGGAGGGGTCGGCCTCGAGCGCGAGCAATGTCTGCACAAGGCCGTCGAGTTGGTCGCCTGTCTCGTCGAGATAGAGACGGAGATAGTCGCCCATTTCATCGGCGGGCAGGTCGTCGGGAAACGCGACGTCGCTCATCGAATAGCCTCTGCGATCAGGGTTTCTGGTAGAGGAAATTGGCACACCGCCGCAGGCCTCCGAGCATGTCGTAGATGCCGTCGGAGGGCCCCACGACGAGGAAGCCACCAGACGCGAGGCTGTCGATCAGGTGGCTCACGGCGATCGCCTTGGAGCCACGGTCGAAGTAGATCAGCACGTTGCGGATAAAGACACAGTCGAACGGCGGCTGCGGCATCTTCTCGAGCAGATTATGCCGCTGAAAGCTGCAGAGGGATGCCGTTTTCGTCTTGACAACCCACTCGTCGGCCGACGCTTTGACGAAGTGATCTTTCAGCCGCTGGGGTGACACCTGCTCCAGCGACCGCGGCCGGTAGGTTGCCGCCCGGGCCTGGGTGAGCACCGACTCACTGATGTCGGTCCCGATGATCGACAGTCGCCATCCAGCCAACCGCGCTCGGTTCTCCTCGAGACAGATCGCCAACGAATACGCCTCCTCGCCGGAACTGCAGGCGGCGGACCAGACCCGCAGGCTCCGCTCGTGGTGGCCGGCATTGGCACGGGCGACGAGGTCGTCGAGAAACGCCCCTGCGAACCATTCGAAGTGTCCACCCGTGCGGAAGAAGAAGGTCTCGTTCGTGGTGACCGCGTCGATGAACTGCTCCAATTCGCCCGGCACACGATCGACCGTCAGCAGGCGGTAGTATTCGTCGAAGGACTCGATCTGATGGACCCGGAGCCGACGGCGGATCCGGTTGCTCAGAAGCGTGATCTTGCCGTCAGCCGTGGAAATGCCGGTCTGGCGGTAGATGAACTGCTGAAACAGCGTGAACTGTTCAGGCGTCAGTCGATTGGCTTCCAGCATGACCGCCTCGAACGTGTTGCGACGGCCCGGCACCGCCAGAGTCAGGGCTCCGGTCCTCATACTATCGGCAGCATCTCGCCGTTCATCCAGATCCACGATCCGGTCAGGGCGTTTCCCGCATCACAGTCCGCCGTGGGTCGCAACCGCGAGAGTCGCATCAGACAGTGAATCGCTTGATGAGGTCGCGGAGACCCTGCGCCTGGGCGCCGAGCTCCTCAGCGGAAGCGGCCATCTCCTCGGCGGAAGCCGCGTTCGACTCGGTGGTCTGCGACACCGACCGAATCGCCATCTTGACCTCGGCTGCATTGGCCGACTGCGACCCGGTCGCGGCTGCGATCGTCGAGATGCCCGCCGCCGTGTTCTCTACGGCCGAGACGATCGACGTCAGTGACTGCCCCACTTTTTCCGAAAGGCTGGCCCCTTCCTGAACCCGCTTCGTCGACTCCTTGATCAGTCCGGTGATCTCCTTGGCGGCCTCGCTCGCCCGCTCGGCAAGTTTCCGCACCTCATCGGCAACGACTGCGAATCCGAGCCCGTGCTCGCCGGCACGGGCCGCCTCGATCGCGGCGTTGAGAGCCAGCAGGTTCGTCTGGCTGGCGATCTCGCTGATCACCTGGATGATGTCGTTGATCTGTTCGGACGACTTTCGAATCAAGTCCATCGCAGCGATCGCGTCGAACACCGCCGCCCCGCCGGCTTCGGCCAGCGCCGAAGTCTCCCGGGCCTGCTCCCGGCTCTCGGCGGCGCTTTTCGTGATGGAATCGATCGATTCCACGAGCTGCTCGACGGCGGCGGTCATTTCCTCGACGCTGGCGGCCTGCGACTGCGAGCCCTCGCTCAGGCCGCTGGCGCTCTCAGCGATCATCCGAGCCCCGTCGTTTTGTTGGTCAGCAGCCTCGGCGATCTGCCGGATGAGGCCGCGAAGGTCGTCGAACATCGTGGCGGCATTGGTCGCCAATCGACCCATATCGTCGTCGCCGGCCACGTGAACCTTCGCGGAGAGGTCGCCTTGGGAAGCTGCCGTAAAGGCCGTCGAAAGAACCTTGACCTTTGACTCAAGCGCATTCTTCGCAGTCACGATTTCCGCCTGCAGCAACTCCTCGCGTTCCTTGGCACGCACCGTTTCAGTGATCACCTCCCAGGTGACGAGGGGCCCCACGTACCGGCCGGCGGTGTCCTTCAGTGCCGACACACTCAGATCGAGCACCTCGTCACCGAGGCAAATGCTCGCGCGATGCGGCAGATTCGCCGGATCGGCAAGAATCTTCCGCTGCATCTCCGGGTTCCGATGAAATATGTCGATCGATCGGCCGATCATGTCGTCAACGGGGCATGGCAACAGGTGCTGGAGCTTCCGCAGGGCCTGTACCGAGGCGGGGTTCATGTAGACGATGTTGAGGTCGAGGTCGGCGAGAATCAAACGATTGCTCGTGTTCTCCACCATCTGGGTGAGCCGCTGCTGTGCCTCTTCGTTGCGGGTGAGACGGCGGGCCAGCGCGGCTGAAAAGAGGGCGACCCCGAGCCCGGTCAGGCCGAAGACCCACAGGGCGAGGCTTCTCAGTCGGTGGACCGGCGCGAGCACCTCCGCTTCATCAATTTCCGAGACCAACGCCCACCGGACAGCGGCGTTCCCCTCGCCTTTGTGGATCGTGACGGGCGTCCACGATGAGAGCACCGGAATGCCCCGATAGTCCCGCTCCAGAGCCGTTCCCGAGGCGTTGGCATCGAGGGCGGACCGCACAGGAACGGTGTCCACCTTGATCTTGGGGTTGATGATGGTGGTCTTCACACCGAGTTTCTCGGCGAATCGCGAGTTGGACCGGAACATTCGGTCCGGACCGACGGCATAGGTTTCCCCGCTCTCGCCCATGCCGGTTCGCTCGCCGATGATCTCGTCGGCCTTGTCGATTGGGATCTGGAAGGCCACCACTCCCACAACGTCGCGCCCGTCGAGCACCGGTGCCGCGATGAAGCTCGCCGGCGCCATGTACGACGGCAGGTAGCGGCCATACTCGCCGTAGGTCACCACGCCACGACGTCCCGCCGCTGCGGACTCCAAGACGGCCTTTGCGAAATTTGAGCCGGCCAGCGGCCCGACGCGGAGGGAGGCCGCGAAGTCCACCTCCTTGCAGACGGTGTAGACGACGTTGCCCGTCGACGCATCGATGAGGAATACGTCGTATACGCCGTACTTCTTCAGCATCTCACGGAAAAACGGGTGAAAGCTTGCGTGCACCCTGGAATAGTCCGACCCGTCGTCGGCTTCGTCCAGCTGGAGCTTGGAACCGACTGGATGCGGGTTGCGAGCCAGGTAGGCGTTTTGCAGTACCACGCCGGCATCGCTCAGGGAGTCGACGAGCGGCTTGGTCTCGACGGTCGCGTCACTCGCCCCGTCGTTGTTCAGGCGGTAGGCCTCCATGAACGGGCCGGCGTAGAAGCCGTCCAGGCTCTCGCGGAGTCCCGTCGTCGTGGCCTTGTCGCCGGCTGCGACGTCGCGAAACGCATCACGAAACGCCCGCACAGCCTCGAGCGTGTTGCGGTCTTCGGCACAGATGCGGAGTTCGTTCTGCAGGGTCTCGTAATACCGCTCGACCGATTTCGAGGTGATTGTGCGGACGACCTCGAGCCTTGCGAAAGCTTCTTTTTTGAGCGCTTCTGCCGCCGCGCGGTACATGCTGATGCCCTGCAGCATGAGCGGCACGAGCGAGGTGAGAATCAGTGCGATGATCAGAATGGATCGCAGTGAGAGTGCGCGTCTCGGTGTCATATCAGGACATTCCTTGAACAATGGGGGGCAGGGGTGCATGAGACTGTGACAGGCTGACCGTATGAACCTCGTCGAGCATCGACGGATCGAGGAGGTTGTCGACGTCGAGTAGGATCACGAGATCCTGCTGCGTCCGAAGAAAGCCCTCGATGTACCGCGGGCCTCCCGCCGACACCGCCTGCGGAGCGGGATGGATCTGATCGGCGGTGATCCGCATCACCTGCGTAACGGTGTCGACCGTGCACCCCATCACACGGGGCCCGACGTTGACGACAATCGTGCGGGTATTGGAGTCAACGGGCCGATCTGGCAGCCCGAAAAGGAGACGCAGATTCACGATCGGGATAATCGTCCCGCGGAGGTTGCTGACGCCGGCAATAAAGACGGGAACCTCGGGGATGAGCGTGACCCTGCCCGGCGTGATGATCTCCTGAATCCGACCGATGCGAAAGGCATACTTCTGACCTGCCAGTTCGAATCCGACAACCTGTGAGGAGACGGCCGCAGATGCATCGGTGCTCGGCGATGCCTTGCCCATGAAAATATGCCTGTTTCCCGTTCGAAAATCGGTCTGTTCGCCCAGCCGCTGTCCGGAACCGAATCGCCAGGAAGCCACGGTCCGCAGCGACACGATCCATCGCTCTCTTGATATAGCCCACGATCACAGGCCGATCAAATTGCCTGCGCAAACAACACGACGCGACCGGCACACCCGTCAGAATCGACATCACCGGGCGATCGGTGCTTTGCCCGGGTGGACGAATTGCAGCATAATGCGGCCCCGCCTCGGCCCCATGCCCGCCTCAGCCACCACCATGACGACTCCGCCGTTGACCGTTGTGATCGCGGACGACTCGGCACTCTACAGGCAGATGCTGTTGAATGTGCTTCGACGGATCGACGGGGTCGAGGTGGTGGGAATGGCGGCCAACGGCGCGGAAGCGGTCGAGCTGGTGAAAAACCTGCGGCCCGACGTCATTACCCTCGACGTCAACATGCCCGTCATGGACGGCATCGCCGTGCTGAGGGAACTTCGTCGGATCAAAAGTGCATCGCGGGCGATCATGGTGAGCAGCCTGACTGGCGGTCATGACCCGACTACGGTGGAGGCACTCATGGAGGGGGCCTTCGACCATCTTCAGAAACCGGTCGGGCTTGATCCACATCTGGCCCGTGAAGCCATTCGCCAGTCTCTCGCGGAGAAGTTGCAGGCAGTTCGCGTCGCAGTCAGGCCCTCGGCGACCGGATTCCATCCCTCACCAGCCGCATCCGACGGTCAGCTCGCCTGGAAAAGCGACCTGCCGTACGGGGCCATCGCGATCGGCACCTCGACCGGCGGTCCGGAGGCGTTGCGGTCGCTGATTCCGCGACTGCCGCCCGGCATGCCGTTTCCAATCTTCGTCGTGCAGCACATGCCGGCGATGTTCACGCCGACGCTCGCATCGCGGCTGAACGAGCTTTCGTCAGTGACGGTGGTCGAAGCAGGACATGGCATGCTCGCCGAGGCCGGCGGCGTGTACATCGCCCCTGGCGGAAGGCATCTCCGTCTAGCCAAACACGACAACGCCATGACCTGCATGCTCGACGACGGATCCCCGCGGCTCGGCTGTCGCCCATCGTTCGACAACCTCCTCGAATCGATGGTCGATGTCTATGGCAAACGGCTGCTGGCCGTCGTGCTGACCGGCATGGGATGCGACGGCCTGGAAGGCTGTCGGCGGGTGAAGGCGGCGGGCGGAATGGTGATCGCCCAGTCACAAAACACGTGCGCCGTCTATGGCATGCCCAAGGCGGTCATCGACCACCGCTTGGCCGATGCGGTCCTGCCGCTCGAGGCGATTGCCGACGCGATGCGGCTGGGGCTGCCCGGCTCCGCTCACCCCAGCACGTCGGAGAGGACCTCCTCCGCGACGTAGATCGGCAGGTTGGGCTCGCAGGTCACGGCCACTGCGATCGCATCCGACGGCCGCGAGTCGATCTCGACGATCTCGCCGTCCTTGAGCACCCGGATCGTGGCGAAGTAGGTGTGTTCCTTGAGTTCGGAGATGACGACGTCCTGGAACTCGCCGCCGAGCAGCTCCACAGCGGCGACCAGCAGGTCGTGCGTGAGAGGCCGCGGCGATTGGTGGTGCTTGACACGTCGGTCGATGCTGGTCGCCTCGAAGAGGCCGATCAGGATCGGAAAGGTGCGATCGCCCTCCACCTCTTTCAGGTAGACCACCTGTTGGTCGTTGATCTCGCTGATGATGATCCGCGAGAGCTCCATCTGGACGCTCATGATTTCGTCTCCGACTGTGCGGACCCGTGGGGACACAAGGCTCAAGAATGACGGATCCGACCGCCTGGCTCCAGAGTACCCGAAACCGAATGGCATTTCACGCGAGGCCGGCCAGCGCAGCTCTGCTGAGCAGGCCGCCACTTGCCGGATCACGGAAACTGCACCGTTACCAACGCGGTGACTGTGGAAAACGCCCGGCCATCCCAGGCGCGAACCGTAAACGCTGGGCGGACACCGACGGCACCCGCTGGCGGAATCCAGCGGACATTCTGCCCGGCCAGCAGCCACCGCTGTGCCGGCGCGGCCGCTGCGGCCACCGACACGTTTCTCCAGCCGGCACCGGTCCACCGCTGTAACGTGCCGCTGCGGATCGCCTCCACCCGGAACGAGATCGCCGGCGAATCGACATCGACCGCCCCCGAACTGGTGCGGAGCATGTCGTGGGTGATTTCGAAGGGCGTGTTGCGAACGCCGCCCCCGAAGGCCACGACGGCCGCGATCGTCGGGGGATCGTTGACCGGTGTCACGCGGATCGTGCGCCTTGCCGAGACGGTCGTCACGCCGTCGCCCACCTCGCACAGCAGCGTATGGTTGGCCGTGTCGTTCCGCGGCGCGGCATAGCGAATGCGGCCAATCGTCGCGAAGTAGGCCGACACGGCGGCTGACTTGCCGGTGAACGCACGGGATAGTGGTGTGCCTGAGACTGCAACGCCAGGAGCCGGTGCGGCGCTGAGCACGCCAGCATCGACTGTCAGGCGGACCGTGACCGCCGCCGAGTCGACGTCCCTGACCACCGGGACTCCGGCCGGCCAGATGAGCTTGCCTGGGACGTCCTCAGTGACCGTGAAGCCAATCGGGATAAGCAATTCTGGAGCATCATTCACGGCGAGGATCGTCACCGGCACCCTCACGGTGCTCGACAGCCCCTGCGTGACCGGCCCCTCGGCGATCGTCACGACGAGCGTCCGCGCTCCCGAAGCGTTGGCGGCCGGCGTATAGGTGATCCGCGCCGGCTCGGCCGTGAAGAAGGCGTTCAGGTTCGCCAGCGTGCCGGTGAACGTCCGGGCGGAGGGTGTCCCGCCGACCACGACGCCCCTACCGTTCACCGCGGCGATCGCGCCGTCCGCAATCCCCAGCGTGATCTTCATGAGCGTCGCCGCCGGGGAATCCGCATCGGAGAACGGCACACCAACGAACCGCAGGCCGCCTGGGACATCCTCTGTGAAGAAGAAGCCGGCGGGCGCAGCGACCCTTGGCGCCGACCGAGGCTCGACCACGTTGAGCACGTTCACCGTGGCGGCCAGTTCGATCGATCTCGCCGGAATCCCGGCGTCGGTTGCCACCACCGTGAATCGGTAGGCATTCTTGGTCTCGAAGTTCGCTGGTGACTTTAGCCGGACCTCTCCCTTCTCGGGATCGATCGTCACGAATGCGGCGTCATCGGCCAGCCCCGGCTTGAGCGCGTAGGTGATCGCGTTGCCTGGAGGGGCATCGGCGTCAGTCGCCCGGGCGGTGAAGACCACGGCCGACGCCGCGGCATTTTCGTTGACGGCCCCCGTGAAGCCGCCGAAGAACACCGGCGCAAACAGATTGCTGTCGGCCTCGATGCTGGCGAACCGCAGGGCGCCGCCGACGTTCGGCGTCTCGCCGACGGCCACCGCGGCGGCGATGGCCCGCGTGGGGTCCTGGTAGGTGAGCGTGTTCACGCCTCCGCCCCCATCGAGAGTGCCTGGGAAGGTAACGTCCGGGCCACTCATGAGGAACGTGTCGTCGGCGGATCCGCCGACGACACGCTCGATGAACCCATCGGCATGCGTGGCCCTGTCACCAGCCGCCGTCGTGGCCGTCACGCTACCGAGCGTAACGGTAAGCGGCACATTCACGCCGGTGAAATCCATCGCGTCACTACCGCCGTTGAGTGCCTCCGACACGGTATCGACGCCGAATGCGGCAGCAAATCCGAACGTGTCATTCCCGGCCCCGCCGGCAAGCGTGTCGTTGCCCGTGCCGCCACGGATCAGGTCGACGCCGCCCTCGCCACGGATCGTGTCGCCGCCCGCATCTCCCTCGAGCAGGTCTCTCGCCGATGAGCCGACAATCGTGTCGCCGCCGTCCCCGCCCTGGAACCAGACGGGATGGGCTCCGCCCGTGAGCGAGTCGCTCTTCGAACCGCCGATCACGTGCCGCAGATCGACGACGCCCGCCACGCCGGTCACGGCCCGTGGCGCCGCGAGGCTGGCGATGGGCGAATAGTCAACCGTCACGGGGCTCGTCCAGAGCGAGTAGTCGAGCGTGTCGAGGTCGGCGAAACCGGTGCCCGACGTACCGCCACCCTCAAGCCGGCCGGCGAAGGCCGCACCGTCGGCGATCCGGAACGTATCGGCTGCAACGCCACCGCGGACCAGATCGATTCCGGCCGCGGAGTCGGCCGTCACCCGGCTCGTGCCGAAGGTGGCGACGATCTGGCCGCCGACCTCAAACAGGATGCCGCCGGCCGCCGGCGAAAAAAGCATTCGGTCCGAGCCTTGGTTGAAAATCTCGGCGACTGTGTCGGTCTGCCCTTCGTCGAGGAACTCGTAGGTGTCGTCGCCGGCGTTGCCGAAGAGGAAGTCGTCACCCGCGCCGCCGAGCAGCGTATCGTCGCCACCCCTGCCGGTGAGCGTGTCGCTCCCGCCGCGGCCGTCGAGCCGGTTTTCGCCGTCGGTCCCGGAGAGCTCGTCGGGGTCGGTCCCGGATAGCTCGTCGTTGCCTTCGCCGCCCGTCGCGTTGTCGAAGCCCTCGATGCCAGCGGTGCCGGTCGCGGTGCCGGCTGCGAGGTCGACGGCGACGCCGGCCGCCCACGCTCCCCAGTCGCCGACCGTGTCGGTGTAGCGGATCGAGTCGGTGCCACCTCCGGCCACGAAGCGAGCGGTTGTGGTCATGCCGTTGCGGAGCGTGAGACTGTTGCTTCCGTTGCCAAGGAGCACGTGGTCAACACCGTCGTTGAAGAACCGCACCGTCACGCCGGGATTCGTCGATGTGGCCGTCGCTCCCTCGACAGCATTCCCTACCCGCACGTCGAATCCGGCAGAGCCGAGCGTCGCGAGGTCGAGCGTGTCGGTTCCGGCGTTCGGGAACTCGTTGATCCTCGTCGTGCTGCCGACCCCGACCAGATACCGGTCGTCACCCCTGCCGCCGGCGAGTTGGTTGTCGACGCCGATGCCAGCGTCGAGCAGATCATCGCCGTCACCGCCGGTAAGCGTGTCCTTGCCGCCATTCCCCCGCATCACCACGCGGCCGGTGAACACTCCGGCGGAAAACACGTTGTCGCCGGCACCACCGGCGAAGATGCCGACCTCGATCCCCAGCGCCGTGTCGACCCCGTACGCATTCAGCTGGGCGTTGGAGAGTGAGACGAAGAGCAGGTCGTCGGCCGCCGCCAGCGGGGACGTATCGAGGACGAGTGTGTCCATGCCGCCATCGCCCCGGTACGTGTCGGCCGACTGGCCGGTGGGAGCGACCGCAAACTCGCCGCCGAGCGTCACGTCTCGAACAACGATTGTGTCATCACCGAACCCACCGATCGCAGTCTGGCCCTGTGACCCTCCGCCCGCTCCGACGACGAGCAGGTCGTCGCCGTCGCCACCGTCGAGAGCGTCGGCGTCGGCCTGGCCGAAGAGTTCGTCGTCGCCTCCCATCCCAAGGATCGTGTCTTTCCCGGCACCGCCGTACGCGGCGTCGGCCTGACCGCCGCCGGCGATCGAGTCATCACCATCGCCGCCGTCGAGCCAGTTGCCGGCCCCGACGGTGCCGTCGGACCTCGCCCCGCCACGGCCGCCCTGAATCATGTCGTTGCCGGCGTCGCCAGAGAGCACGTCGCCCTGGAGGCCGCCGTCGATCCGGTCGTCGCCGCCCCGGCCGCGGATCGTGTCGCGACCTCCGTAGATGATGATGTCGTCGTCGATGATGAAGGAGCCGATTTCCGACAGGTGCGTCTGCACGAGGTCGAACGTCACGTTGCGGGCGTCGTCGCCGATGAGCAGGTCGGCCGAGGCGTCGCAGCCGCCGTCGATGAAGTCGTCGCCGTCGAGCAGGATCGCCTGCCGCTCCTCGTTGCCGAAGCCGACGGTCACCACCTGGCGGCCGGTGATCGTGATCCGGAAGTCGGTGCGGGTGGTGTCGGGCACGACGTCGTACGGCACCACTGCGAGGCCGCCGTAGACGACGTGGTTCGGCCGCACGTTGTCGGGCGCCGCCAAGATGCGGCCAGCCTGGACGAAGTTCACGGCCGCGCCGTTGCCGATGGCGTTGGCCGTGAACACGCCGCCGAGGCTGCCGAGGGCGAAGACCACGCCGGTTGCGGTGCGGTCGAGCCCCGTCAGGTATTCGAGATACTCGTCCTTGGCCGGGGCCGGCTGCTCGATATCGGCATGCCTGGTCGCCGTGAGCGTGAGCCCCGCCGACACGGCCGTCGTATCGACCCTGTAGACAGCCTGCGCACGCGCCGGGCTGGGGAAGCCACTTGGCGCCAGGTCGGGCGGGTTGTCGCTCGCGACGCCGACAAAATACACCTCCTGCGGCGAGCGGACCGCGAGGTCGCCGACGGCGTAGACCGGCTGCAGCGTGTTCCCCACGGTCGTCTGCAGACGGCCAAGCTGCTGCCAGAGATTGACCTCCGGCGTGTAGGTGACGAGCGTGCCCTGATCCGTGACCCCGATCAGTCGGGTCGCATCGAGGACGTCGAGGGCGACGATCGTTCCGTAGTCGCCGGGGCCGAGGCCGGTAAGCCGGCCCGCGGACACATCGTATCGCCACAGGCCCGGGGCCCCGCCCGCCGTCGCCGTGCCCACGATGAACGCGGTCGAGCGATCGAACATGGCCAGGTCGCGGGCGACGAACTCGGTGAATGCGTCGATCTCGCCGGTCGCAAATGGAGCGGTGCCGATCTCCCTGAGAATCGACTTCCCGGCGTCCGTGCCGCCGGCTGCCCTGTTGGTCACCGCGTACAGGGTTTCCGGCTTCGACAGGCCGCCGCCTGTGACCTGGAAAAACTTCCTGGTGGGAGTCTGCCGGACGATGTAGGTGCCCGACGTGAGATTTGGAAATTGGAACGAGGCGTCCTGCCGGCTCGACGTGGTCGTGGCGACGAGCGTCTCGCCGCCGTTTTCCTCGCGATAGAGGCTGATCGTCTGGTCGGCGATTCCGGGCTCGCCGCGGCCCTGGACCAGATCGGGAGTGAGCCCGGTGTCCTGGGCGGCGGCATCGTGCAGCCAGACGCTTCCCTGGATGGTGCCGAGGTCGAGTTGGACGATCCCGCCGCCGGGCGGGCCGAGCGGTGGCTGCGACACGGTCGGGCCGGTCGCGGCGAAGTCGCCGAACGAAGCGAGCGCGAGCACCTGCCGCTGCGCGGCAGCGCCCTGGGAGATGACGAGGAAGTCACGGGCGGCGGCATCCTGGCCGTCGAACAGATTCACCACCTGTGCCGCCGGTGGAGGGTCAACATCCTGCAATGGCGACGTGTCGAGCTGCACCGTGTACGACGCGGCGGGCAGATCGTCGAACCGATACCCGCCCTGGGCGTTGGTGACCGTGTGGGGCTCCCCGAGGTCGAGCACGCCATTGGCGATGACGTCGAGAAACACCGTCAGGCCCGCGAGGGGTTCCTGGGGCCGGCCCTTCGGCTGCCCGAGGACGGTGCCACGAATCGTGCCCGTTAGCCGCTCGGCGACCGTGAAATCGCGGTCATCCACGACCTCGCTGCTCTCCAAGCCGACCTCGCGGACGGCCGGGAACACGTCCCATCGTCCCGGATCGACCGCGAGACGGACGGAGTAGTCGCCCGGATAAAGATAGTCGAACCAGTACC
>Ga0247833_1002468_pt1 | contig 26956 bp, 28 predicted proteins | sample LaCruzMarch2015__7_FD_187117 | JGI IMG/M metagenome (GOLD analysis project Ga0247833, IMG submission 187117) | Freshwater microbial communities from meromictic Lake La Cruz, Castile-La Mancha, Spain - LaCruzMarch2015_8m | ecosystem: Environmental > Aquatic > Freshwater > Lake | place: Spain... | reverse complement strand
CTTGTCGATGCCCTTCTTGAGGGTGATGGCGTTGGCGCCGGCGGCCACGTTGCGCAGACCCGCCTTGACCATGGCGTGGGCCAGGACGGTGGCGGTGGTGGTGCCGTCACCGGCGGCGTCGTTGGTTTTGGAAGCGGCCTGACGGATCAGGGCCACACCGGTGTTCTCGATGTGATCCTCGAGCTCGATCTCCTTGGCGATCGTGACACCGTCGTTGATGATCTGGGGAGCGCCGAATTTCTTCTCCAGCACCACGTTGCGGCCCTTGGGACCCAGGGTGACGGCAACGGCTTCGGCGAGAATGTCGATGCCGCGTTCGAGCGCCCGGCGGGCTTGCTCGTTATAGATAATGCGTTTGGCCATGGAAGAAAGAAGATTGCTTGGTTGAAGGTGATGCAGACGGAAACGCCGTCAGATCAGTTGACGACGGCCAGAATGTCCTTCTCGGACAGGAGCACGTACTCGTCGGTGCCGAGCTTGATGTCGGTGCCGGCGTACTTGCTGTAGAGCACCTTGTCGCCGACGCCCACTTCAGGAGCCTGACGGGAGCCGTCGTCGTTGCGCTTGCCAGGACCGATCTGGACCACTTCACCAACCTGGGGCTTTTCCTTAGCGGTGTCGGGCAGAAGGATGCCACCGGCGGTTTTTTCCTCCGACTCGGACACCTTGATGAAGACGCGATCTCCGAGGGGTTTGACCGTGGAGACGCTGAGAGAAACGGCAGCCATGAATTGACGCGATGGATGGACGCGAAGGCAGCGACGGAAGACGACCGGGGCCGGCGCGTCGCTGGGATGGGGCGAGTTAGCACTCGCGCCCTTCGACTGCCAACTTAGGTGGCGCCTGCGCTGCGTCGCCATCCCCGGGCTGTGCGGGTGACCGAACCGCAGGCGGGCGGGCACCCTGAAGTGGTAAGGTTGCGCCGCTTCAGACGGGTGGTTGGACCCCGCTGGGCACACCACGCTCTTTCCTTACCTATGGCTGCTGCCGCTCCCGCCGTCCCTGGTACCAAAGGCACCGTGCGCCAGGTGATCGGCCCCGTCCTCGACGTGGAATTCCCTGCGGGCAAGCTGCCCAAGATCTTCAACGCTCTTCGCATCGAAGGCAAAAATTCGGCCGGCCAGCAGGTGGCCCTCACCGCTGAAGTGCAGCAGCTGCTGGGCGACCACCGGGTCCGTGCCGTGGCCATGAGCAGCACCGACGGCCTGGTGCGCGGCATGGGCGCCCTCGACACCGGCGCCCCCATCTCCGTTCCCGTGGGTGAGGCCACCCTCGGCCGCATCTTCAACGTGCTCGGCGAGCCCGTTGACGAGCAAGGCCCGGTCTCCACGTCGATGACCGCCCCGATCCATCGCCAGGCGCCCAAGCTCACCGAACTTGAGACCAAGCCCCGCGTCTTCGAGACCGGCATCAAGGTGATCGACCTGCTGGCCCCCTACCGCCAGGGCGGCAAGGTGGGTCTGTTCGGTGGCGCCGGTGTCGGCAAGACCGTGCTGATCCAGGAGCTGATCAACAACATCGCCAAGGAACACGGCGGCGTCTCGGTGTTCGGTGGCGTGGGTGAACGCACCCGCGAGGGCAACGACCTCTACGAGGAGTTCAAAGAGTCGGGCGTGATCAACGCCGGCGACCTCTCCAAGTCGAAGGTGGCCCTCTGCTACGGCCAGATGAACGAGCCCCCCGGAGCCCGCATGCGCGTGGGCCTGTCGGCGCTCACCATGGCCGAGCACTTCCGTGATGTGAACAAGCAGGACGTGCTGCTGTTCATCGACAACATCTTCCGCTTCGTGCAGGCCGGCTCCGAAGTGAGCGCCCTGCTGGGCCGCATGCCGTCGGCCGTGGGCTACCAGCCCACCCTCGGCACCGACGTGGGTGAACTGCAGGAGCGCATCACCTCCACCCTGGAGGGTTCGATCACCTCGATCCAGGCCGTCTACGTCCCCGCCGACGACCTCACCGACCCGGCGCCCGCCACCACCTTCGCCCACCTCGACGCCACCACCGTGCTCAGCCGCGGTCTGGCCTCCAAGGGCATCTACCCGGCGGTGGATCCCCTCGATTCCACCAGCACCATGCTCCAGCCCGCCGTGGTGGGTGATGAGCACTACCGCACCGCCCGGGCCGTGCAGTCCACCCTGCAGCGCTATAAGGAACTCCAGGACATCATCGCGATCCTGGGTCTCGACGAACTTTCCGAGGACGACCGCCGCACGGTGGACCGGGCCCGCAAGATCGAGAAGTTCCTTTCCCAGCCGTTCTTCGTGGCGGAGATCTTCACCGGCCAGTCCGGCGAATACGTCAAGCTCGACGACACGATCAAGGGCTTCAACATGATCCTGGCCGGCGAACTCGACGACCTGCCCGAAGCCGCCTTCTACCTGGTCGGCAACATCGACCAGGTGAGGGCCAAGGCCGCCAAGATCCTCGCCGCAGCCAAGTCCTGATCCGGGAATCTTCTCCATGACCCTCACCCTGCGCGTCCTCGCCCCCGATCAGAGCGTCTTCGACGGCACCGCCGACGAAGTGATCCTGCCCGGCACCACCGGCCAGCTCGGCATCCTCACCGGCCACGTCTCCATGCTCACCGCCCTCGACAGCGGCGTGCTGCGGGTGCGGGAGGGTGCCAACTGGCAGTCGATCGCCCTGATGGGTGGTTTTGCTGAGGTGGTGGCCAATGAGGTCACCGTGCTCGTCAACGGTGCCGAACTCGGCAGCAGCATCGACGCCACCGCCGCCCAGAGCGATTTCGAGGCGGCCCAGCAGGCTGCTTCGGCCCTGGAAGGCTCCGACCCCAGCCCTGAGAAAGTGAAGGCCCAGCAGGCCCTGGCCCGCGCCCGCGCCCGTCTTCAGGCCAGCAAGGCCGCCTGAGTTTCCCTGCGGGCCGGGAGGCTGCGGCGGCCATGGGCAAGGGTCGGGAACTCGGTCTGCAACTGCGCCAGTGGATCGCCACCGGCTCCGTCAGCCTGGACAATCCCCAGGCCCTGGCCAACCGGCTGATCGACGCCCTCGGGGCTGAGCAGAGTTTGTGCGGACCCGTGCGGGATCTGGCCACCCAGCCTTTGCTGCTGCGGGTGCTGCAGCTGCAGGGTGGCCCCCAGCGCAGTGCCGTCACGGCCCTCAGCCAGCATCTGGCCGGGATCTACGCGCCGAGGGTGCTGGCCGAGCTGCTCGACCTGCTGGAAGCCTGCTCCGGCGTGGCTTCGGCGCGGCCCACGGGCGACGCCACGGCCGCTGGCGCTGACCCTGTCCTCTCCGGGCGTGCCCCCCTGACCTGGCGGCAGAGCCTGCGGCCCCTCGGTCCCGGTCTGGCCCTGGCCGCTGCCTCGGCACCGGTGCTGTTCTGGGCCGGCGGGGAGCTCGACCAATGGTTTTTCGACCCCTGGCGCTGGGGCAGCGGCCTGGTGCTCGTGGTGGCCCTGGCCCTGCTGCAGGCCCTGGCCCTCGGCCCGCTGCGGGTCCTGCGCCGCCGCTGGCCCCTGGCCCTGGAGGCCAGCGGTGACCCTCGCCGGGCCTGGTGCTGGAGCACGGCCCCCTGGATCCATGCGGCCAACCGCGAGGCCTTGCTCAACCTGGTGATGCTGGCGATCATGCTGGGGGGCTCAACGCTGCCCCTGTCCTCCCTGTTGCTGCGCTACGCGCTCACCGCCCTCGCCACCACGGCGCCGGCGGTGCTGGTGGCCCGCCGGGCCCGGGTGCTGCGGCAGTGGGACGGGGCCTCCGGGCCGATCGCCGCGCTGATCGCCCTGGCTTCGGCCCTCAGCCTGCTGCACTGGAAGGCCCACCCCTTCGTGGTGGGGCCGGTGGAGATCCCCGCCTGGGTGCTGCTGGTGATCTTCGGCGCCGTCCAGCTGGGCTGGCAGCTACCCCGCCGCGATCCCGAGGACAGCAGCAGCCCGACGGCCCGGCTCTGGAGCAGCCCCTGGTGGTGGGGCACGCTGCTCGGAACGGCCTGGGCCCTGGTCACCCGCGCCCAGGAGCTGGCCAGGGGCCTGGGCTGGCTGGGCTGAAGCCCTGGCTCCGGCCTGAGCCCGCTCAACATCAGCTCGCCAGGGCGCGCATGTATTGCCCCCAGAGCTGGGCCACCAGGGCGCCGGAGGCGGCCTGGGCGGGGCGGTTGTCGTCGTTGCCCATCCAGATGCCTGTGAGGATGCGGCTGGAGGGGGAGTAGCCCACGAACAGCACATCGACGCCGTTGTCGGTGGTGCCGGTCTTGCCGCGGGCATCGGCGACCACGGCGGCAGCGGCGCCGGTGCCCCCGCTCACCACCTGCCGCAGCAGGGCATCCATCTCAGCGGCCACCGCCGGTTCGATCAGCTGCCGCGTCTGCTCGCCCACCGGTGTGGTGACGCCGCTGGGGGGGCAGTCGGCCAGGGACCGCACCGAGCCGCAGATGCCCAGGTCGTAGATGCGTTTCACACCGTGCAGGGGCACCGAGCGACCGCCGTTGGCGACCACGGCATAGGCCCCCGCCAGCTCGTAGAGGTAGGTCTCCTTGCCCCCCAGCACCATCGAGAAGCTCTCCTCCATCGGCGTGCTGATGCCCAGCTGGCGGGCCTTGGCCACCACCTTGTTCAGGCCGGCCTGCTGGGCCAGCCGCAGGGCCACCACGTTCTCGGAGCTGGCGAAGCCCGCCGCCACACTGGTGCTGCCAGCCCCGCCCCGGCAGCCGGCCACGTAGGCCAGGGGGGCGCAGGAGACGGCATCGCCGGGCTTGACGCCGGCCTCCAGGGCCGCCAGGAACGCGAACAGCTTGAAGGTGGATCCAGGCTGGCGCAGGGCCTGCACCCGGTCAAAGCTCGAGCGGCTGTAGTCGCCGCCGCCGACGTAGGCCAGGATCGCCCCGGTGCCGTAGTCGATCGAGATCAGGGCGCCCTGGGTGAGCCCGGCCCGGGCCCCGGGCCCTTCCAGGAACGCCTTCAGCTGCTTCTGGGCGATGGCCTGCAGGCGGGGGTCGATGCTGCTGATCACCGCGTAGTTGCCCCGGGCCTCCGCACTGCTGAGGTCGAGGGCGAAGCGTCGACCCTCCAGCTCGCCGATCACGTAGTCGCTGAAGAAGGGATAGCTGGAGTAGGTGGACGCGCCGCAGGCGGAGGGATCGATGTTCAGCGGTCGGCGGCGGGCGTCGATCAACGCCTGATCGGACAGATAGCCCTCGGCGTGCATCCGCCCCAGCACCAGGTCGCGGCGCTCCCTTCCCCAGGTGGGGTTCTCCCGGTTGCAGGGGCTGTAGCTGTTGGGGCTCGGCAGCAGGCCCACCAGGAACGCCGACTCCGCCACGTCCAGGGCGCTGGCCGACTTGCGGAAGTAGAGTTGGGCTGCCTGCTCGAACCCTTCGGCCCCCAGGCCCAGGTAGGCCCGGTCGAGGTACATCTTCAGAATCCGGTTCTTGCTGAAGCCCGCCTCCAGCTGCCAGGCCACCCACAGCTCCCGCAGCTTGCGGGCCACCGACACATCGGTGCCCACGGCCGGGTAGACCATGCGGGCCACCTGCTGGGCCAGGCCGCTGCCGCCGCCGGTGCCCTGCACCAGGGAGCGCAGCGTGCCGAACAGGTCGATGCCACTGTTCCAGCCGAAGCGGGAGTCCTCCGAGGCGATCAGGGCCTGGCGCAGGTGCAGGGGGTAGTCGGCCAGGGTGGGCAGGGCCGTCGAAGAGCCCTCGGCCGCATCGATCTGGCGGCCATCGGTGGAGAACACCTTCACCGGCCCGCTCACCGACCGGATCGCGGAGCCTCCGGAGACGGTGGTAGCCAGCAGCAGGCCCCCCAGGGCCACGCCCGAGCCGATGAGGGCGCCGATGGCGCCCCAGTGCACCAGCTGCCCCAGGGGACTGCGGGGATGGCGGTACACCAGGGTCGGCGCCTCCCCCTTCAGGGGCGAGCCGAGCTGCAGCCGGTCCCCGTCCCGCAGGTGAATGGCGCGGATGCGGCGATCGCGGTGAAACAGACCGTTGGCGGAGCTGAAATCCTCGCCGACATAGTCCGGATCTCCCGGGCGCTCCTGCTCCACGATCGCGTGCACGCGGCTGACGCCGGTGGCGTCGGCCTGCAGCTCGCAGAGGGGATCCCGGCCGATGCGGTAACGACCGCCCTCCAGGGCCACCTGCCGGCGGCACTGGCCGCCGATCCAGAGTTCCAGCCAGGCGCCATGGCGGTTCAGTTCCCCCAGGGCCGTGGTCACGGCCCGGCGACGGCCGCCATCCGGAGCGGGGCGGCGAAGGGCCTGCCAGAGGCGGAGCCAACCCGTGGCGGGCGTGGGTGCGGAGCCGTGACCAGGCGACGCCTGCTCCGTCGTCCCCCCCATCCCCGGCCCTTCTGCCTTGCTCCCATACGCTACCCGCAGCGATCGGAGCGGCCGGCCAGGTGGAGCAACGCCGGGATCCATGGGCACCCTTCCGCATCTGGACCGCCCTGACCATCGGGGTGTATGCGCTGCGGGCCACCTTTGCCGCCACCTGGGTGGGGGCGATCCCCGGCTGGGTGCTGCTGTTGCTGCTGCTGGTGGCCCTGGCCCTGGCGACCTCGGCCCTGCTGTTCCCCGGGCGGGTGATCCCCTGGCGCGAAGGGGAACCGATGGGCTTGTGGGGCCGGTTCCTGGCCGACCGGCGCCTGGGCCGCCGGCGCAAGGCCGGTGAGGATCCGCGATGAGCCCCCACCCCCGGCTGCTGCTGCGTGACGATCCCGGCCGCAGCGTGCCGCTGGATCCCCGCACGCCCCTTTCGATCGGTCGCGATCCTGCCAGCGACCTCTGCCTGAGCCAGGCCCAGGGCGTCTCCCGCCACCACGCCCTGGTGCGGGTGTCGCGAACACGGGCCGGCCAGTGGCTGCTCTGCGACCTGGGCAGCGCCAACGGCACCTACCTCGAAGGCGCCCGGCTGCGGGACTGCCGGCCCCTCTCGGACGGCGACGAGATCCGGCTGGGCCTGCAGGGGCCGGTGCTGCAGTTCAGCGCCTCCACCAGTGGCCGCCCTGCGGCCCCGTTGGTGGCTCCGCCGGCCGCCGGCCAGCTGGATTTCGCCGGCCAATCCCTGCCCCTCGACCGGATCCGCTCGGCCTACGTGCGCAGCCGCCGGCGCCATCCCCAGGCCTTCAGCTGGTGGCTGCTGCTCTGCCTGGGCGGCCTGTTGCTGCTTCCCTTCCCCTGGCTGTTCTGGCCCCTGCAGCTGGGGGCGCTGGCGGGTTGGATCCTGCTGGGCTCCCGCTGGGAGCACCTGCTGGAGGTGACGCTGCAGGACGGCCTGGCCTACCGCCACCGCTTCGACAGCCTCGAGACGGCCCTGGCCCACCGCAACGGCATCCGCAGGGCCATGGGCCCGGCGGCGGGGCGGCGGCCATGAACTGGATCCTGCCGGAGGGCGCCAGCCTGGGCTTCGAGGGTCTGGCGGCCCCGCTCCAGATCATCCGTGGCCTCGGGGGCGGCACCCAGGGCCAGGTGTACGAGGTGGACCTGCAGGGGGAGCGGCTGGCTCTGAAGTGGTACCTGCCGGCCTGCATCGCCCGTGACGGGGGCCTGGAGCGGCGCCTGGAGGCGAGCATCCGGGCCACCGCCCCGAACGAGGATTTCCTCTGGCCGATCGCCCTGCTGCGGGCCAGCCCCGCCAGCCGCCCCCTGATCCGCCTCCGCCAGGAGAGCTTCGGCTACCTGATGCCCCTGCGCCCGCCTGCCTACGTGGGCGCCTGCGAGCATGCCGCCGGCCGGCTGGCGATCGGCCTGCGCCAGGTGCTGCGGGCCTGCTTCGGCCTCGCCGACGCCTTCCACGCCCTGCACCTGGCGGGGCTCTGTTACAAGGACGTCTCGCTGGGCAACCTCTTCCTGGAGCCCGGCAGCGGCGGCATCCTCATCTGCGACAACGACAACGTGGCGGTGGATGGCGCCGACCATGGCGCGGTGCTGGGCACCCCGGGCTTCATGGCCCCGGAGGTGCTGCTGGGCCAGGCCCGGCCCGGCGCCGACAGCGACCTCTTCTCCCTGGCGGTGCTGCTGTTCCGGCTGCTCACCCGCCACGATCCGCTCAAGGGCCAGATGGAGCTGGCGATCCGCTGCCTTGACGAGCCAGCCCGCCGCCGCCTCTGCGGTGAGGATCCGGTGTTCATCTTCGATCCGCTGGACGACCGCAACCGGCCCGACCCGATCGAGCATGCGGCCGCCCTGATCACCTGGCCCATCTACCCCCGCCCCCTCCAGGCCCTGTTCGAGCAGACCTTCTGCCGCGGCATGAAGCAGCCCTCCCGGCGGGCCCTCACCGGCCAGTGGAAGCAGGAGCTGGCCCGCACCCTCGACCGCCGTGCCCTCTGCCCCGCCTGCGGCCAGGAAAACTTCCAGGCCAGCGGCGCCCCGGCGCTGTGCTGGAGCTGCGGCGCCCCCCTGCCGGAGCCGATCACGCTGCTGCTGGCCCGTGGGGCCGTGCTGGCGGCGCCCGACAACGAGCTCCACCCCCACCACTTCGATGCCCTGGCCGGGGAGGATCTGCGCCGGCCGCTGGCCCGGGTGGTGGCCCATCCCCAGGACCACAGGCGGCTGGGGCTGCGCAACCTCTCATCGGCCGCCTGGAGCGCCGAGACCCACGACGGCCGCGTCCAGCCGGTGCAGCCTGGCGAGAGCTGTAGCCTCGCCGCACTCGCCCGGATCCAGTCCCCGTCGGGTCCGATCGCCGTGCAGCGCCCCACCCGGCCATCCCCCGCCGCCTGATCCATGCCGTTTCCCGACGTCAAGCTGGCCAACCGGCCGCTCCACTTCCTCTACCTCTGCGACTGCTCCGGCTCGATGGCGGCGTCGGGCAAGATGCAGGCCCTCAACCAGGCCATCCGCCAGTCGCTGCCAGGGATGGCGGCGGTGGCCCGGGACAACCCGGAGGCGCGGGTGCTGGTGCGGGCCGTCCGCTTCGCCGACCATGCCGCCTGGCACATCGAGACCCCCACGCCGGTGGACCAGCTGGAATGGCGCGATCTGCAGGCCGGCGGCATCCCGGCCATGGGGGAGGCCCTGAAGCTGGTGGCGGCGGCCCTGCAGACCCCGCCGATGGAGGTGCGCGCCCTGCCGCCGGTGCTGGTGCTGATCTCCGATGGCCAGCCCACCGATGATTTCGCCGCCGGCCTCGAGGCCCTGCTGCGGGTGCCCTGGGCCCAGAAGGCAGTGCGCCTGGCCATCGCCCTCGGCCACGACGCCGATCTTGAGGTGCTGCAGCGGTTCATCGGCAGCGAGCCGGCCACGGCGGGCCGCTCGCCCCGCCGCCCCCTGCAGGCCAGCAACGCCACCTCCCTGGCCCAGTACATCCAGTGGGCCTCCACGGCGGTGGTGGGGGCCGCCTCGATGCCGGCGAGCCGGGTGAGCGAGACACCCCTGGAGCCCGCGGCAGGCAACATTCCCCTGCCCGATCTGCCCCCCACCGTGCTGGATCCCACCGACGACGTCGGTCCCCTGGTGTGGTGAACCGCTGGGCGGCGCCGATCGCTGCCAGCCGGGCCGGGGCCGCCCACCTCAGGGCTGGCCGCCCCTGCCAGGACGCCGTTCTCTACCGCGAGCTGCGCGACACCGATGGCCAGCCCGTGATGCTGATGGCGGTGGCCGATGGCCACGGCGGGCGCCGCTACCGGCGCAGCGAGGTGGGCAGCCGCCTGGCCTGCGAGACGGCCCTGGCCGTGGCGAGTGCGGCCCTGGCCTCGGCGCCCCCGGAGGACGGGGAGGGGGCCTGGAGCCGCTGGCTGGCCCACGACCTGCCCGAGGCGGTTCAGGGCCGCTGGCTGGAGGCCGTGCAGGCCCATTGGCAGAGCGATCCCGGCGAGGGCGGTTTCGAGCCCCTGCTCTATGGCAGCACCCTGGGCCTGGTGGTGATGACGGCCCGCTGGTGGGGCCATACGGGTCTCGGCGACTGGGACCTGGTGCGGGTGGAGGCGGACGGCCGTGCCCGTTTGCTGGAGGAGGAGAACGAACCCACGGTCCTCGGTGAGGCCACCTGCAGCCTCTGCCAGCCCCAGGCGGCGTCCCTGTTCGCCCGCCGGGCGGCCCTGTATCCCCTGGCGCTCGAGGAGGGCGACTTCGCCCTGGTGCTCTGCACCGACGGCATCCGCAAGTCCTGCGCCACCGACGGCGACTTCCTCACCCTGGCGGCCTGGCTGGCCCGCAGCGGCGGCGAGGGGGTCGGCCTCCTGCCGGAGGCGCTGGATCGGATCAGCCGCGAGGGCAGTGGCGACGACGTGACCGTGGCGATCGGGCGCGCTGGAGCGCTTGGGGAAGCGCAGGCGACGCAAACCACGGCCCTGGCGCCCTCCCCGCCGCCGGCCGCCCAGGCCTCTCCCCCCCGGCGCCAGCGCCCGGCGATCGGCCGGGCGCTGGCCATCGGCCTGGCCCTTGCCGCCGCCGGCGCGGGCTTGCTGGCCCTGGTCTGGCCCCGAACCCAGCCCCAGCCGCAGGCGGCGCCCACCTCCCCCGGGCTGCGGGCCGCCCTGGCCGAGGTGGAGCGCCTCTGCGGTCAGCCGGTCACCATTCCCCTGGAGTTGCGCCGCCGCCGCGATCTGTTCGTCGCCCTGCGCCAGGGCCGGCAGGATCCAGGCCAACTGAAAGCCGCAGCCGCCACCGATCCCCTGGCCGCCCTGATCGCGGCGGATCTTCCCGCAGACCAACGGTCCAACGCCCCAGCCCCTGCGTCCAAACCTGCTGCGGCTCAAGCCCGCCGCCCCCTTCAGGCCCTCGGCGCCTGCCCGGCCCTGCGCGAGGCCCTCAGCCGCCAATGGGCCCTCACCCCGGCCGCCACCACCCCCTGACACCCATGGCCCTGCGTCTGCTGCTCGATTGCGCCGATCCCCTGGAGTGGGAGCGCTGGCTGCCCAGTGGCCTGTTCCAGGGCGTCACCACCAACCCGACCCTGCTGCGGCGGGCCGGTCAGCCCTGCAACCTCGACCACCTGGGCCAGCTGGCTCAGCGGGCTGCGGCCCTGGGCTGCCGGGAGCTGCATCTGCAGACCTGGGGCGCCGATGGGGAGCAGCAGCTGGCCACCGGCCGCGCCCTGGCGGCCCTTGATCCCCAGCGGGTGTTCGTCAAGGTGCCGATCACCCGGGGAGGGGCCGAGGTGGCGCGCCAGCTGATCGCCGAAGGGGTGCCCGTCACGTTCACCGCCTGCTACGAGGTGGCCCAGGTGCTGGTGGCGGCCGCCCTCGGCGCCGATGGCATCGCCGCCTACCTGGGGCGCATCGGCGATCTCGGCCGCGACGGCCACGAAGAACTGATCGCCATGCAGCGGGCCCTCGAAGGGGTCGGCTCCAGCACCCGCCTGCTGGTGGCCAGTCTGAGGCAGCCGGGGGATCTGGCCCGGCTGGCGGCCGCCGGCCTGGCCCACCACACGATCAGTCCAGCCATTGCCGAGGCGCTGTTCGCCAGCCCGGACACCGCCGCGGCCGCCGGGCAGTTCGAACGGGACGCAGCGGGGCCCTGAGGCCGGGGGGCGTGGGGATCAGGCGGTCCCGCAGAAGGTGACGTCGGGGAACTTGAGCTTGGCCTCATCGAGGGATTTGCCGCGCCCTTCCTCCTGCCAGTAGTTGATCACCTCGGTGGCCTTGTTGAGGATCTCGACCCGCTCGTTGTCGGTGATCCAGCTCTTGGCCTCGAGCTCTCCCTTGAGGGTTTCCCAGGCGTCTTCCCGGGGCCAGAAGAAGTAGGCGGTGAGCGGGCTGGGGCCGCCGCCGACGATCTGATCCACCGCCAGGGCGACGTTGTCGGGCAGCCAGAGGATCTTCACCAGGAAGCGGCCCTCATCGGCCTTGGGGGTGTAGCCGGAAGGCACCCCGTCCTCGTCGATGGTGGCGGTGGCCAGGGCGGCACTGCCGCCGCGCAGCACCGGACGACCCTCGGTGGTGTCGGCGGCGATGGCCGCGGGGACGGCGCTGACTGCAGCGACCTCGGCACTCTCAGGGGCTGTCACGGTTTCGGCGCTCAAGGAGAACTAGCAAACGATTAATTTACCAGCCGATTCGCAGCAACCCCCCTGGCCGCCCCCGCCGCCCCCCGCGCCGTCCTGCTCTTCGATATCGACGGCGTGATCAGGGATGTGGGCGGCAGCTACCGGCGCGCCATCGTCGAAACCGTGCGGCAGTTCAGCGGTTGGGCTCCGGAGCCCGCCGCCATCGATGCCCTCAAGGGCGAAGGCCGTTGGAACAACGACTGGCAGGCCTCGATGGAGCTGTTGCGCCGCCGCGGCATGGCCCCCCTGCCCGCCTGGGAGGAGCTGGTGGCGGTGTTCAGCGGCCACTACTTCGGTGGCGATCCTGACGGGGATCCCGGCCTCTGGCGCGGCTTCATCGGCAGCGAGCCCCTGCTGGTGGATGGGCCGTTCTTTGCCGCCCTCAGCGACCGGGGCATCGCCTGGGGCTTCGTCAGCGGCGCCGAGCCCCCCTCGGCCCGCTTCGTGCTGGAGCAGCGGCTGGGCCTGGTGGCGCCGCCCCTGATCGCCATGGGCCAGGCCCCCGACAAGCCCGACCCCACCGGCCTGCTGGCCCTGGCGGCCACCCTGGCGGGGGTGCCCCTGGGCGCCGGTGCCCCGCCCGTGGCCTACCTCGGTGACACGGTGGCCGATGTGGAGACGGTGCGCCGGGCCCGCGAACGGCTGCCCGGCCAGCGGTTTGAGGCCCTGGCGGTGGCCCCCCCCCACCTGCACGGGCCCGGACGGCAGGCCGACCGCCTGCGGTATGAAGCGCAGCTGCACCAGGCAGGTGCCGACCGGGTGCTGGGCTCCACCCGCCAGGTGCTGGAGTTGTTCAGCGCTCCATCGCCACCGGCGCCTTGAGGGCGGCGGCCGTGAGCACCTCATGGCCGTGGTCGACCACCGCCACGTCGTCCTCGATGCGGATGCCGATGCCCTTCCAGCGCTCCGCGATGGCGGGCTGGCCCTCGGGCACCGCCAGCCGGTCACTCACGTAGAGGCCGGGCTCCACCGTGAGCACCATGCCCGGCTCCAGGGCCACATGGTGTTCGCCCAGCCGGTAGGCCCCCACGTCGTGGACATCGAGGCCGAGCCAGTGGCCGGTGCGGTGCATGTACAGGTGGCGGTAGGCCCCCTGCTCGATGAGCCCATCCACCGCGCCGTTCAGCAGGCCCAGCTCCACCAGCCCCTCCACCAGCACCCGCACGGCGGTGTCGTGCACCCCCTCCGCGGTCTGGCCGGGGGCCACCACCGCCACCGCTGCCTCCTGGGCGGCCAGCACCAGCTCGTAGAGGGCCCGTTGCTCGCCGCTGAAGCGCCCGTTGACGGGGAAGGTGCGGGTGATGTCGCCGTTGTAGTAGTCGTCGAGGCTGCAGCCGGCATCGATCAGCAGCAGGTCGCCGTCCCGCAGCACATCGGCATTGGCGGTGTAGTGGAGGACGCAGGCGTTGTCGCCACCGGCCACGATCGATCCATAGGCAGGCCCGCGCGCTCCCTGCTCAAGAAAGTGCTGCTCGATCACGGCCTGCACCTGCCGTTCGCTGAGGCCGGGCCGCACCACCCGCCGGGCCAGTTCGTGGGCCTCGGCGGAGATGCGGGCGGCCTCCCGCAACCGGGCCAGCTCCTCGGGTTCCTTGCGCAGCCGCAACTCGTGCAGCAGCGGGCAGGGGGCCACCAGACCCAGGGCGGCCTTGCCGCTGCGCGGGGCCCGATCCAGCTGGCGCGCCCAGGCGGTGAGCACCAGGGGCTCCACCTGGGGATGGCGGCCCACCCGGAAGGCGATCCCTTCGGCGCCGTCGAGGTACTCCGGCAGCCGTTCGGCCAGTTCGCTGCGGGGGTGGGCCAGGTCGGCGCCGAAGCTGGTGACGGCCCCCTCGCAACCCCAGCGGAAGCCATTCCACACCTCGGCACCGGGATCCTTCGCCTCGACGAACAGCACGAAGGGGTTGTCGGGTCGGTGGGGCAGGAACAGCGCCACGGCACCGGGCTCATCGAAGCCGGTGAGGTACCAGAAGTCGCTGTTCTGGCGAAAACCGTGCTCCACATCGGCGTGGTGGGTCACCAACGCCGCCCCCGGGATCACCGCGGCCACGCCACCCAGCTGCTGCAGAAACCGCTGGCGACGGCGGGCCAGCAGGGCGGCGTCGATCGGGGAGGTCGGCGGCATCGCGGTGAAGGGATGTACAGCGAGAAGATGGCACAGCCGATTAAATACACGTGATCCCCCCGAACCTGCACGTGCCGATCCTGTCTGTTTCGATCAGCCGCGGATGAACGATCTCCTGCTCCTGGTGCTGGCGGTGGTCGGGATGCTGATGGGGTCCTTTCTGTGTTCGGGGGTGGAGGCGGCCCTGCTCACCGTCAATCCGGTGAAGGTGCATGAACTGGCGAGCCGCCCCAGGCCGGTGCCGGGGGCCCGGCGGCTGGAGGCCCTGCGTCAGCGCCTCGGCCGCACCCTGGCAGTGCTGGTGATCGCCAACAACATCTTCAACATCTTCGGCAGCCTGATGGTGGGCGGCTTCGCCAGCGTCGTCTTTGCCCGCTACGGCGTCAGCGGCCCGGTCTTGCCCCTGTTCTCGGTGGCCCTCACCGTGCTGGTGATCCTGCTGGGGGAGATCCTGCCCAAGGCGATCGGCAGCAAGCTGGCCCTGCCTGTGGCCCTCGCCACGGCCCCAGCCCTTGGCGTGTTCACAGGGCTGATGCTGCCGCTGGTTCTGCTGCTGGAGCGGATCCTGCCGGCGATCACGGCTGAGAACGAGATCAGCACCGACGAGGAGGAAATCCGGCTGCTGGCGCGGCTGGGTTCCCAGAAGGGCCAGATCGAGGCCGATGAAGCCGCCATGATCGCCAAGGTGTTCCAGCTCAACGACCTCACCGCCCGGGACCTGATGCTGCCCCGGGTGTCGGCCCCCACCCTGGCGGGCCGCCAGAGCCTCGATGCGCAGCGCTCCACCCTGTTGCGGCATGCCACTGCCTGGTGGGTGGTGCTGGGGGAGGAGGTGGATGAGGTGCTGGGGGTGGCCAGCCGCGAGCAGCTGCTCACCGCCCTGGTGGAGGGCAGGGGGGGCAGCCAGGCCGCCGATCTCTGCGAGCCGGTGGAGTTCGTGCCGGAGATGATCCGGGCCGACCGGCTGCTCACCAGCTTCCGCCGCAACGGCTCCAGGGTGAGGGTGGTGGTGGATGAGTTCGGCGGTTTCGTGGGGGTGATCGGGCCCGAGGCCGTGCTGGCCGTGCTGGCGGGCTGGTGGCGCCGGCCCTCCGCCACCGTGGAGGCCACGCCGTGACGACGGCGGCACCGGCACCGGCGTTCGACGCCCCCCCCGCCGCCGAGCGCTGCCGCCAGCTGCTGGCCCGCTGGCGATCGGGGCTGGTGCTCAGCGGCCGGGAGCAGGCGGCCCTGGCGCCGGAACTGGCCAGCCTCGACCGCCAGCTGGACCGTCTGCGGCGCCGGCGGCCACGGGTGGCGGTGTTCGGCCGGGTGGGGGTGGGCAAGTCGAGCCTGCTGAATGCCCTGCTCGGGGAGGAGCACTTCGCCACCGACGTGGCCCACGGTTGTACCCGCCGCCAGCAGCAGCAGACCTGGGGCCAGCCCCTGGCCGGCCTGGAGGGGGTCGACCTGGTGGACACCCCCGGCATCGATGAGATCGCCGCCGCCGCCCGCTCCCGCCTGGCGGCCCGGGTGGCGGTGGGCGCCGACCTGGTGCTGCTGGTGATCGACAGCGACCTCACCGTGATGGACGCCGAGGCCCTCGACGACCTGCTGGCCTCCGGCAAGCCCCTGCTGCTGGTGCTCAATCGCAGCGACTGCTGGCCGGAGGCCGAGCGCGACGCCCTGCTGGCCAGCATCGGCCGGCGCCTGCCGGCGGGGGCCCGCAACCTTCGCCCCCTGGCCGTGGCGGCCGCCCCCCGCGAGGCCCGTCTGCGGGCCGACGGCCGGGTGCGCAGCGAGCCGGTCCCTCCCCGGGTGGAGCCCCTGCGCCGTGAACTCACCGGCCTGCTCGAGCGCCATGGTGAGCTGCTGCTGGCCCTCAATGCCCTGCGGGCCGCCGACCGCTTCAGCCAGGCCCTGCACCGCTGCCGGCTGCGCCACGGTCGCCGCCAGGCCCAGGGCCTGATCGGCCGCTTCGCGGCCCTCAAGGCCACGGGGGTGGCGGCCAACCCCCTGCTGCTGCTCGATCTGGCCGGCGGCCTGGCCTGCGACAGCGCCCTGGTGGTCCAGCTCTGCCAGCTCTACGGCCTGCCCATGACCCGCGGCGGCGCCCGCGCCCTGCTTACCCGTCTCAGTGGCCACAACGCCCTGCTGGGAGGCGCCCAGCTGGGCCTGCAGCTCCTGTTGAGTGGCCTGCGCCAGCTGCTGCTGCTGGCGGCGCCCCTGAGCGGCGGACTGAGCCTGGCGCCGGCGGCCCCGGTGGCCCTGGCCCAGGCGGCGCTGGCGGTCCACACCACCCGGCGCACGGGCCGGCTGGCGGCCGCCGAGCTGCTGCGCGCCGCCACCGCCGCCGGCCAGCCGGGGGCCCTGCTGCAGAGGCTGGTGCGGCAGGATCCGGAAACCCGCCGCTGGCTGAGCGAATGGCAGCAGCAGGGGGCGGAGGGGACCGCCGGCGGCGGTCTCCACCCGTGACCCGTCTCGCCCTGTTCGGCACCAGCGCCGATCCCCCCACCCGCGGCCACCGGGCCCTGCTGGAGGGGTTGCTGGGCCTGTTCCCTGCGGTGGTCACCTGGGCCAGCGACAACCCCCTCAAGCAGCACGGCGCCCCCCTGGAGGTGCGCACCGCCCTGCTGGCCGCCCTGGTGGCCGCCATCGACGACCCGCGGCTCAGCCTGGAGCAGGACCTCAGCAGCCCCTGGGCGGTGGAGACCCTGGAGCGGGCCCGGGCCCGCTGGCCTGACCGGGAACTGGTCTTCGTGGTGGGCAGCGACCTGGCCGGCCAGATTCCCCGCTGGAAGCGGGCCGACGCGCTGCTGCGGAGCTGCCGGCTCGGCATCGCTCAGCGCCAGGGCTGGCCGCTGGAGGCGGACGATCTGGAGCGGTTGCGCACAATGGGGGCGACGCTCGACCTGCTGCCCCTGGCGATTCCGCCCAGCGCCAGCTCCCGGATCCGGGAGCGGCCCGATCCGGCCCAGGTACCGTCCGAACTCTGGCCCGTGCTGCTGCAGCACAATCTTTACGGCCTCTCCGAGCCCTGATGCGCCTCGCCCTGGCCCAGCTCAATCCCCTGGTGGGCGACCTGGAGGGCAACGGCCGCAGGATCCTGGCGGCCGCCGAGCGGGCCCGCGCCGGCGAGGCCGACCTGGTGCTCACCCCCGAGCTCTCGCTGTGGGGCTACCCGCCCCGGGACCTGCTGCTGCGCCCAGCCCTGATCCAGCGCCAGGAGCGGGTACTTGCGTCCTTGGCGGCAGCCTGCCCAGGCGATCTGGCGGTGCTGGTGGGGGTGGCCGAGCCGGCGGCTGGCCGGCGCCAGCCCGGCCTGTACAACGCCCTGGCCCTGGTGGAGCAGGGAGGCTGGCGTCTTGTCTGCCGCAAGCGCCTCCTGCCCAGCTACGACGTCTTCGATGAGCGTCGCTACTTCCTGCCCGGCGACGCCCCGTCCGTGCTGGAGCTGGAGGCCGGCGGCCGTTCCTGGCGGCTGGGCCTGACCATCTGCGAGGACCTGTGGGTGGAGGAGAACCTCCACAGCCGCTGGCCGGATGCGGTGGACCCGATCGTCGAACTGGTGCCGAGCCGGATCGACCTGTTGCTCAACCTCTCGGCCTCCCCCTTCGGCCGCGGCAAGGGGGAGGTGCGCCAGGCCCTGGCGGCCCGGGCGGCGGCCCGGCTCGGGGCGCCGGTGGTCTACCTCAACCAGGTGGGCGGCAACGATGAGCTGGTCTTCGACGGCGCCAGCTTCGTGGTGGATCGATCGGGGCGGCCCTTGCTGCGGCTGGCCTGTGCCGCCGAGGACCTGGGCTTCTGGGACGCCGCCCCCGCCAGGGAGGACGTCGCCCCGGCCACCGCCGCCACGACACCCGCCGCGGCGCCGCCGGACCCCTGGGAGCAACTGCTGCGGGTGTTGGTGCTGGGGGTGCGCGACTACGCCGCCAAATGCGGCTTCCAGCGGGCCCTGCTGGGGCTGAGCGGCGGCATCGATTCGGCCCTGGTGGCGGTGATCGCCGCCGCGGCCCTCGGTCCCGACCGGGTGGAGGGGCTGCGGATGCCTTCCCCGTTCAGCTCGGCCGGCTCCCTCGACGATGCCGACGGCCTGGCCCGGCGGCTCGGCCTGCGCACCGCCACCCTGCCGATCGCGCCCCTGATGGAGGCCTTCGCCGCCGCCCTCACCCCCGAGCTGGGGGGGGCACCGCGGGGGGTCACCGAGGAGAACCTGCAATCGCGGATCCGGGGCACGCTGCTGATGGCGGTGGCCAACCAGAAGGGGGGCCTGCTGCTCTCCACCGGCAACAAGTCGGAGCTGGCGGTGGGCTACTGCACCCTCTACGGGGACATGAACGGTGGCCTGGCGGTGATCGGCGACCTCTACAAGACCACCATCTCCGGCCTCTGTGACTGGCTGGATGGGGCGGCCTCCGGCCCCTGCCGCGCCGCCCTTGGCCTGCCGCCTGACGGGGAGTTGATCGGCGCGGCGATCCGCACCAAGCCCCCCAGCGCCGAGCTTCGCCCCGACCAGCGCGACAGCGATTCCCTGCCCGACTACGGGGTGCTTGACCCCCTGCTGAAGGCCTGCATCGAGGAGATGCGCACGCCGGAGGAGCTGGTGGCCCAGGGGGCCGACCGGGAGCTGGTGGACCGGGTGGCCGGCTTGCTGCGGCGGGCCGAGTTCAAGCGGCGCCAGGCGGCACCGGTGCTCAAGGTGAGCGACCGGGCCTTCGGCAGTGGCTGGCGGATGCCCATCGCCTCGGCCTAGGGTTTGGCCACGATCGCCTTCGGGCGGCAATTCTTCCTGCGCCATGCCAGCTTCCGGCCCGGCACCCCTGGCCTCCCCGATGGCGAGCATCGGTGTGCCCACGGAAATCAAGCGTGACGAGCAGCGGGTGGCCCTCACCCCCGACGGCGTCCATGAGCTCGTGTCCCAGGGCATGGAGGTGCGGGTCCAGGAGGGGGCCGGGCTGGGGGCCGGCATCAGCGACGACGACTACCGCGCCTCGGGCGCGCGCATCGTCAGCTGTGAGGAGGCCTGGGCCGCCCATCTGGTGGTGAAGGTGAAGGAGCCCCAGCCCCAGGAATTCGCCTTCCTGCGCAGCGATCTGGTGCTGTTCACCTACCTGCACCTGGCGGCCTACCCCGAGGTGGGCCGGGCCCTGCTGGAGGCCGGCACTACGGCGGTGGCCTATGAGACGGTGCAGCTCGAGGACGGCAGCCTGCCGCTGCTGGCCCCGATGAGCGAGGTGGCCGGCCGGCTGGCGGCCCAGGTGGGGGCCCACCTGCTCGAGAAACCCCACGGGGGGCGTGGCGTGTTGATCGGGGGCTGCACCGGCGTGCGGCCGGCCCGGGTGGTGGTGCTGGGGGCCGGCACGGTGGGCTGGAACGCGGCCCGCATCGCCGCGGCGATGGATGCGGAGGTGTTCCTGCTGGATCGCTCGCCGCACCGCCTGCGGGGGCTGGAAGCCGCCCGGCGCGGCCGGATGACGGGCCTGGTGAGCAGCCGCAGCCTGATCGAGCGGCTGGTGCCGGGGGCCGACCTGCTGATCGGCGCCGTTCTCCTGCCGGGCGGCCGGGCCCCCACCCTGGTGGGGGAGGAACTGGTGCAACGCATGCGGCCAGGCTCAGTGATCGTGGATGTGGCCATCGACCAGGGGGGCTGCATCGCCACCAGCCGCGAGACCACCCACACCGATCCGGTGGTCACCATCCATGGGGTGCAGCACTACGCCGTGGGCAACATGCCCGGCGCCGTGCCCTTCACTTCCACCGAAGCCCTGGTGAGTGTCACGCTCCCCTACATCCTGGTGATGGCGGGACGGGGCCTGCTGGAGGCTGTCACCGACCGGCCCGAACTGCTCTCCGGCCTGAACACCGTCGATGGGGCGGTCTGCCATCCCGGGGTGGCCAAGGCTCTTGGGGTGGCACCCCGCCATCCGATGGCCTGCCTGCGCTGAGCCGGCGGCAGGGCCTTCAGGCGGTGTTCAAGGGGGTGGCGCGGAAGATCACCGAGGCGGGCTGTCCACTGGCCGGCTCCATGGGCTCGAGCAGCTCCTGGACGATCAGACCATGGCGTTGGAACAGACCCAGCCACGAGGCCAGGGTGCGGAAGGTCCAGGGGGCCGGATCGCGGAAGGCTGGCGAGAAGCCGGCCCAGGAGCCCTGTCGCCAACCCTCCCGGTAGGGCTGATCGGCGCAGGCCAGAACGGGATGGAGGGTCTGCACCAGCACGCTGCCCCCGGGGGCAGCGTGCCGTGGCAGCACTGCGAACAGCTCCTCGAGGGAGCGATCCCCGAGCAGGGAGACATTGGCCACCACCCCATCGAAGTGCTGCATCAGGCCGCCGGCGGCGATCTCCTGTTAGGAGAGGGTCTGGAAGCGGGCTCCGGGCGGGGCAGCGTCGGCGGCGATGGCGGTGAGCTCGGCCACCGCGTCGATGCCGAGCACCTCGATGCCGTTCAGGGCGCAGTGATGGGCCAGCCAACCTTCGCCGCAGCCCAGATCCAGCAGGGTGCGGGGGGGCCAGCGGGCGATCGCTTCAAGGATCGCTTTGTTGGTGACCCTTTCACGGCTGAAGATCTCGCCGCGGCGCACGGCGAGGGTCCAGGTCGCCGTGTTGCCGATCCAGGAGGTCAGGATCTGCTCCTCCGGTCCCGACAGGGATGGATCCTGAACGGACTCCTCGTCGTCGGCGGCGTCAAGGGGAAGGAGCCTGGAGATGGCCTGGCCGTGGGGATCAGCCCTCTGTCTCAGAGCCCTGGCTCCGCCAGCAGCCCGGTGAGGTCCTCGCTGCCGAACACCTGGCGGTAGGCGGCCGTGCTGGTGCAGAGGATCACGGGCACCGCCACCAGCAGCCCCACGAAGCAGGCCAGCAGGCCCAGCAGGGCGATCGCGAATTCCACCAGGGCCAGCAACAGCACCGAGCCCCACTGGGGATCGAGCAGGGTGCGCCCCCGGTTGATCGATTCGATCGGTCCGAGTCCCTCCAGCAGGGCGATCTGGGCCATGAACTTCTGGTTCACCGCCAGGTAGATCAGCACGGCGAACGCCACCAGAAAGGGCAGCACGGCCAGGACCTGGTTGAGCTGGGCAGCGGCCACCCCCACCAGGGCCGCCACCACCAGGACCGCGCCGAACAGGATCCCCAGCACCAGTCCGTTGCGGAACAGCCGCCAGCTGGCCTGGCCATCCCAGCGGAGGAAGGTGGCAAGGCTTGGCTTCCCCCCCGCCAGGGCGCTCCAGGCGCCCCGGACCAGTCCGGTGGTGCTCCACAGGCTCACCAGCACGCTGAGGATCGAGCCCAGCACGATCCGGCCCAGCTGAAGTGTGGTGATGGCGTCGGCGGCTTCGGGGTCGACCTGGCCCTGGATCAGGGAGCAGAGGCTGCTCAGCACCCCCGCCAGCAGGGTGAAACCGATGAACACCCAGGGGGCCCGGCCGAAGGCCTGCCACCCCTCCTTCACCGCTTCGATCACCTTCAGGGAGGATCCACCGGAGGGATCCTGCATCAGAGACACGGCCATCGCTCGGGAAGACGGTTTGCCGGGAGACTAGGCAGAAGGTGCCGGCGGGCACCCCATCGGGTAGGAAGAGTTGCAAGGGGCGGTCGCCTTTCGATCAGACCGTGTGAAGAAACGTCAGCCCGGCCTGGGTGCGGAAGCCGGCCCGCCAGTCGGTGGCCCCCAGCTTCGCCATTTGCAGGCCGCCGGAGGTGACGCACCCCACCCATCGACTGGGCGATCAGGGCGCAGGGGCGATCCAGCGGCTCCAGCACCAGGGCCAGCAGGTCGTTGAAGCCCGAGACTCCTGACTCGGGCGGGGTGTCGCCGAAACCCGGCCAGCCCAGATGCAGCCGCTCGGCGCGGCAGGCCAGCCGCTGCTCCAGGGGGCGCCAGAAGGACGTATCGCCCGAGGCGCCAGGGAGGAACAGCCGCCGCTCGGGCCGGCCGCTCACGGCCAATCCGCCCCCACGCCCACCAGGGCCGCACTCGCCTCCCAGAGCTGCCGGGCCAGCTCAGGGTCCTGCCCTTCGGTGCTGGTGGCGCTGGCCTCGAACAGGTGCCGGCCCGGGGCCGTGACACGGTTGCGGTGGTAGGTGAAGCCGCTGGCGGCGTAGGCGTCATCGACGGCCAGGGCGGCCAGCAGGGCCCCGGCGTTCTCGACGCTTTCGGTGAGGCGCAGCAGCGAGCGGGCCGCCAGGGCGAACAGCCGCTGCCCCAGCTCATTCGACTGGCGGCTGTAGCGCCAGAAGCCGCCTGTGCTGGTGGGCGGGATCACCAGCCCCGGGCTCCAGGCGATCACCGGATAGGGCGTGCCCCCTGCCTCCAGCCGCCGGGCGAACTCGCGGGCGAACAGCACGTTGCAGAGCTTGCTGTCCTTGTAGGCCTTGTCGGCATTGAACTTGTCCGTGCCGTTCACCATCGTGGTGCCCTGGCCAGGCACCAGGCCAGCCAGTTCTCCGAGCCCCGCCGGGGCGCCCACCTTTCCCCCCGCGGTGGTGGGGTCGTGGACCTCGCTGGCGGTGACCACCAGCCGTGGCGATGGTCCGGCCGTCAGCAGGGGCCCCAGCTGGTGGGTCAGCAGGACATGGCCCAGATGGTTCACCCCGAAGCTGAGCTCATGGCCCTGGGCGGTGCGCCGCGGCTCGCTGGCACCGGCGTACTGCAGGCCGGCATTGAGCACCAGCGTGTCGATGGGGGTCCCCCGGGCGAGCAGGGCGGTGGTACAGGCCCGCACGCTCTCCAGATCCGCCAGGTCGCAGACCGCGGTGGCGGGGGGTGTGCTGGCGCCGGCCCGCTCCAGCACCCGGCCTCCGGCCGCCTCGGCGGTGGCCCGGTCCCGGCAGAGCAGGGTGAGGCGGTGGCCGGCCCGGCAGAGGACCACGGCCGCTTCGAAGCCGATGCCGGAATTGCCGCCGGTCAGCAGGATGTGGCGCGTTGCGGCCAAGGGGCGGACTCCTGCGGGCGGCGAATCGGGTGCCGAGCCGGCCCAGGCTACGGACGCCGGATCCCGGGCCGCCGGCTCCGGCCCTGCCAGAGGCCCCCCTGCGCCCTGCCTGCCTCGACGCTCGATCCTGGCGCTGGCGACGGCCGCGGGTCTGGCGGCGGCCATCGGCGGCGGCGTGGCGTTCCGGGAGCACACCCGCAACGGGCTCACGGTCACCAACAGGAGCGGGCTCACGATCACGTCCCTGGAGGTGTCCTTGCCCTGGCAGACGCTGCGTTTCGAGCCGATCGCGGATGGGGCGTCGCTCAGCCGCTCCTTCCGCATCGTGTCCGATGCCCATGTCGCGATCGAGGGCGAGCTGGCCGAAGGCACCCGCCTGCGGGCGGCCGAGGGCTACGTCACCAACGGCCAGTACGGGGAAGAGGTGCGGATCGAGGTGGGTCCGGGAGGTGGGATCCAGCTCCGCCAGCAGCGACGCGGCCGGTGACGGCAGGGTCGTGACCGGCAGTCCGGCCGACGGGCGTGGAACCGATCAGAACAGCTTGAAAAGGTTGAAGCCCCCACCCTTCTGGGCCGGCGCCTCCTTGCTTTCGCCGGAGCCCGGATCGAGGCCCTCCATGCCTTCCCCCAGCAGACGGGTGGCGGTGGAGCGCCGCTCCAGGCTGAGCCGCCAGGCGGGGCTGCCCTGGGGGCTGCTCAGCAGCAGCGTGTCGCCGTAGGCGGTGAAGGTCACCACCGCTGCCCCCATCGCCGCCATGGCCTGGGCGCTCACCGCGCAGGTGGTGCGCTCCGGAGCCAGCAGCACCCCGCGCTGCACCAGTCGGGCCGCCTCGGGGGCCCGCAGCTCATCCGGCACGGCGCTGTCGACCATGGGCAGCTCGCTGGAGCTCCACATCACGATGTCGCCCTCCTGGCGACCCATGCCGGTGGCGGTTGCCTGGTAGCCGAGGGCGGTGGGGATGGTCGGCCAGCTCAGTCGCTGGGCGCCGCCAGCCTGGGTGCTTGTCAGCTTCACCGGCGCCAGGAAATCGTGGCCGCTGCCCACCTGGAAGCGGATCTCCGGGGCGTAGTTGCTGGCCACCACATGATTCCCCACCAGGGAGGCCTGCGGCGGCACCACCGGCGCCTCCTCGCCCGACGGCCAGAGGCCCGAGGTGCCCGCGGGGCCGGTGGCCGCCGCCAGCTGCTTCAGGCCCGACAGCACCTGGGGCCGCTGCTCCGTGGTCAGCCCCTTCAGGGTGATGATCTCGGGCTGGCCGGCGCCGGCGCTCTCGGCACAGCCGCGGAAGATCAGCAGCCGGCCCTTCGCCTCGGGGATGTCCTCCTCCTTCCACTTCTGGCCGGTCTGCCCAGGGCTGTCGGCGCCGCTCTTCAGCGGCAGGGCCGTCCCCATCGCCAGGGCGGCAGGGATGCGGTGCTCGGCCGAGGGGTTGGCGGTGGTCTGCGGGGACTGCAGCCGCAGCTCCAGCTGGCGGCTGGTGGCGCCCATCGCCGGCCGTCCCCCCAGCATCATCTGCAGCATGCCGGCGCCGCCCATCGCCCCCATCCCCGCCGTGGTGGTGGCCTCGATCGTGTAGGTGGCGACCGGCGCCGCCGGCCTGGCCCCCGGTTCGGCCGCCGCCGCGAGGGCCGGCAGGGCCTGGCCGGTGCCGAGCAGAAGAACAAGGGGTGCGGCCGCCTGCCAGGACACCCGCGGACCAGCGCCCATGACGTCCATGCCGTTGGAGGGATGCCCAATCTATGGGCCGCTGCCCAGCACAGCTAGACAACGGTTCGCCCGCCGTCCCTGCGATGGACTCCGCCGCCCCGTCCCCTCTTCAGCGCATCGACCAGGACCTCTTCGATGCGGTGACCGCCGCCGCCGCCGACTCCCCTCGCCGGCGCCGCAACCACAACTTCCACGCCCCCGCCGATCGGGTGCAGCGCTTCCTGAATGTGCTGCAGCCGGGCACCTACGTGCGGCCCCACCGTCACCGACGCGCGCAGCCCGGCGAGGGTTTCGAATTCTTCCTCGTGCTGCAGGGGGAGGTGGGGCTGCTGCTGCTCGATGGCGCCGGACGGGTGCTGGGCCGGGAGCGGATCAGTGCCGGCGGGCCCCTTTTCGGGATTGAGCTGGCCGAAGGAGTGATCCACACCCTGGTGGCCCTGAGCGCCGATGCGGTGCTGATGGAGATCAAGCAGGGGCCCTACGAGCCCGCCGCCGACAAGGACTTCCTGACCGGGTTCCCCCTCGAAGGCACCGAGGCCGCGGCGGTCCAGGAGCAGGCCTGGCGGGCCCTGTTCGACGATCGCAGGGCGGCTGGCGGACCCTGAACGGCCCCGGCTGCGACCGTCAGGTCAGTTCGGCGCGGCGGCAGAAGCTGCAGTGGCCCCAGCGGGCCATCTCCCCAGCCGGGGCCGGCCGGCCGCAGGCCGGGCAGTCCGCCATCCCATGGACATCGCAGCGGCTGGGATGGACGGCCCACACGTCCGCCTCGCTCTGGCCGCCCGGCGTGCCGGGGGCGCCGGGGTGGTGCTGCTGCACCCGCACGTCCCGCACCGCGAAGCCAGCGGCCCGCAGCGAACCCAGCAGCTGGTGGCGGTTGTACTGCAGGGCCTGCAGCCACGGCCCTGGCGCCGCACCCACGGTCAGCAGACCCCCCTGCAGCTGCAGGGGGCGGCAATGGGGGGCCAGCTGGGGGCCGGCGATGCGGGGCCACTCCCGCCACAGACTGGCCAGGTGGCCGTCGCGGCGCCAGTCCTGCTGGAGGCTCTCGAGGCAACTTGAAAGGGCGCTGGCCGGCGCTCGGGGGGGCGGCATCAGCAGCGAGATGTTGCCCACCCGCCGGGTCTGCACCGCCTCGCTGATCCTGCGACGGGCGCCGCCGCTGTCGGCTTGGCGGCGCTGGCGAGAACGGGAGGGCTCCATCGCTCCACGCTAGGGGTGCGGCAATCCGCTGGCCGCCGGGGAGGCTCCCGCGGCCGGTTCTGGCTACTGTCAGTTTCTGCAATAGCCCCGCTTCCATGGGTTTCTTCGATCGGCTCAGCCGCCTCCTGCGCGCCAACCTCAACGACCTGGTGAGCAAGGCTGAGGATCCGGCCAAGATCCTGGATCAGTCCGTGGCCGACATGCAGGCCGATCTGGTCAAGCTGCGCCAGGCGGTGGCCACCGCCATCGCCAGCCAGAAGCGGCTGCAGAATCAGGCGGAGCAGGCCGAGGCCCAGAGCCGCACCTGGTACGAGCGCGCCGAGCTGGCCCTCAAGAAGGGGGAGGAGGATCTGGCCCGGGAGTCCCTCTCCCGCCGCAAGACCTACACCGACACCGCCGCCGCCCTCAACGCCCAGCTCAACGGCCAGGCCGGCCAGGTCGACACCCTCAAGCGCAGCCTCACCGCCCTTGAGGGCAAGATCGCCGAGGCCAAGACCAAGAAGGACATGCTCAAGGCCCGCGCCCAGGCGGCCCAGGCCCAGGAGCAGCTCCAGAACGCCGTGGGCAGCCTGAACACCAACAGTTCGATGGCCGCCTTCGACCAGATGGAGGAGAAGGTGCTCAACATGGAGGCCCGCAGCCAGGCCGCCGCGGAGCTGGCCGGTGCCGATCTGGAAAGCCAGTTCGCCGCGCTGGAGGGCAGCAACGTCGACGAGGAGCTGGCGGCCCTCAAGAACCGGCTGGAAGGCGGCAAGACCCCCATCTCCCTGCCGATGGAGGGCGGTCCGGCCCCCCAGCTGGAGCCGGTCAAGGTGGCTGAGGTGAATGCCGAACTCGAGGAACTGCGCCAGTCCATCGACAAGCTCTGAATTCATACAATCGGACTACTGCCGTCCCGAACGCCGTGCCCGCCGACGTCGACTCCCCCGTCCTAGAACTCACCGATGCCAACTTCCAGGCGTCGGTTCTCGAGGCTCCAGGACCGGTGCTGGTGGACGTCTGGGCGGCCTGGTGTGGCCCCTGCCGCCTGATGGCGCCCCTGATGACCTGGGCCGCCACG
>Ga0247833_1002455_pt1 | contig 26983 bp, 22 predicted proteins | sample LaCruzMarch2015__7_FD_187117 | JGI IMG/M metagenome (GOLD analysis project Ga0247833, IMG submission 187117) | Freshwater microbial communities from meromictic Lake La Cruz, Castile-La Mancha, Spain - LaCruzMarch2015_8m | ecosystem: Environmental > Aquatic > Freshwater > Lake | place: Spain... | reverse complement strand
GTGTGCATAGGTTTCGTAAGGGGAATCACGGCATTAGTAAACCCGGAGGCGGCTACCCAGCACTGCGACCTTCTAACGCCAAAGAGGAGCTGCCTGTTACGAGAGACGGCATTGGAGACGATATGGGCATCGCTATCAACATCCATAAGGGCAGTTACAAATCAACTTCATCAGAAGGATGCCAAACAATCTATCCCGCGCAATGGAATGGATTCATCAATCTCGTCTATTCGGAAATGAGTAGATACAACCAAAAAACAATTCCCTATCTATTAGTGGAACAAGCTTGACTTAACCTTAAACTATCGTTAACGATAATCAAAACTATGGGAGACTGCTCATCAAATAACTGCAACCCGTGCGGGCCGGACTACAACGCAATCAACCAGCTTGCCGTCCGCGCAGGAGCCTACGCTCGCCAAGCAAATACTTACTCGGTAGATGCACAGAACGCATGGCTTGAGTTCAACGCACTCTACCTCGGAGCGTTCGCATCTGCTCCTACTGTGGACAACGAAGGAAGCCCACTTCAGACTGGTGCGTTGTATTGGAACTCAGTTAGCAATACCCTATTTGCGTGGAACGGAACAGCGTGGGCTGTCGCAACCAACTTCAACGAGTTCACGCCATTCTTGGCTACGGGAACGACCACAGCAAGGAACCTTGTGACGCGGGAGGCCGATGTGGTCAATGTCAAAGACTTCGGCGCAGTTGGTGATGGGGTTACGGATGACAGTTCAGCATTTATTGCGGCAATAGCTGCATTGTCATCTGATGGTGGAGAGATTCAAATACCAGCAGGGAATTATGTTCTTAATACTAACCCGCTATTGAGTGTTGGAACAAAATCTATTTATTGGAACATTTCTACAGGTTGTGTATTTAGCGGTTCCGGAACAGGATCAAGCCAGTTCCCATACATGACTACAAACCAATTCCAACTTGCTGTTGGGCCATTTATTCAAAGCAGAACATCACAAACTGCTTTTGATGGTTCTGGTTTTCCAAATGTTGGGGTTGCTGCATTCAATGTTGAAATGCTTCAACCAACAACCTACAATGGACAAAGCGTTGGAATATATGTTGGTGCAGAAGGTTCAAATCCATCAGTAAACCCAGACCTCAGACTAAGAGGAAATACTTGGGCCATAAATAGCATGGTTGTTGCAAGACCGGGAGCCAAAGGTTTTTTTCACAATATTGAGGCTGATATAAATAATTTTGCAAATCCCGCAGGAGATGTTGGTGGTTTGCATAAACTCATTGGAATAGCAATTCAAGGAATAGGAGATTATCCTGTTCATGTTGGCTTAGAAATAGCAAGAACTCCATATGGAGGACAAACATATTCTACAATGCCAAAATACATTAGAGGAATACAAGTATTCCACTCAACAACTGGCATTGAAATTAACACAACTGTTGATAATGGAATAGTTATACATAATCCAGATTCATCGATTCAATCTGCTGGAATATCTGCAAAGATGTTGTCTAATGGAGCAGATATAATAAACCTCCAAAGATATCAAGATAGCAGTTCTGCTGGATATTTTCTCAGGTGCGTAAACGCTGCAAATAATGTAAATTTATTTACCATAAATCAAGATGGCGGCATTGATTCTCAATCATATTTTATAGGACAAAGGTTAGAAATGTTTGGAACAGCGGCTCCAGCTTCAGCAGGAATTGTAAGTTTAGGAAACGATGTTCTTACAAATACAATCGCAATGCCGACAACTCCACCGGCATATTGGTGGGTATATTATGGAGGAACACAATATAAAATCCCTTTATTTTTATGAAACTAGAATTCAACGAACAGCAATTGAGCGTTCTTAACGCAGCAATCGTGGAGTTGCCTTACCGCATCTCCGCGCCTATGATCAATCATATTAACCAGCAAATCCAAGAACAGCGAATGCTGGAGTTTGACGAGCGTAGGGAAAAATCGGTTGATCATCAAAGCGTCTAATGTCAAAAACACTCCTCATAGAAGGTAACACTCAAAACGGGAGTGTGATTGATGGGGAGGGAAAGACATTAGAGGGAAACGATTGTTTGCTTGTAAAGTCTATCCAGCAAGGAGACAGTTGGTTGGTTCCAGAGAACATCACGATCAAGAACTTTAATATCAAAGGATCGGTTAGAATTATTGGTTTAGGAATCAACGGAGAGGGTGAGCTTGTAAAGAAATCCTCAAAGAATAAAAATCATACCGAGTATGCTCAAAGTGTAGCACCAAAGAATATAGTCTTCGACAACCTTAACATTGAGGCCAATAAAAGAATCCCGTTCTATGTAGCACCTGGCTGCACAAGAATCACTCTACAGAACAGCGATCTTACTGGCGAGTCAGAATCAACAGCAATCTACTTGGATTGTGAATCGGCATTCAATGTGATCCAGAATAACCTGATCAAAACAAAAACTAAAAGAGAGTCGATTGCGGTAGATGGATCAGCAAACAACCTGATACAAAGCAACATTCTTGAATTTGTAAAGTATGGTGGAATCTACTTGTATAGGAACTTGGGTGAGGGAGGGACAATCCGGCATCAAACGCCAAGCAAGAATCAAATCAGATCAAACATATTCAAAGGCCAATCGAAGTTAGAGCAAATCTTATTTCCAGAAATCTGGGTAGGTTCCAGATCAGGAATCATCAAATACTTTTATATGATCGGGCCGAAGTTCAAAGACAGAGATACCAGCAAGCCATTTGGTTCAAGTGCAAATCCGAATGATCTTGCATCAAAAAATGTAATCAAAAATAATATCCCAAAAAGTATTTGCATTCGCAATTGGGAAACGATATAAAGACCCTATGAGCAATTGTATTCCTTGCCCACCATGCCAAGATGACTTGCCGCTAACTTGCGAGCCATACGGCGTTGTAACGACTGGCAATCGAGTAATGGTAGAAGATGACATCTTCTGCACGAAAACGCTTTCTACGCCATCCTCTCCAGCTACATTGGTCTGGGATAACGGAGTGAAGTGGCGGACTGGGTTGGGTTGGAAATCAATCTCTTCATTGTATTACGCTCAGAATGGCGAGAAGCTATCTGTGAACTCATCCGCTGGTGCGGTATTGATTTACCTTCCACAGAACCCAAGCCAGTTCGATGAGATTGTATTCGCGGATCAATCTGGAAGTTGGGGGACAAACAATGTCACCCTTCTTCGCAACGGATCGCTTATTGAAGGATTGGCCGACGATCTTGTGCTGAACACAACTTGGCCTACACAGATTACCGTTCGCTTTGAGGGATCAACTTGGAGGGTATATTCAATCATATGACACTAACCGACATCATTGCAAAAATTACTCTGTTCGCCAAGCGAGCTATCGTTAACGATAATAGTTCAAACACGGCAGTATCTATTAACCAAGCCGGAACAGGAGCAGGGTTGTCAGTAGCGAGCACAACAGGAACTGCGGTATCTGTCCAAGCAAGCCATACTAATCCTGCGGCTGGTGGAACATTGGAAGTCTTTAAGTCAAGCGGTGGAGACTTTGTTTATGACGGAGGCGGCGATGGTGTGTTTGTGTTCACAAATATAAGTTCTTCTATAACTAAAGCTACTGCGTTTGTGGGTGCGAATGTTGGGATTGGAACTGCAGGCCCAACCGCAACACTTGATGTGAATGGTTCGTTTAAAGCTCGTTCCGCAGAATTTAATAACCCTACAGGGGACACATTTATTGAAATCGGCGGAACAACAAATGTTTACATTGACCTCAAAAAACCAAATACAGATGACTATGATCTTAGAATTGGAGTTGATTCTGCGAGTGCTTCAATAGAAACACCGGGGGGGCAAAATCTTGTAATTCTTGCAGTAGGGCAGTATGTTGGAATTGGAACCGCTACCCCAGCAAGAAAACTTCATGTGAACGGACTTGTTCGATTGCAAGGTCTGTCAACCTATGCCAACAACGCCGCTGCTATTACTGGAGGATTGGTGGCAGATGACATTTACAAAACCGTAACCGGAGAACTACGAATCGTTGTATAAATTATGTCTTGCAAAACCACCTACGACCCGTGCCTTGATGGCAAGCTAAACCAGATCGGTTCTTACTCAGCCGCTGCTCGGTATGCTGCCGAGCAATCAGCTACTAGCGCAACCCAGTCTGCCAATAGCGCAACTGCATCAGCTACGAGCGCAACTAACTCAGCAACGAGCGCAACTCAAGCAAACAACTACCTTACACAAGTAGAGAACATCTTTGAAGATTTTGACGAGCGTTATCTTGGATCAAAAGCAGTAGCTCCTACTGTAGATAACCAAGGTAATCCACTACAAGAGGGTGCGATGTATTGGAACTCTGTGGCTAACTCACTTTATGTCTGGGATGGTTCTGTGTGGGTGGCATTGCCAACAGGGTTTAATGAGTTCACAAACTTTCTTGCAACAGGAACTCCAACCGCTCGCAATCTCGTTACCCGTGGTGGAGATGTAATCAATGTAAAAGACTTCGGAGCGGTTGGTGATGGGGTTACGGATGATGCTGCGGCTATTCAAGCTGCTATGAATTTTGGTGGAACAATATATTTCCCAGAAGGAACTTATATTGTTAGTCAAAATATATCAGTAACAGACAAAAGATCAGGAGTGATTGGAGCACATCCAACAAAAACAATATTTTCTTTTTCTGGAAGTTCTGCTGGATTTACATTTAATTCTGGGACAGATTCTTCAAATACATTTTTGATTGAAAATATACAACTAATTAAATCAAATCAAAATTCATTAGATTCTGCAATCAAGATAATTGGTAAATCTGGTCTTGCAATTCCAACAGTAAGCATTGCAAATGTAAATATAAATGGGCAATGGAAGTATGGCGTTTATCTTGAGGATGTTGCATTGTCTAATTTTAATAAAGTTACTATTGATGTTAGCCAGACATATACAGATTCTTGCTTTAGAATAACAGGGCAATCAATTGATAATTCTTTTAATTCATGCTCTTGTTTTTCGTCTCAAATAGGATTCAATATAGATGGAGTTGGGGAAGGTGTTCTTATCAATAACTGCACAATGGTTAATGTTATTGTAGGGATACGCGCTAATCACCAATCAACAGTTCCGCCAAAATCTGAGCCATGGTTAAGCGTATCGGGAACGCACATAAACGCCAATTCTCGTTGCATCGTTTTAGTAAATGTCCTTCAATCAATAATATCTGGATGTTTGTTTTACGCAGGAATAGGAAACTCTGGCGTAAAAGAGGGTTGGATTGGAGTTGATGTAAGCGGAGGAGACGGAGCCGTAAACGAAGAGATAGTAATATCAAACAATATTTTTAACGGAAGAACATATCCAGATCCATCAATGATTGGCGTTAGTATAAACACAGGGAATAGCGTTGTTGTTTCTGGAAATATGTTTATTGAAACTGTTACAGGAATTTATGCTGGGACAGATTGTTTAGAGTCTAAATTTACAGACAACCTATACAGGGGGCTAGCAAACTCCATAATTAATACAGGAATAACAAATTCTCACTATTTCACAGATCAAGGAGCTATTTGTGTTAATAACATTGCAAATGGATTAAAAATTGAACCAAATGTAACTAGCGGATCACCAACAATTAGAGCATACGGATCAGACGAAAACATAAATATAAATCTCGCAACCAAAGGAAGTGGTTTGATTTCCTTCGGAACATTCACAGAGCAAGGTGCCACGCCAACGACTGGCTTCATTGAAATCCTTGATGCTGCTGGAACCCCACGAAAAATAGCTGTAATATCATAATATGAATTGGAAAATCACTCAAGTCAAAACAGCCGCCATGCCTGTTGAGGGAACGATAGTAAACGCATCTTTTGAAGTTTCGAAAGACGGAGCAAATGTTGAAGCTGACATCAATCTTCTTCCAGCAAGTGCAGAATCTTTTGTTAAATTAGAGACTGTCACGGAAGAACAAGTGATCCAATGGGTGAAAGATGCCCTTGATTACAACATCAATGATGAAGCCTATAGCAATGTTAAACGATATGAAAATATCGTTGATCAAAAAACAAAAGAAACAGAGCCGCAAATCACACCCTTGCCTTGGAAATGAAACTAGAATTCAACGAACAACAACTGAGCGTTCTTAACGCAGCAATCGTGGAGTTGCCTTACCGTATCTCTGCGCCCCTCATTAATTATATTAACCAGCAGATCAAAGAACAGCAAATGCTGGAGTTTGACGAGCGTAGGGAAGCGGCTCAAAAAAACATTGAGCATCACAATGTCTAATGCCGGCTGAAGGATCAGTCTTTGATGGGTTCACTAGTATCATAGCGCAAGACGCTGATACTCACCCCTCGTATTTACCGGATTCCGTAGTAGCGGAATCAGTGAATAGAACATTCCGTGGAGGGATTAATAGAACCAGACCAAGCATTCGGAATATTCCGATTCTTGCTGGAGCAGACCAACCGGAGACTATCGTTAACGATATTCTTGGTGGTAGCTTCCAAGGCGCGTATCCATATCGGGCGACTAACTACAGAACAAGCGATGGGCTGCTGCTATCTGTATCAGGAGTTATCTACTTTCTAAAGATAGTAAACAACCAAGCATACGCATACAAGCTCATCGAAGGTAACGATCCGGGCATGATGCACACATTCTTCGTGCAAGCTGAAGATCGGGCGTATATCCAAAACGGATACCAGAATGCGATTGCATGGGATGGAGTATTAGGGACTTTCAATGCTACTGAAATCCAAAACGAAGACTACTGCGAGATCGTTTCAGTCGGCACTACCAACTTCACATTGATCGGTGCGCCATCCAATACAATCGGAGTAAAGTTCACGGCAACTGGAAGCGGAGTAGGAACTGGAACAGTTAAAATACCTGCCTATCGCTTGAATCCATACCTCGCCAAGATGCCGATTGGGACTGTAATGGAGTATGCCTTTGGCCGAGTCTTCGTCTCTGATAGGTTCAATCAAATCTACGCATCAGACATTATCTATGGTGGTGGATTTACCGACACCAAGAATACCGAAAACTTCACAGAGATTGGATACTGGGCAGAAGGTGGTGCGTTCTCTACTCCAGCGATGATGGGGAATATAACTGGAATGAAAGTAATGCCACAGATTGGTTCAAACCTTCGCGGCCAAGGTGAGCTTGTAGTTCTAACTGGTAACGGAGCATTCTCAATGGATGTGTCTATACCAAGAATCCAATGGAACACATCGAACATCCAACGCATCTCACTGCTTGGGCGCGGATGCACAAGTCCATACTTGGGACTAGCAAACTCTGAGCTTTGGTTTAGGTCACACGATGGATGGGCATTCTACTCCAATAGCCAATCTGAATTTGCGCGATACTTTTCACTACGTAAACTATCGAGGGAAGTAAACAAATGGGTGCAGAACGATACTCCGTGGATGAAGCAATTCGCTTCTACAATGTTTTTTGATAACTATATCATCAGCACAGTAGCACCACAAACCTATCGAGCAGAAGGAGTGGAAGGCTTGAACCGCTATCATAGGGGAATGGTGGTTCTTGATCTCGACCAATCATCTTCACCCGCACCAGACGCACAGCTTTCTTTTCGCTGGAATGGCATTTGGACGGGCTTTAGACCCACTCAGCTACTCACAGCACTAATCCAAGGTGAGAAGCGAGGATTTGGATTCTCGTTTGATAAAGACAACAAGAACCGACTCTACGAATTTACAACAAGCCAAGGCGACGATTACGGGCCAAATGGAACAAGACAGATAGAATCCTTTTTTACTACTGGTAGGTATGACTTCAACAGAAGCGGCGCGACGAACAAGTTCCTCCGCAAAAAGATTACTGGTGGAGAAATGTGGATGAGTGAGATCAAGGGAACAGTAGATAGCTATGTCGATTTCCGCGCAGATTCTAATCCATGCTGGTCAGAACTAAAAGTTCCTACAACTTTCGGATGCAACCCATGCTCACCTAAAGTAACTGAATGCGTTCCACAGAAAAGTGGCAATCGCTACAAACGATACAAGTTTAACACTCCTGACCCAAGCGAGTGCAATGACTTGGCAGGTATCCCATCGGTAGAGGGGAGCGAGTTCCAAATAAAAGTAGCCTTAACTGGTGCAGCTACTGTTGACCGAGTTCGCCTAATGGCAAACATTAAGAACAACGACGATTCACCAGTTGGTGACTGCCCCGAAGAAAATGAGGAATGTGAACCATTTTTGTGTTGCCAAGAGAAGTATTGGGAATATAATATCGTAAATTAGCTATGGACAATTCTGATTCCAGCCCTGCAATTACATTCCCAAATGTTCCAGATGATTTCTGTCCAACTGGAAACTGGCAGAATGTATTCCAAGCATTTATTGATGAGGTTCTGTCTAATGGAACTATTCTCGTTCCGGGTCTTGGTGATGTAACTCCGCAGCAAGTTTCTCAAATTAATCAAACACTTGCTGACCAGCAAACGCAGATAACCGCACTTGATACGCGAGTTGATACTTTAGAAACAACTGTTGGCGCAATCCCAACTGTCAAAGTTCGTTATGGAACACTAACTCCTATTGCTGCTGGAGACACAACATCTATTGGAGTTACCTTTAGTTCTCCGCTACCATCTGCTGTTTATGGTATTTCATTGACTCCTATTTATGGTTCTGGAACTCCAGCATCAACTCCACTTTACACGATTATCACCCAAAATACAGCAGGCTTTACAGTAAGGGTTGATAACAACATTGCAGAAATTACGAGCTTGAACTGGATGGCGGTTCATACCTCACAACCATAAGCCATCACAAAGAAAACCAAACATATGACACCACTAAAAGGAACCGATCCAAAGTTAGTTAGCGGAGGCTCACCAACTCGCGGCATGATCCGTGAAGGTATGGGCAATATGCCTAACCTCGGAAAAAAGAAGCCAAGCGTTTATACGACTGCTGGCACTCCCAAGCAAGGCTACCAAAAGTAATTATCGGTAACGATAACCTATGGCTGATACCCTTGAGGAGATGGTAGAGCTTGTGAAGGGTTTCGTTGGCGACTCAGGAACTTGTTCATACGAGCGAGGAGTCAAAGCCATAAACCAAGCACGGCGACTACTGTGGAATAAGCGGGCTTGGACTACTCAAGAAGAGTATGTCCAAATCTGCTGCGTGAACGATTGTTTCACACTCCCGAATCGGTATGAGCAAATCAAACTTGCGTGGATTGGCAATGAATCAGTCTCGCTCGCAGACGAATGGTTTAATGCGACCAATGCGTTTGCTCTCCATGCCAACAAATCGTGCCACAGGTTAATTACTGAAGTAGGTGGTCTTCACGTTTTATTCCGTGACTACCGAACCCGCCCATATCAGATTGCTGTCCTCGCTGAAAATATTGAAGATATAGGAGTTGAGTTGATGTTTGACGCACAAGATGAATATCAATCTTACCACAAAGTTTCTGTAACCACAGTTAGAACTCCAGATATTGGTAAATCTCAAGAGACAGTTGTAGGTATCCGCGCAGTAAGTAAACCAGTAACTAAAGGTAGGATTCGGGTATATGCTTATGATCCAGCATTGGAGATTAAAACTCTAATTGCTATCTACCAACCAACTGATAGTAACCCAACATTCAGAAGGTTCCGCGCCCCGAAAACCTGCGAGTGTATTACACTCTACGCATCCAAGAAATACTTCGATCTAACCGATCCAAAGGAACTGGTAGAGTTCATCCCAGATGCAATGATCTATGCTATCCTTGCATTGAACTCGCGTGAGAATCGTAAGGCGCAAGAGTTCATGTCTAACTTAGCATTGGCCGTGCAGGAGCAAGAGAAGGAGATGGAGAATGTAGAAATCCCAACCGCCGCTCCAATCAGGTTCTCTAACTATAGTCGAGCAGATAACCTAATCGGGTCTGATCTATTGTCACCATCACCAAACGATTATTTCCTTTCGAGATGACACTGACAATTCCAGACAAGATTGATGCAAGGAATGTAGTTGGATATGGTGATCCAGACTACGAACTCAACTTGATGGATTTGGAGATTCTAAAGTTACCTCCACGGGAATGTCCGTTGATTCATAAGTTCACGCCGGGAATGTATATTCGGGAAATCTATATGCCGAAGGATACGATTCTCACAACTTTGCTCCATCTAACTACCCATCCGTTTTTCGTGATGAAAGGCGATGTGACTGTCTGGTATCATGGCATCCCAGCCCATAGGTATAAAACAGGCTACACGGGCATCACAGAAGCAGGAACGAGGCGTATGCTTGCTACCCACAAGGATACAGTCTGGATTACTTGCCATGTAACTGATTTGACTGATCCAGACGAAATTATTGACAGCATCACTTCAAGAGACTTTAATCCTCACATCGCCAAGGAAGACCCAAGGGTGCAGAAGTGGCGGCACAACCGAACCGACTTAATCAAATGAGCTTTTATCACCATCCAGAAGATAGGTTAAGAAACAAACATCCTATGATGTTTCATAGCACAGGATTCGCTATTGCTGCTGGTGTAGTTGCTGTAGGTGCGGCGGCAGGGTCAGCAGCTATCTCTATGTCAGCGGCAGATAGAGCAAATAAAGCTCAAGGTAAGGCAGCAGGACAATATAAAAAGCAACAGAGGAAAGCTGTAAAGGGATACGAAAAAGGGCAGCAACAAGTCCAAGGAATGATCGCTGATGTTCAAGCTCCAGTATATGATTTTGCAGCTATGCGAGCAGATGCTGAACAAGACTCAGAATATCAACGCCAACAACTTGAGAAGTTTTTGCCGGGTGCAGCAGCGCAAAGGGAAAGGCAAATGCAAATAGTAAATCAAGCAATGGAAGTTCTTGCTCAAAATGCGCGAGGTGAATATGGGGAGGATGTAACCCAAAAAACAATGCGTGATGTCGCTCAATATGCAGGTGCAGGATTCAACCTAGCAACAGCAGGGCGGACTGGAGGATTCCAAGCAGCACAAGGATTAGCACCGAGACAACTTGGGCAATTAACTCTTGATGTGCAAAGAGGAGCATTTGAAGCAATGCCTCGTATCGCAAGCATTGGACAAAGTTGGTCACAAATAGCAAAAGGATTCATGGCGAACACCCAAGATTTTGGAAGGCTTAGACTTGGCTACCAAACAGCCGCAGCAGAAGTTGGATTGCAAAAAGCCAAGATGACAGGTGATATGTTCTCTAATATGTTCAATGCTCAATCTGGATTGGCTACGAATATTTATTCAGCAAACAAAGAGAATGCCGCCGCAAGCTATGCCGCACAGCAAGCAGTCGGCCAAGGTGTCTCTGACATTGGACAAGCTACATCTGGTGCATTGAGTGGATATAGTAGTGCGCTTGCTAAACAAAACATGGGTGGCGGTGGAATGGGTGGAGGAGGCGGGTATGCAGGTGGATTTAATTACGAACAAGCCTACGGCCCAGCAACCTATGGAAACTCATCTGATCCGTGGGGTAATTTTAGTAATGGATCGGGAACAGGAGCATAATTTATGTCTATCGCAGAACTCATAATGCAGGGAACGAAACGCTCATCGGAATCTACCGCATGGGTTGGAGATTCTTTGGCTAAACTTGGTCAACAGGTAGGTGCTTCCTTGGCAGAGAGGGAGCAGCAGAAGCAAGCTCAAGAGATGCTACCATTCTTGCAACAGAGTATGCAGGAGTCGATGACACTTGCGGGACAAGGACAATCTGGTGCGGCGTATAGCAAAATGCTTGGCACATTGAACCCAGAAACCTTAAACAACCCACAGTTGATGCCATTTGTTAAGTTGGGATTTGATGCTATTGGAAAATCAACTGATGATTATCTTCTTAGTCAGAAGGCAACACAATCAACATCTGGAATGGATTCCATCCTTCCAATCTTGGCTTTAACCAATCCACAACTTGCAAGTCAACTTACTGCTGCAAGAACTCAAACTGGCACAGGTAATCAACCTCCATCTGGTGGAAGTAATTTATCTCAATATCAAGATGTTGATTTGAGTTCTTTATCTGCTACAAGATCAAGTGAGTTTAGTGTTCCTGTTCAAACTAATCAAGGAACTAAATATGCAAGGCCAAAAATTGAAGGGCCAATGCCAACAAATCAAGGTGCTGGACAACCGCAAGCACCATCACCTACACAGGCAAATGTAGCAAAAGGATTTGAAGCTATTAAACAACAGATAGATTCTGGAACTCCGTTTAGTTCTGTTATGTCTGAGTCAACTAAAATGATTTTCCCAGCAGATACTGTTAAGCCTTTTGCAAAAAGAATTATATCAATTCCAAAACTTGAAAAGTATATTCCGGGTGCTGAAGGAATTACAGAACTTGATAGTCCAGATGTTTTGAGGCAGAAGGGAATGAACATTTCTTCAAGAAGTGGAATGTCATTAAGTTATGAAAACATCGATCCACTTTACGATTACCAAAAAGCAAATAAACCATTTAGCGAAAAAATAAATGAAGCTGTTTCTACTTTAGATGCAGATTCTAATTTGCAAAAAGCAATAAAAGCACTCGGAGGATTTGAGAACATATCTTTTGTCACTGATAAAAAAGGTAATTTTTCTATTGAAATACCAAAAGGTGATAAAAGAGAAAAGGTTCCTATTTCAAAAGGAACCCGTGATGCAGTAGAGTTTATCGCTGGGGTTCCACAAGCAGCTAAAAACGCAATGATGCCATTGTATGGAACTCCTGCTATATTCAAGCCAAGTGGTAAAACCAACGAAGATAAGTATCCTTGGAGGGATACTAAGCCTAATGGAAATGCAGCACCAGCATCGCCGACACCAACGCCACCTCCTGATCAAACGACTCCATTTGATAAAGCTGTAACTCAAAAACAAACTGAAAAACAAAGTCAAGAAACAGTTGCTGCAAAAAAATCTTTAGAAAATCAGAAAACAAAAATTGAAAATTCAATTTCAGAACTTCAAGATAAAGATAAAATTCTAAATGCTGTTGCTCAAAAAAATATAACAACTCTTCCAGAGTATCTTAAAAAAAGAATGAGTTCATACATGAATGCAACTCCCGCTCGAAATAAACAAGATTTTTTAGATACTCGAAAACAAATTGAAAAACTAAAAACAGAGTTAGATTCTTTAAAAGAAAAAATTCTTGAGTTTCCAAAGTAAAACTGATAGGTATTTCACATGGCTTTTTCATTTGATGAACTGAAATTTGCGAGAGATAGAGGATATTCTGATGATGAAATTTGGAATATAATTTCCTCTGAAAATAAAGAAATAGGTTTAGCAAAAGAAAGAGGTTATTCTCTTGATGAAGTTGCTTCTATTGAATCTGGGCAACCAATGCCAAGTGTTGAAGTTCCCGAACCAGAACCAATAGAAGAACGAGGCATAGCCCGTGCTGCTGGCGATGTAGGTGTAGCATTTACTCAAGGCGGGGTAAGAGGATTCCGTAGCTTAACTGATGTATTTGGTGCAGGTAATCCAGCTTCAACCACACTTCGCGGAGTTGAAGATTATGTTGGAAACCTTCTTTCTGCCCAAGCAAAGAAAGATCAAGGGGAAGTATCACGCATACTTACAGAGGCTCAAGACAAGGGAATCTACGATCAACTTATTGCGGGTGTAGAAGCATTTGCTACTGCACCAGTTTTGACAACAGCAGGGGCAGCAGGAAGTATTGCCGTGAATTTACTTGGAGGTATTACCGCTAACGCCGCATCATTGGGAATAAGAGGAATTGCTTTGGGGGCGAGAGGAATGATGGCATCTCAAGCGGCAATTGGTGCTGCTCAAGGGGCAGGAATTATCAAGGGTGAAATTTACGATGCGACTGAAAAATACCTTTTAGAGCAAGGTATGTCTCCAGAGATTGCCAAGCAAGGGGCAAGTGAAGCTCAATCATTTGGAGGTAAGAATTTAGACAGCATACTTCTTGGCACTGGACTTGGTGCTGCTGCTGCAATGACTGGTGTAGAAAAAGTTGCTCGCAATGTCATACTAAGACAAGGTGGTATCCCAACAACAAAAGCAATAACACGCTTTGTTACTGGAACACTTGAGGAAATGGTTCCAGAAGCAGCACAAGGGGGACAAGAGCAATTAGCAAAAAATTTAGCACTGCAACGGGAAGGTGCTGATGTTCCAACTATGCGCGGAGTTGTTGGTTCTGTTGCATTGGAGGGACTTGCTGGTGGTGCGCTTGGTGGGCCAACTAAACTTCTATTCGGTAAATCAAAAGGTAAAACTCCAGAAATTATTGAAGAGGAAGAAATAGATTCTACATCAGACCAAGTAGCAGACGAGCTTGAGAAAGAGCCAGTATCTCCTGCTACCGAGATGGCGATGAAGCGAATGCAGTTCCAAAGTCAAATTGATAATCTAACAACAGAAATCGAAGAAGATGAGTTACTGCTACAGACTATAGAGCAGACTTCACCAGATAGGCAGAGGGCTGAACTGGCATTGAGCGGAAAGAAAACTGCATTGGCTAATATAATTTCAGAGTTTAATACAATTCCCAAAGAAGAATTATCGGAAACGATAACGCCTGCCACCGCTACGAAAGAAACAACGATAGCAAGGATCGATGAACTGAACAAAGAGTTCGATGCTTTGGATGAGAACGATCAAGTGGGTATTGATAGGCTTAACAAACAAATTTTCGCAGAGCAAAACAAACTCGCTGGACTTACAGCTATTGAGCAAGGGATCGACCCACAGGGAACAACGCCAACCCGCGAGATGGGACTACCACCATCGGGCAGGAGATCAGAATTCGGAACTTTCTTCCCAGACCGACCAGTCCTTCAAGCATTCGTTAAGGCTACAGACAAAGTTCTTGGTGCCATCACGGTCACCAGCAAACGGGCGCAGAAGCTCAAGAATGCCATCAGAACTGGGATTGCTAACAATGCAGGGTTCTTGGCAGGAACGAATACAGAGGTCATCTCAAGCGAAGAATACGGCAAGCTAACTGGAGGCAAGCAGGTAGCCGCCGACACAGGTACATACCGAGCGACATTCTTCAATGGCAAAAAGTATCTGGTAGTTCCAGATGTAAATCAATTGGCAGGAATATCAATCGAAGGTGAGCAACGAGCGGCAAATAGAGATGCTGCATTGGATCAAGAAGCACGGGCAGCGTCAAAGAAACTGGAAGAGGAGATGATCCATCTTTCCATGTTCCAAGGTATCCAAGACGAATACAAAAACATTAAGAAGCCTAAGTTTTCTGAAAAGGAATACATCGTAAAGCGAATCTCTGACATAGCGAAAGAGGTAAAACGAACGAATCCAAACGCACTTCCGGGCGTTTCTGAAGTCTACTTGAATCAAAAGAACAGACTACTCGATGACATGACATTCTCCCAAGAGTTCATGCGAATGGTCATCCAGCGTGTAAGGACGGGCCAGATCACAGAAGACTTGAATGCCATTAGGAAAGCAGAGCAGGAGGCATTCTCAGACCAAGACAAGGGTCTTATTACAGCATGGAAGAACTCTATCCTCAACGCACTTGAGTTCGTCCGCAACGGCATTGCTCGCTATCTTGGCAAAGGAACCTCGACCAAGGAAGTCAAGCGGATGGAAGATGCCATCAACAACATCCTTGATGAGTATGGTATTGTAAAGGGTGAAGCTAACTACGAGTTTAAAGATTACTCTGCCGCAGAACCTAAAGGTGAACTCAAGGCAGAACCTACAACTATTGTTGAACAAGAACAAGTTGTGCCAGCGGGGAAGACATACGCGCAACTTGAAAACGAAGCACTTGATATTCAAAGCAAGATTAACGAAGAGGCTGGGGTGTCAGCATTGATTGGCGTAAGCGACGATTCAATTACATTGTCAGGATTGGAGTCACAAGAGAAAGGCAAGGGAACTCGCGCATTAGAAATAATCACTCAAGAGGCAGATAAAAATAATACCCCAGTATCTTTAAAAGCAGAAAGTAAGACTGGAGAAACGCAAAGACTAAAAAGGTTCTATATGCGTTTTGGATTCGTAAACGATCCAAGTTTCTCGCCCGAATCAAATAGAATGATTCGTTATCCTAATGCCGTTCCCGCCATCACGCCTGCCCCCGTATCCGAGACTCCTGCTGCCACACAAGTAGAGATGCCTATTGCTGATAGAATTGTTCAAGGAGAACCAAAAGATAAATCAAAGATTTATGGAGGCCAGGCACAAACTATCACTTTTACAGACCCTCAAACTGAAGGTAGGATAACGATTGTTGATCGAAGAGATGGCTCTCCTGCATCAGTATTTGAGCTTTATGTTCCAGAAGAATTTAGACAAAAAGGCATCGGGTCGGCTTTACAAAAAAAAGCGCAAGAAGCATTCCCAACACTTCAAGGTCAGGTTTCGTCAAAAGTTGCCGCCCGTTCTGCTTATAAGTTAGGAAGAAGACCGCAGGGAAATCCTAATGCAACATTGGATGAAGTTTTTGATTTGATCGACAAAAAATCATCCGTAAATATGGTTACTTCTGCCGCGCAAGTTCCTGCTGTAACAGAAGCACCCGCCGCAGAGGTTGCTGCCGTAACTCCTACAAAAGAAGTTAGGAACATAGAAGAGGAAGCGGGAGAACCTACTGGCGGTATTGAGGCAAGAGCATCATACTATCAAAACTTTGAGGTCTTTGATAAGAATGGCGAGAACAGGCGGGAAGAACAAATTGTAGTTGAGGCAGATACTCCCGCTCAAGCAGAACAGCTTATTAGAAATACACCAAAATATCAAGGTTTGGCGCAAAGGAACAAAGCAAAGAAGATTAGACTCTTTCCAATGGGGCAAGTGGAACGCTATAGATTGCCCGGAGAATTTCCAATCATCGCCCGTGCTGGTGTATCTCCTAAGATGGACACCGACTACCTTGCAGCAGTTGAGAGTGGGGATATGGAGACTGCCCAACAGATGGTGGATGAGGCATCTGGAAATAAAGAAACTGTTTATAGAGGGCAAAAAGGATATCAGACACAATACCCCAAAAGCACAAAGGGATTTTTGGGATTTGGTAAAAACATTAAAGCTACATTTTTTTCGTCATCTCCATATTTAGCCACTGATTATTCGCGGGGAGGAGAATATAAAGGAGAAACAACTCCATCTTCAAAAGCGCAATTAGGAACAAAAGCATGGAGGTATACCCAAACTCTTGATGAATATAGTGGTAATAAAAAAATAGGAAAAAGAAAATTTACAAATGTAACAACAAATGAATCAATTATAGATGACCTAAAAAAAGAAGGAGCGATTGTTGAGGAAATAAAACAATACCCTTCAACGCCAACTGTTCAGTCCGCTAAATTATTTTTCAAAAACCCATTAGTGGTAGATGCAAAAGGTAGTCTTTGGAATAAAATAAATTTCAATAATACCATAATGTCTTCTGACGAAATTGCTAAATACGCTTTTGATAATGGATATGATGGAGTTGAAATTCAAAATGTAAAAGATTCATTCTCTGGATTAAGAGCTGATGATATAACCAATGATTATATTTCATTTTATCCAGAACAAGTAAAGTCAGCAGACCCAGTAACCTACGATGAGGCAGGCAATGTAATCCCTCTCTCGCAGAGGTTTGATGTTACTTCTCCAATCATCGCCCGTGCTGGTGTAACGCCAGAAGGTGAACCAATCTCCAAGAGGGGGCAGAGCATCATGCAGAAGATCACAACAAGGATGATCGCTGATTTGGAAGCTCAAGTTGAAATGCTCAAGCCAAAGAAGAACAAGGCATACACTGAGTATAAATCAAGGACTACAAAGAAGGGTAAGACATACAATCAAGCGTTGATATCTCCGTTCTCGCTGGCGGCAAATCTATTCACATCCAACTCCTTCACTGAAGCAAACAATGCTTTGAATAAGATTGTCAGAGGTAATCCAGATGCTGACTTCTTTGATATAGCTCAAGGGTTAGCTGGGACGGATGCTGCGGAAGCACAAAGAAGGTATGGCATAGATCAGAACGAAAGATTTGTATTGATGGATATGATCTATTCACTTCTTCCTGCATTCAGAAAAGAAGTTGATGATTCAGGCATGAAGGCAACTGCCCGTGATTCTTTCCGTTTGGACGCTTTAAATGTAGAAGCAAAATTAGCTCAAAACATAGCGTTAGCCGCACAATCGGGTGGTCAAATTGTAGGATATGCCCGTGTTTTGCGTAAACTTGTCGGTGCGGGAATGGCTATCTTAACCTACAAGCGTGGGATCATAGACTCGATGGGTTCTTTGGCGAAGGCTACCAATACTTCATTCAATGATGTGGCTAATGCTATCAGGGGTGATCGGCGCAAGTCGATGGATAAGGTTTTCAATACTAAAGAAGTATTTAAGAAAGCAGTATCGATGATCAAGATGGCGCAGAGGAATCCAGAGAAGGTTCGCCAAGCTATCCGAGCAGAGGTATCCAAGAAGCAGAACCTTAAAACCACCGATATTCTTTTGCAGTTTGCATCAGGACTCTTCGATACCAAGGAAGACAAGTATGCCAACATGGTATTAGACCAAACTGTTCAGAACATCCTATCGATTGGGATGAACAAGAAGGAATTCTCCATCGATAATGTTACTAAGTTCATGTATCAGTCCTTTGCTACTGCTGCAAAACAACTTGGGATTGAACAAGCTGGCGTTGAAAAGCCCAAAAGAGGAAAGCGTAGCGGGAAATACATGGAGATGGTCAAGGCAGTTATCGGAAACGATAATGCTTACAAATCCTTCGTGAACGATTTGGCAAGCCGAATGGCAGAGAAGTATCAGAGTAGGGATGCATTCAACGCCGACTTTGCGGAATTGTTTACGGCACTTCGTTCAAACGAATGGGCAGATGGATTGAGAGAACAAGCAATCAAAGACACAGCGCAGTTCTTAAATTACAAGTTTGCCGACCTTTTCACATACCTTGGATCGCAGAGGAATGTAAACCAAGAGGCGGTCAAGCAGCATATACGGGCAGAGCTTCAAGGAACTGGCGCATCAAACGAACTGATCGAAAAGTTCATCCAAGACACAGACAGGTATCTGAACGAGGAAACAAGCAGAATCCTGCAAGACAAACTTGGATTTCGAATCGATGAGAAGACAGGCAAGGTGATACCTAAACCCCTCCTCTCATCTAAAATCAAAGAGGAAGCTGAAGAACAATTCAAAGCAATCAAGAACCTCAAGGACATCAGTAAGCTCTCAACAAGCGACGAAGGAAACTTCATAGAAGCATTGATCAGTAGAATTATCACTGAGGTAGGTATGGATAAGGAGCAAGCTACCGAGTTGGCTACTCTTATCTCTACTCAAATGGAGAAGGCTATGCTGGCGCAGAGAAGTGAGAATGTAGATCGCGCAATCAAGGATGCTCAAGAAATCTTAAATTCAAATGGGGTCAAGCCAAAGACCAACCAGAGGACTGTCCTCCAGAAGTTAATCGAGATGGCAAACATGGGTGTGTTGGATGCTGAAGGAGTCTACGAAGCATTCCGTAAAACGCATGACTTTCCTAAAGGATTCCTGCCATACGATGCTGATTTTACAAATACACTTCGTGAGTGGGGAGATAGAATATCCAAACTACCACCCGGAGTTATCCGTAGTATTGAAGAGGAGAAGATGGGACGGGCATTGATGGAGAAGTCCAAGTTTACTACTGGAGATATCCTATCAAGCTATTGGTATTTCTCTTTGCTTTCACAGGTAGCCACGCAAGGAATCAACGCTTTGTCTGGCGCGAGCAATTTCATGGCGAATGTAGCGGTATGGTCACTCTACAAACCTAAATCATTCTTCCCAATGATGAGAGCGATGTATCACGCCATTGACGGGCGCAAGTCTCCAGCGGTGAATTCATTCCTGTATGTTATGCGGAACGGGCTAAACCCATCCGGTATGCAGGATGAGAAGAGGGCAAAGTATCCGAAGACCAATGTGCTTGAGAGTGCCACTCCAGAGAACACTCCAAAGATTGTTTACTACCTTACGAATTTCGGTGACGGGAAGATTAACTTCCTACCTGACTGGATGAATACGGCCTTGAAGAATGTAAACCCAAGGCAACTGATGCGAGTCTTGAGAGCAACTGATATGTTCTTGAGAGAGGTGGCATACGAAGCTAAAGCCGCTCAGATTGGAGCAGCAGACTTCAGTAGGGAAGGATTCGACATGGCAAAGCGTCAGGCTGAATCAGAACTATTTTCATCAGACGCTACAGGTAAACAGAAAGAGCAAGAGATAATTATCAGAGCAAACGAAATCTATCGCGAGCAAAGATTGGATGAGACAGGAAGAGCTATTGCGGAGCAAGCATCCCTTGAGACGGCATTCAACCAACAACCTGTAGGGTTATTTGGTCTGTTAGCCAACTTTGTAAACTCTCTTCTTGGAAAGTATCCAGCAACTAAATTCGTAATCCCATTCACAAATGTTGTGGCGAATGTGACAAATGAGTTCATCAACTACACCCCAGTCTTCAGTCAAATAAGATTGATTGGATCGAAGAGACGAGGGGTAAATGATCCCTTCACACAGGGTAGTGCAGAGAAACAAATGGAAATGCAGATCAAGGGTTTCATTGGTCTTGCGGCGATGGCAGTTCCTTTCATTATCCAAGCACTCACAGGTGGTGATGAGGAAGATCAGGAAGAGCGTCCATATATCCAGTTCTACGCTGAAGGGCCGAAAGACCCTCGTCAAAAGAAAATCTGGCAGCAACGGGGTGGGCAAAAGTATTCTGTAAGGGTAGGTAATACATACTTTTCATACCTCCCAACCCCACTTGTAATTCCGCTGGCGATGGGAGCCATGCTTCAAGAGGAGATTAAATCCATGAACAAGAAGGGGGAGAAGGTTCAATCTGAAGACATCGGTAAACTTGCTGCAAGTGTTCTGACTGCTCCATTCTCTGTTGGATTTGTAGCTGTATTGAACCAATCATTCCTTACTGGTCTTGCTGATCTATTAGAGTTTAAAGAATCTCAGAATCCAGTTGAGAAGGGAACACAAGTGGTTGGAGGAATCTTGTCCCGTATGGCAGTTCCTGGTGTATTCCGAGACATCAACAAACTCTACACAGAAGACAAAGCAATCGGCGGAGATTACCTATCTAACTTCCTAAAAGATTTTCCCGGCTCAGTTAACTTCTTGAACAAGGATGTGAACTACTTTGGCGACGATGCCAAGTTCCCATCTGCTGTAAGAGAAGAGGGATTTGGAAGGCGGTTGGCAAGTGTAGTTGGTCGTATTGTTTCGACTGAGCAACCAGACCCTGCCTTTGAAGTTATGTATAGGAACAATCTGACTCCTCCATCTTGGGATGCCAGTTTGTCATGGGACAATGGGAAGAGGATGACAAAGGAGCAGGAGTTGCAATTTATAAGAGAGGCAGGGCCATTGATGCGCGAAAGAATTGTTGAGGTATCGGATGAGTTGGATGAGCTACCAATTGATGAAGCTCAAGACCTACTCAGCACCGAGATTCGCATCATCCGTAGAGAGGTAAAAGAAGACCTGCAAGACAGGTTAGAGATTCCCCTTGACATTCAGTGAGGCTGATGTAATCTACTTCAGCAGCTTGTTGCTGTTTTGTGTTATTCATTAGGAGACGCACCTCTGAGTATTCGGGGGTGCGTTTTTTATTATCGTTACCGATAAAATTATTTTCATAAAAATAATAAAAAACTATTGACGATTATCGGAAATTTGATAGTATCTATCTTGTGAACGGAACAACCCCTGTCCACAAAAAACTAATGAAAGATACACCTACAATAAAAAAACCAGACGAGCCTATCGTCAACGCAACACCTGTTCAGAAAGACAACTTACTTCAGAAAGAGATTTATCTCCTTCTCATCGCTTCTGCTGCATCAGATGGGAAATTCCTTTTGGGCAATCTCCCGAACGCTGCTTCAGTTGTTAAACAAGGCGACCACCTTCGTGGAGTTTCCGAACTCCTCGCTAATTGCTACCAGAAATGAGCCTCGCCTGTAACGATGGGGAAGAGGAACCTTACGATCTCACTGGTGAGATCGAAGAGGAGAGAGAGGAAAACTTTCTCTACGAATGCGCTCGCCGCGATATGAGAGATGGAATAGACCCTAACCGAAACTAAGACAATGACGATAACGAATAATCACGATTTGCCAGCACCTATGTTCCGTGCCTTGTCCCATGATGGGTATATGGCAGGAACCAAGAAGGCAGACATATCGGTGACTACCTTAATCGGCCCACCGAAAATTAACCAACTCAAGAAAAGGTATAACGACCAGATTGTAGAAGACGCATCCGATAGGGTGTGGGCATTGCTCGGTCAGTCGGTTCACAAGGTTCTTGAATTGGCTGGAGGAGAGGAAGAGATGACTGAAAAGCGTCTTTACAAAGAGATAAATGGTTGGACACTCACAGGTCAGACTGACTTGTATGAAACAGGCAATCAAGTAATCTCTGACTTCAAAGTAACCTCGGTATTCTCTTTCCTCCTCGGAGGGAAATCAGAATGGGAGGCTCAAATCAACCTCAACGCGATGCTCTGGAGGGAATACGGATACCAAGTCAAGAAAGGTCAGATCGTCGCCATCCTTCGGGACTGGCAAGCGAGCAAGGCTGAGTATGACAAAGAGTATCCGCAGTGTGCGGTTCACATCGTTGACATACCATTGTGGGATGATAGCGAGGTAGTCCGTTACGCAGCGGAGAGGATCAAACTTCACCAAGCGGCGGCAACAATGCCAGACGATACCATTCCAGCTTGCGAACCAAAGGAGCGTTGGGCTAAGTCAGATACATTTGCCATTAAAAAAGATGGTAATAAGAGAGCAGCAAAAGTGTGCGAGACATTGGAGGAAGCGCAAAATCTACTTCCTACCTATGGCGCGAAACACTCAATCGAAACACGGGCAGGGGGAAACATCCGGTGCGAGCGTTATTGCTCGGTAGCCCCCTTCTGCCACTACTACAAAGCAACATACAAATCAAATGAGTAATCAATTAGAGGGTTTAGAACCCAAAGACATCATCAAGAAAGTAACGGGGAAGATCACCAAACTCTTTCCAGAGAAGGAGAAGGATGGTCAATACGGCCCCTACACAATCCAAAATGGCGAGATCGAAGTAGACGGGCAAAGCTATAAATTAGCCCTGTGGAACAACACTCAACCTGATTCCGCAAAGGGGAGGGAAGTAACGATCTCCTCGACTCGCGGCAAGCATGGGCTGAACGGAGTTACCTTGGAGGAGGAATCCTTCAAAAACAAAGATGGTCAGCAGATTCACAACCAAGTCATAAAGGTTTCAGCCTCGGCCAAAATCGAATACGATGGGCCAAGTGAGGAGCCTGCCCGTGTAGATTCTCCTACAAGACTCAAATGGGACAAGACTATCGTTTCCGATAATCCAGAGCAGTCATTGGATAAGATCGTAGAGACGCATCAATACATTGATAGCCTTGTCCGCATGGCATACCTTGGAAAGATCACAGATGAGGAGACACTTCGGGCGTATGTCTCGTCAGTCTTCATCGAAGCTAACCGGAAAGGAATCTCCATCAGCAAGTCAGAACCAAAGTCTGAACCTAAAGTGGAGAAGCCAGCAGAACTCGATCCAAAAGATTGGGCATCTGCTATCGTCCCAAGTGGGTCACGCAAGGGTGAGAAACTTGGTGAGATTGGCAAGAAAGACCTTACTAAACTCTACCAGTATTACTTGGAAAAAGGGTTCACAACTCCATTCTCCAAGTGCGTAGAGCAAGCCGCGCAAGACTTCAACCTCGACGCTCCTGTTGAAGAGGACGCTGACGAGATTCCATATTGATTCTGTTCTCCCCAGAACACCTAACCAAATAACACTAAAATGAAAAAGAAAGAATTAGAATTGTTCAGTCCAACTCAAGAGGGCGTTCTCGTCCCCTTGTCAAAATACCTCATCCAAATGCTGGAGTTTTCCAAAACCGAATGGCAGGGTATCAACATCACAGAGTCCCACATCAAGAAGGCGTGGACGAAACTCCAGAAGAACGAATACTTAGACGACGATGCACCAGATGAGATGCTTGAGATGTATGAGAAGATGTCAGCAGACTGGGAGATGGCGCAAGAGATGGAAGAGGAACGCTTGGCTGGAATCAATGCAGACCCGAAAAACATTGACAAGCTGATCGACATTACAGCAGAAGAAATTGTAGAAGAAAAACCAAAGAACGAATCTTTGACTCTTGTGGAGAGTGTGAAGGATGGGCTTGAGCTATCTTCCTTTACCCAGAAGTTTGATATCGGCGCGGGGATGACTCAGTGCGTTCCTCGCGGCAAGGTAGAGATGAAGGATTGGGTGGCAGCATTCGCCTTCGGTTTGACTCTGGAGTCGGGCGCACAATGGATCATCGGAGATTCAGTGGTAGCTTTGGAGAACGCAGGGCATGAGGATGTAGTCAACCAACTCTGTTCTAACTTCAAGAAGAGCTACAGCACAGTCTCTGGATACGCCCGTGCTTGCCGTGTATTCACAGCAGAAATGCGTGACGCTACGCTACCATTCACAGTCTATCGTGAGATTGGGAATGCTAACTTTGGGGAAGAAAGCACCAAGAAGCAGAATGAGCTTCTTGAGGCCGCGAAGACAGAGAAGCTATCCTCGACTGAGGTTAGGAACCGAGTGCGTAGTGAGCAAGGTAAAGACGACAAGCCAGCGGGTCATCGCTTCCTACTCCTCAATGTCGGCAACTTCTCTAACTCCGAGATCGTGCGGACGATGCCAGAGGAAGTGCAGGAACACCAACTCTTGATCGACCTGTCTGACAAATCATGGTTTGATCCCGCTGAAGAAAATTGGATGAAATTCTTGAAAGAACAATAATTTATGTCAGAACCACAACAAAACGAAACCTCGAAATCGGTGATGGAAGCATTTACCTTCATCAAGTCAGCCGACGAGACACTAAACGAACGAGTCCATGCAATGGCAAGCCTGTTGCATACCGCAAGCATGATGGTAATCAAATCAGAATCCCGCAAGGGCGAAGGGTTTGAGTGCATCAAGTATCTGGAATTGGCATTTATGTATTATCAGAATGCTCAGTTCCGCAAGCGATTCGATAAGGAAGAGGAAGAGAAGGATAACCAACCGCTTCTTTTCATTCCGTAAATATCGGAAACGATAACAACAAAAAAGCCCACAGGGATTTTATTCCCTGTGGGCTATTTGTTTTTAGGTTAATTGCTTCGGTGCTACTGATATTGTTCCATCTACCTCACCATCCATGAGGGTATCCATCCGCTTGAGTTTAGCATCAAGCGAACTGCATACTGACTCCTCAATGTCTACACCAGCGGCGTAGATGAGATACTGAATAGACTTGGACTTCCCACCTGCGCGATGGACTCGACCCAAGACTTGCTTGAGGTCGAACACCGAGTAGGTAGGCATGATCAAAGCAACACGGGGGAAGTTGCCGTTGAGGTCTTGCAGATTCAAGCCCTCTCTACAGGCTTGTATAATACCAATGATGACTCGCGACTTGTCATTCTGGAAAGAGTCGATGTTTCCTCTGCGGGTAATATCGTTCTGACCTCCGCGAATGGTGCAAGTAGTCTTGAGTTCTGCTTCCATGAACTTCAGTGTCTCGGTGAAGTTGACTGCGATGAACACCGAGTTACCTTCTTCGATCAAGTCCTTGACCATAGCACAGACTGCTGGTGCTTTGAAGAGTTCGATCTTCTGACGGGCGCGGGTCATCTCTGCGAGGACAGCACCCATTGATGAAGCGGCATTCTCCTGCATCTTGATCTCTTCAACTCTGATGAGTAGATCATCGTATTCTTTAGCGATATCACGGGCAGTATCCATATCAAACGCTCTGGCTTGGATGAGTGTCTCTGGGAAGGCACTACCAACATCAGATGGTTTGAGACGATTGCCACGATCCGGGAAGATACGGCCATGAATGTTTTTGAGTATCTTATTGCCACCTCTGAACTGCATACCGAACTGGGTATTGACGCATCCATTCCCACTGAGGAAACGGAAGTAATCCTTACCACCTTGATGTAGACCGAGGAACTGACCCAAGGCCCACATCTTTGTAGGATCATCAGCTATCGTAGCCGATAATGCTATGGTGGGAACATTCTGAACTACAGAATCGCGAAGTATGAAGGCATTTTGTGTATTACCTTGAGCCTTGGCACGATGGACTTCATCGAAGACCAGATCGGTATCTGGTGGAAGCATGAATGCAAACTCTCGCTTGTCTGAATCTGTCCACCTACCAATCTTACTTTTGCCTGTCTTGACCCATTCCCAACCACAAACCTCGTAGGTTTCTACGCCAAGGTATTTGGCGAGCCTATGCCAGTCTGTGGTGATGGGCTTGGGGCAGATCACAGCAACCCTCCTACCGCGCTCACGGGACACAGCAAGAGCAATAGCAGTCTTACCCATTCCAGTGCCATGACCAAGCAATGCACGATTGTATTTAGACATGGAGCGCATGGCATACTGCACAGAAGTAAGCTGATACTCAAACAACTTTTCTGGATACAGGAGTGGAGGAAGATCATACTTCACTTCCGGTTCTACCTTCTCTGGTGAGGAGGAGATTGTCGGAAACGATAAATCTTCCCGCGACCACCAAGCAAGTTCCCACTGATCTCTAAACTTGGAAAGTTGGAGACCGAGTTGGCCCATAGCTTGTTTGTATTCATCCTTGTCATCTCTATACATATCCCAAAATTCCGAGGTGACGCTCGCCTTCCGAAGAAGACGAGGGCCACGCTTGGTTGAAGTGGACATGGGTTGAGAGAACTCAACTGTATCAAGTAATGCTTGTATGTTCATTTCTTTACAGGAGTGTATGTTGATATGTGCCTGTGTCTAACTTTTGCTTGGCAACTAAAGCCTGTGCTTTAGTTGCGTATGTTTTTATCGATGCTTCGTATTTCATTATGTTTGGGTTTTTCCGATAGCACTATGCTACCAGACTGCTCCCCACTATCGTGAACGATAATGAGGA
>Ga0247833_1002439_pt1 | contig 27076 bp, 19 predicted proteins | sample LaCruzMarch2015__7_FD_187117 | JGI IMG/M metagenome (GOLD analysis project Ga0247833, IMG submission 187117) | Freshwater microbial communities from meromictic Lake La Cruz, Castile-La Mancha, Spain - LaCruzMarch2015_8m | ecosystem: Environmental > Aquatic > Freshwater > Lake | place: Spain... | reverse complement strand
GTAGAACAAGGCAATCGCCGTGCCCACGCCATAGCTCAACCCCAGCGCTAGCGTCGTGATCGAGACCTTCGTGTTGTGCTGCATCAACATGCCGGAGAACGATGCCTTGCTCCGCTCCAGATGTTCGGCCGACGACTTCGCATGCTTCTCCTCCTGAGCCACGCGCTGCGAGGGTGTCTGCTTCGCCACATGTGGAAAAGGAGCCAGCGCCACCTCTCGCCCCTCGGGTGCCACGATGAGCAGCACGCCGCCGACAAACATACCCACAACTGTCGCCAGCAGTGACACACCGAAGGCCCGCACATGCCGTCGAAAAGTCTGCGGCAGCGTGTGCAGAAACCACTTCAACGGCGTGAACCGATGCGCCCGACGACCCGACGAATGAATCTCCGCATACCCCCGCCCCACCAGCGTCTCCAGATACGTGCGCAGTTCCGGTTCCGCGTTCGAGGCTCCGATGCGTGCTAGGTCCGAGCAGGCCCGCTGAAACAACGACAGCACCTTGCGGCTCGCCTTCAGGTCCGACAAGTCCAGCCGCTGCGCCTGAATCGCGTCCAGCGCCTTCTCCAGCTCCTGCCAGTGCGGGCGCTCGCGCTTGATGAAGTGTGCAAGGTCGAGGATCATAGCAACTGCCGCTTCTTCACTTTCAAATACTCCGACACCACCTCCGCGATCAGGCTTTCCTGGAGCGAGGACGTCAAATGCACGCCGCATTGTTTCAAGGTGCGCGTGGTGTCTTGCAGATCGCTCCACAGCAGATGACCGGCGAGCCGTGAGTAAAGATGGTCCACATGGCCGATGGCATCTTGCTTATGGAAGAGCGGCTGGAACTCGCGCGAGCCGAGCACATGCACCAGCACCACATGTTTACGTGCGGCTTGGCGCACACTCTCGGCAAAGCTCTCGCTCAACCATGGCTCGCCCAAATCGGTAAGCACGATGATCAGCGAGCGATGTCGCAGGCGATTGCCAATTTGAATGAACAGCTCTTGGAAATCCGGGCTGACCACACGCGGCTCCAGCGTGTAGAGCGCATCGCGGCAGGCATTGTAGTGCGCCCGACCGCTGCTCGCAGGCAAGGTCGTGTGCACCTGATCGCTGAAGGTCATGAGGCCAAAGCGATCCCCCTGCTGCTCCGCCGCCAGCGCAAGCACCAGCGCCGCCTGGATGAAGCGCTCGCACGGCGTCTTCGGTGCCATCGCATCGGGCTTGGTCGTGCTCTGCTCTAGCGGACGCGCACTGCGCCGCGAGATGTCGAGGATCACGTGCATCTCCTGCGTGCGCTCGATTTGATGCATCATCGTCACCGGGAAACGCCGCTTCGCCGTGCCCTTCCAGTAGATGTCGCCGTAGCTATCGCCCGGCAGATACTCACGCAATTGCTCGAACTCGCGTCCCTTGCCCAACTGCCGCACCTGATGCACACCCAGCGCACTCTTGCGCATAAACAGCGGAGCCAACAGATGCCGCTCGCGACTGAGGTCAGGATACACACGCACCTCACACTTCACCCACAGCGCTCGGCGTATGTCCCACATCCCCAGCTTGGATCGCGTCTCGACATACGCTTGCTCGATCACATGCGAACCACGCTCCAAGGCCGTGATCTCCCACTTCGCCAACGCGCCCTTTCCATCCTCAGGCAACTCCACTAACACATCCGGCGCTTCCGCCTCCAACTGACGATCCAACGGCAAACCTATCCGCAAGCCTGTGCATTGAGCCGCCGCATCACTCACGCGTGCTTCCAGAACAAAATGCTTTCCCTTCGATGTGCGCACGAGGTCGGGCAGCCGCACGCTCACCATTGATAACTTCTTCAACGACAGCACCGCGTCCAAGATGGCCGCCGCCAAAGCCACACCACCAAGCAGAAGCAGCAACTCCAACGGAGCCCCCATCATACCCAGCACCAGCCACACTGGCACAACAGCCAGAGCAGTGACCCAAAGAAGTCTGGTGGACGGGACGAACATGACGGCGGGCTTAAATCAAGCGGTCGTAGTCTTTGTGCGGGCCAATCCAAATCCACAAGAAACCGGTTGGAATAGAGACCGCAAGAGCGCGGTGATCGCGGCCCACGCGAGCAGACCACACTTTGCCCACCTTCTTGAACTGAAGCGATGGATGTCGTGGATCACGCTTTATGAGTTGAAAATTTTTATCTGCCAGCGCCTGCACTTCGACAGGCAGCGCACCGTAGCACCCCCAGAAGTCGGGAGCTGCCTTGTGCTCAGAGAGTGGTGGCACGTCCGGCATGATAGTCGGCCATTGCTCTCTCAATCAAAGAATCCAGCCTTCCACCGTCGCTATCCTCTTCGATCTGCTTATCCCAATTCTTCATGTCACGTTCCACGATCCAGTCACGCACTTCGCGAAACTGTTCAGCAGGCAGTGCGTCGATAGCTCGCTCAATATCCCGGACACTCATGGCGATAAAATAGGGTTGAGGACTGGCAAATCAACGAGGAACCGGCACCGCTTCCAAGACACGTCCGACCAGTTCGCCCACGGTCAGGCCTTCGATTTCAAACTCCGGCCTCAAGACCAAGCGATGTCCCAACACCGGCTCAGCGAGCGCGCGCACATCATCGGGCGACACGAAGTCTCGCTGCTCCAGCACGGCACGGGCGCGGCTAGCCAGCACCAAGGCAATCGTAGCACGCGGCCCAGCCCCGACGAGCACCGCTTCGTTTTCGCGTGTGGCGCGCACGAGATCCACGGCATAACTGACAAGTTCATCGCGAACGGTGATCTGCTCCAGCGCGGCCTGCATTGCGGCGATCTTCTCAGCGGTGAGCACTTGTTTCACCACCCCCGAGTCGAGCACGCGCTCCGGTGCCTCCTTGCCCAGCAACCGGCTGGCGAGCATTACCTCTTCATCGCGCGACGGATAGGTCACAGAGAGCTTGAACATGAAGCGATCCTTCTGCGCCTCGGGCAGCGGATACGTGCCTTCATACTCGACCGGGTTCTGCGTGGCGAAGACAGTGAAGCCATCGGGCAGCATGTGCGTGGTGGTGTCGATCGACACGCGCCGCTCTTGCATCGCCTGCAACAGAGCGGATTGCGTCTTGGCCGGCGCGCGATTGATTTCATCCGCGAGCAGGAAACCACAGAAGACTGGACCCTTAACCAGCTTAAACTCGTTGTCCTTCAGATTGAAAACACTCGTGCCCGTGATGTCCGCCGGCATCAGGTCCGGCGTGAACTGCACGCGGCCGAAGTCCGCGCCTAGCACCTGCGCCAGCGTGCGAACCAAGAGTGTTTTCGCCGTGCCAGGCACACCTTCAAACAGCACATGGTTGCGCGTGAAAATGGCGATCAGCGCATGATCGATCACCGACTGCTGGCCAATGATGACTTTGCCGATTTCCGCACGCGCGTCGGCCAGAGTTTGCTTGAGATCGTCGAGGGTGGTCATGGTAAAGGGTGGGATTCAGTATTCAAAATCAGCGCCGAGGATGCAGTGCATCTCGAATGGCTTGGTAGGTAGAGGCGGCCTGTTTGGCGGCGACAGGTTCGGCCACGAGAGCTTGTGCCTTGGCACGACGATCCGCAGGAACCGCGCCGCTACTCGCCCGCGTGGACAACCAGGTGTCGAAGCAACGCTTGAGCAAACCCTTGGTCGGAATGCCCCGGCGGAGCAAGCCCTCGAAGCCGGAGGCCGAACTCTGTCCAGCGACGGCCTGAGCACGCCACAAGCCCAGGTCTTCGTTAGGGTTCGAGGGCACGAGGCTGATCGCGTTCCGCCAGATGAACAAGGCGAAGAGCAGGATGCAGCCGAGGAACAGTCCGTGCATCCGATAGCGCCGCGCAAGAGTCATGATGCCGTCCGTATCGCCGATGAACGAGCCGAGATGTGTCTCCTCGAAGATGACGCGTTTGGCATCGCCCACCAGCCAAGTCAGAAAGCGTGGCGTCGGGTGTTTCCACAGCGCTTCGTTGCTCAGGAAATAGCGGTCGGTGCACACGACCACGGTGCCCATGCCAAGCTTGCGCTCTGCGATCATGATGCGATCGCCCTTCGTGGCCAGCACCTTCCAGGGTGTTGGCGGGAGCTCAACCTTCGCCTCAGTGGTTTTAGTGTCTGGTTCAGCATTGCTAATACCTGACAGCAATTTCCAGCCCGCGCGCCAGAGCTGCGCTTGATCATCGTCCAGATAGACATTGCTCATCCACAGCGGCACCTGCTCGCTTTTCAGCGGCAGTTCGGACTTGAGCGTTAAGGCCGACCCCTCACCGCTGTAGAAGAACTCTTTGGCTTTCGCGCTGATCTTCAGCACCTCGGCAAAGGACAGCTCGCGAGTCTTGCGGAACTCGTCCTCGTCCTCGTCCTTCGGCTTGGCTTTGCTTTTGGCATCCTTCTTGGGCTTTGGCTCAGCTTTCTTGGGCTCTTCTTGGGGCGTGGGTTTTGGCGCTTTCTCGTCATCGCCATTGAATTCCTTCGCCTTCTCTTCCTCCGCATCGCGATACGCGCGGTCCACCATGTCCATACTGACGGCGGGATTCAGCGCGATCACCACACGTCCCCCATCGGCCGCAAAGCGCCCCACCGCTTCAGCATCATAAGCCAGATAGGAATTGAACTGGCGTGTGTCCAGGCCGCTCAGGATCAACGTCGAACCGGGGGCACCTTGGAGCTTGTCCAGGCTTTGGAAATGCCGCTCCACCGTCACGCCCTTCAAACGACCCAGCGCTTCATACAAGGCACGCGTGCCCTGGGGATCGACACGATTCGTCGAGTATTCTGGGTAGCTCTCGCCCGAGCTAAAGCGCAACCGCATGACCCCGCCCAAGGCAACGACCGTGAGCACGGCGATGCCAACGAGCATAAACCACGCACCCGAGCTGGAAGGTTTAGCGCGCGCTGACATCGGTGGTGATGCGTTGATGATTGTCGCTGAACTGGTCGAGCACATCCCGTGTCACCTCGTGCAGGCCATACCAGGCACGGTCGAAGATGCGCACGCTGTCGCCAAAAGTCTGCCGCAGCGTATTGCGATCCCGCGCTCTCAGACCCAGCTCACGCACATAGTCGCCGTTCGACTTGCTCTTCACGATGCCGAGCAAGCGTCGCTCACCCAGATGCGCTAGCGTGGCCAGGAACAGCGCTCGCATGGCCAGGCGGAAGTCGCCTCCATCGATCTTTTCCTGCGCCAGTTTAAGCCATTCATTCTCCGGAAGCAGGCTAGCCACGACGTTCTCGTTCTCCAAATTGATCTCAGGTAGCGCTGCCGCGCCTTGCACCGGCTTGGGCGGTGCCTTCAGCCATTGACGAACGATCAGCACGGCAAGCACCAAGCCAAGGATGACCAGCAAGACCTTCAGCGCCATCTGGCTGAAGTCAGCCCAGGGCGTCGAGTTCATATCGCCCTTCATGCCTTTCGTTGGGTCACCGAGCCAACCTTTGAAAATGTCCTTCATCCACCTCTCAAAGGCGTCGCTCGCACTCTGACCCATCTCCTTGGTCCATTGGATAATGCCAGCCATGAAGTCCGCCAGCCAGCCCTTGGCTTCTGCAGGTCGATCACCGCGCGGCAAACGCCACTGATACTCATCCTGCTTCAGCACCTCGCGAATGCTTTGGTCCAGCGCTGTGCTATCCAGGTTGTCTAGAGCAACTTGTTCGGCAGTCGCCTTGACGGGCGCCTGGGCAACGATCGTCGATGGCGACAAGGCAAACCCCACGGCGAGCAGCAGCATGGCCACAGTCTGCGGGGCCGTCGCGCGGAAGGCCACCAGCAAGTCATCTCCATTCTTGCGCGATAGCCCGTAGAAGCACCGCAGCGTGTAGATCGCCTTCACCAGCGGACCGCCCAGCAGATACGCCGCCAGCACCGTCGTGGCAACGATGGACGAGCTGAACAGCGACCAGATGTTCCGCGTGATCGCATTTTCTTCGCCCGTGAATGAATTCATCAACATGCTGACCTGCATGATCCCTAGCCAGCCATTCATCCACAGCATGACCCCGAAGACGAGCAGCACAATCATGAGGCCGTGATTTAGGCCTTGTCGATCATGCGTCTGCCGCAGCGCTGTGCTGAATAGATCGCGCGTGCGCCCCCCCTGACGGAAGTGATCCACCGCAAGCACCGTCACATTGTGGTAAAAGGCATACGCCCAGCCAAAGGGCAGCAATGAGACCAAAGCGAGCGGCAGCACCCAAGCCGTGGTCGAATGAATGAGCGCCTGAGAGCTGATCAAGCGCAGCCGACCGCGCCAGGGCAATGGAGCCGCGACCTCATCGCCACGCAGATGACGCATCAGATGGTCGCAAAAAAAGCAGTGGGCGACCTTCATCCAGCCATAGGCGATGGCCAGCATTAGAGCCGCCCCCGGCAGTCGGTCCCAGGCATCAGCCGCGCGGCTCATATCGGTCCAAAAATGCAGCGCCGCGCAGGCCAAGGGGGCCGTGCCCCCGAACCACCAAACCCACGCACGCAGATCCACACGGCGCAGCAATTCTGTCGCCTGCTCCACGATGTGCAGCAGCGAGTGATCGGAGCGCTGGCGTTTATTTCTCATGGCAACACCTTCTCCCACACCGTGCCTTCATGAAAACCGGCGGGCAACTCCAACAGCACGCGACCAAAGAAATACGAGGTCAGCCACAGCCCGATCAAACCGAGCACCAGCTGCACCGTCACCGACAGCACGAACCAGTCGCGCTTCGTCTTCTCCTTCGGGGCCGTGGATTCGCGGAAGCACGCGGCGCACATCATGCGCCGCTCCACTGGTGTGACGCACTCGCGACAATAGGAGCGTCCACAGCTGACGCACTTCGCCGCCGCCTCGCGTCCTGGATGGTGGAAGCAGGTGGCCTTAGAAACGACGGAGCGTGCAGCCGTGCTCATGGGACGTCAGGCGGTGTGGGAGCCAGGGGCGGAGGCGTGGCCGCAGAGACCTTGGTGCCCGGTGGATTCAATGCCGCAGGTAAGCCGAGGAAACCACACACCACGGCTAGCCCGCCATTCAGCATCCACAGCCAGCCAATCCAACCCATGTCGGCCAGCGTCGCGCTGGACATCCAGGTCCATGCATTGAAGCTGGCCCCCATGCTTGCATTGAAGGCCGCCCCAGGTTGCAGGGATGTGGTGGAGCTTTTGATGCTCGCCATGATCAGCAGTGCATAGCCGGTGACGAAGGAGAGCAGCACGTTCGCCGCGGCACCCCCGAGGGAAATTTTCAAGGAGCTTGGCAGTTGGTAGCGGAGGTTCCGCGCCAGTGCCGTCACCCCCAGGAGGCTGGATATGATGCCCACCAAGCCCGTCACAAAAAAGTAAACAAAGTGGTCGATGAACGGATCGGCCATCGACATGAACCCGCCCACCACCAGCAGCACCATCGCGATGGTCACCATGCGCGAGCCCGGAAAGGCTGGCTTTGGCGCTCCCACGAGACTAGCAGCCGCTGCCACATTCCCCTGCGCCGCAGCAAGCGCCTCGGCACTCGGGGCCTGACCGCCTTGATGCTGCAGGCAGAGCTGCGTCAGCCGCGCCACCACCGGCATAGCTGCCCGCACACGCTTCAATGGTTTCAGCCGAAGCACTTGCACCGCCGTCTGGATTTTGCACAGGCACGTCGGACCGCGCGCGAGATGCACGATGAGGAGGATCAGCACCAATCCCGTCAAACCACCGAAAATGCCCGTAGCGACAGGTGTCTCAAGGTTTGCCAGCAGACCCCACAGCAGTGGCAACAGCAGCAGAACAAGCCAAACGCTTGACCACAAGTAGCTCCGCGTGCGCCCATAGCTGATGCATTGCACCTTGGCGTAATCGATCCGCTTGTAGGTCTCCTTGAAGGTCAGCAAGAAGCCACTGCGCTGGATGTAGAGCAGGTGATCTGGCCCTTCCCACAGCGAATGGCCCAACAGTTTTTGATAGTCAGTGAGGCCTTTTTTCATGACGCAGTGCCGTTCGTGAACCAACCAAACCAGAGGCCACAGACCAACAAGACAGCCGCCGTGATTTGTGACAGCCCCAGCAGCAAGCCCACAATCAAGCGCAAGCGGCTACGTGGCACCAGACTGCGGGGCGAGTTCCAATGCCAGAAGCCCAGGAACACCGACGCGGGAGCCGTGATAAATGCCGCCCAGTAAAGCACCAATGTGAACGGCACCAGCGCCGTCGCCAGTGTGATGTTGTCCCACAGCAGACGCGAGCCCTGAAAGCCCACGTCCTTGCCCTTTTCCCGCAGGTGCTCCAGGCATTTCAGGCACACCGACTTGCTGCCCCATTGCGCTGCCCACACATCCGAAATCAGCACGCCACAGTGGCTGCACTCATGCGTCGCCTTGCGATTGGGGCTGTAAAAGCAAGCCGCCTCCCCTTCACTTGGCGGCTCGATCAGCGGCGGCGGCTTGGGCCTGCCGTCGACCAGCAGCGCAGGCAGGGCAATCACGGCACTGGGCTTGTGGCAGCCCGCGCAGACGACTTCGCTACCAACCGCCATTTGGGCGGCCGGTAGCACATGATTGCAAAACACGCAGCGAGCGACAGCCATGTCGGGAGCCTCAGCGGTCAGCGGGTGGTGATGACTCGCGTGGAGCAGATGTGATCATGCAGCGCGCGCTTCTCAGAATCGAAGCCAGCGATGATGTAGCCGATGGCGCAGGTGAACTGATTGACCAGTTCAGCGAAACCACGCCCCCAGGACTTGCCGGTGCTCAGCTTGCTGCCGTCGTCATTCACGACCTTCAAGCCCAGCGCCATCTTGCCCCACGTGGCTCCATACTTGGCCACCATGATCGCCGGATAGGCGATCTGGAACCCAAAGGCGAACAGGTAGTAGGCGATCATGAGGATAACGAAGCCCGTAGGCGGTGGCGTGTTTGGGTCCTGGCTGGGCTCGATCGGCACCCCGGCCGCGTAAAGCCCGACACCGAGCAGGCCCATCAGGATGAGGACGAAAAAGATCAGCACCAAATTGTCGATAAACTTCGCCACGAAGCGGATCCAAAAGCCTGCGTAATTCAGTGCCCCTGGCAGTGCTGGCGACACCCCCTCACGCATCTGCTGCACGACCAAGTCCTTTTGCGCCTCGGGCACGGCGAAGCCACCAATCTGCGGGGCAGCAGGTGAAGCCGTGGCCAAAGCTGCGGGTAGCGCCGTGGAGAGTGGCTGCCAGTCCCCCATGCCGTCGCGCCAGATGAGCGAGCCCGCGCTCAGCGTGCCTTGGCTAGCCAGTTGGAGGATTTCGTGTTCAGAGACGGGGCCGAGTTGCTGGCCGTTCAGCGCATAATACCAGTTCATAAGGAGGGGTGCAGGATTTGGTTGTCAGGAAAAGCCTCTCAACGCTCGCTGAAAGGCCGCGTCTTGAGAAGCAAAAAGTGTGCGATTCGACAAGCACTTCACCGTTCGCATCAGGCAGCATCACCTCACGCCCCGCGCAGCCATTTCATGAGCTGCTCCGCACCGCAGGTGATGGAGGTCAGCGACCGCTGCACCTGAATCATCCAACGCAGGTCTGAGCCGGGCGCTGTCTGATCAACCAGCTTGTCACAGGCCGTCAGCGCCGCATGAAACAAGGGCAGCGATTGCTCCAAGTCCGTCAGCAGGAACTGCCACTGCGAACTCTTCAGCGTGGCGAAGTGCTTCAGCGCATGGCTCAGGTGCGCTGCTAGATCGCCTGCGGTGCTGAGCAACCGCAGCACCGCTGGACGCGATTGCAGCTCGCCCGGACTCGCCAGTAGCATCTCGAACCGGCGCAACTCCAGCGCTAGCTCCGCACTTGCCTGGTTGATCAGGGCCAGCGAGCCGTCGTAGGGGGAGGTTGCGTCTTGATACGCATCGGGATGATTTTCCATCAGGTTCGCCATGCGACCGCGAGACTGCGGTTGCTCGTCTTTGAAGACATCCTCCGCCATCGTGCCCAGGTCCGTTTCGCGCTGACCGCCGAGCAGGAACTGTTTCCGCCGCGCGCGGTTCTGGCGAATCTGTGCTTTCTCTGCCTGCGGCGACAGTCTCCAGCGTGGTGCCGACACCGTTAAATGCAGGTGCCAGCTCTGAATCAGCACGCGCTGCTGGTCACGGTTATACCACTCCAGCATCAGCATGTTTTTCAGCCCCTCAGGCTCTGTGAATGGCCCTGCCTGACGCCGACTGCGCGGCCCCTTCAGCACGCGATGTGAGGCTGTCATCTGCCCCACATAGCCGAGCTGATGGTCCTCCAGCAGCGCCAGTTGATCCGGGTGCGCCTCGGGGATCGGGTTCTGCAATTCAATCCGACAGCCAGCGATATCGCTCAGGAAATTCCCTGTAAGCTCAATGCGCAAGGGCCGATCCTGCCCCGCCAGGTCTAGCATCCCCGTCACCAGCCCCGGCACTTCGTTCGAGAGGTAACCGCTGATGATTGAGGAATCGAGGCAGAGAAGCATGAGGATGGAATTGTGGAAAATGTAAGGGCCGGTTCCAAACCGCGCAAGGGGGCTGCGGAGGATTTAAGGCACAGCGGCGGCATGGCCCTGGTTTCCTGCCCAAGGCTCCGCTACAAATAAGGTGTGCAGCGACCTCGCCATGCTCAACCAAACGCCAACGCAAAAACCCGTTCGCAGCCCGCCCAGAGCGCTCTACACTCCCTCTCCCCATGCCTGCGCTGCCCCTTTCGATTTCCATCATCTCCAAGAACGAGGAGGCGAATTTGCGTCGCTGTCTGGCCAGCGCGGCGGACTTGGCGGCGGAGATTGTCGTGGTGGATTCAGGATCGACGGACAAGACCTGCGACATTGCGCGCGAGTTCGGGGCGCGGGTGCAGCACCAGGACTGGCTGGGGCATCGCGATCAAAAGAACGTGGCGCTGGGCCTTTGCACGCAGCCTTGGGTGCTGGCGCTGGATTGCGATGAAGAGGTGACGCCGGAACTGCGCGCAAGCATCCTGCGCTTCTTCGAGAGCGGCGACTGCGAGGGCTACGACGGGGCGTGGATGAGCCGCCTCACCTTCTTCCTTGGCACTTGGATTCGCCATGGCGACTGGTATCCCGACCGGAAGCTGCGCGTCTTCAAGCGCGAGAAATCCACGTGGGGCGGTAGCCCGGAGCATGACAAGATCGTGCTCGATGGCCCAACGATGCAGCTCAGCGGCGACCTTCGGCACTACTCCTTCAAAGACATCAGCCACTACCTGCAAAAGCACGTGCACTACAGCGATGTCTTTCTGCAACGCGAGCGCGACGCGGGAAAGCGCTTCTCCCTTTTCAAAGTCATCGCACGCCCAGCGTGGCGCTTCTTCCGCGCCTACATCCTGCGCCTCGGCTTTCTGGATGGCTTCCCTGGTCTGTGGATAGCGGGAGCCACGGCGTTCTTTGCCTTCGTGCGTTACAGCCGGACTTATGAGGAGGGGAAGGAAAGTTGATGGTTGATAGTCTGAAGGTGCCCGCGCTAGGGTTAGTTTTCTCATGCTACCAACTATCAACTCCAGACCATCCACTCCCCGCCCCCGCATGAGGATCGGCCTCTTTTATCATCAGTTCATCCGCGCAGGCGGGCTGGAGAATTACCTGATCGAGTTCGCCTCGCGTCTGGAGGCCGCCGGGCATGAGTTGCACATCGTCACTAGCCGCCTAGCACCCGATGTCGGCCAAAAGCTCAAGGCGCAGTGGCACATGATTCTGCGCCCGCAATTCCCAATGCTGCGCATGTGGCACTTCAACCACGCAGCGCGTCTCAAACTCAAGGACCTGGGCACGGAGGTGAATCTCGGCTTTGGCCGCACCACAGCGCAGGACTTTCACCGCGCCGGTGGTGGCTGCCATGCTTTGTATTCCAAGCTACTGCCCTGGTGGAAGCGCTACACGGCGAAGAACCTGCTAGAGCTGGCGCTGGAGAGAAAACTCTACAACGGCGGCCGCACAAAGCACTTCGTCATGAACAGCGCGCGTGTCGCTGCGCAAATTCAGGGCTTGTATCCCGGAGCGCGTGACAAATGCAGCGTCATCTACACCGCCGTCGATACTGACATTTTCAAGCCCTCGGCACATCGCGAGAATCATCGGCAAATCATTCTGCGAAGCCTCAGCACCGACATGAACAAGCCGGTGGCCTTGTTCGTATCGCTGAGCCATCGACGCAAAGGCCTGGATACCCTGCTGCAAGCCTGGACCAAGATCGATGCCACGCTCTGGATCGCTGGGCGCGAGCTAGACGGCCACTACCTGGGCATGATCGAGAAGCTCGGCCTCAAGCCGAAAGTGCGCGCGATTCCCCCGACCAATAACCTAACAGATCTGTATCAGGCGGCGGATTGGTTCGTGCATCCCACGCTCTACGACGCCTGTGCGAACACGGTGCTGCAAAGCATGGCCAGCGGCCTGCCTGGTCTGATCAGCGTGCAGGACGGCGCGGTGGATCATATCCGCGATGGTGAGAATGGCTTCATGCTCTACCACCCGACCGATATGGAGGAACTGCGCGAGCGCATCACGCAAGCCTTCACCATTCCTGAAGCCCAGCGGCAAACGATGGGCACCAAAGCGCGAGAAGCGATGCTTCCGCTGACGTGGGAGGCCCATGTGGCAGATTGGATGAAGTTGATCAAGGCAGGCTTTGGAAAATAGAGGCCCGCTCCATGGACACAGGCGCAAGGGCCGAAAGAGCTTGGCCACAACGGACGAAATTTCGTATCGTCCCCCTCATCCATGCTGCGCCGCTCGCTCATCCTATGCCTGTTCACCACGTCGCTGCAAGCGGCAGCACCCGACTACTCGCGCGATATTCTGCCGATCCTGTCGGAGAACTGCTTCTACTGCCACGGACAGGACCCCAAGGGGCGGAAATCTGACCTGCGCCTGGATGTGGAAGCCGATGCCAAGCGCAGCCACGACGGCGTGATCGCCATCGTGCCCGGCAACAGCGCCAAGAGCGCCATCGTCGAACGCATGATCAGCCACGATCCCGAGGAGCTGATGCCGCCGCCGAAGAGCAATCGGAAGGTCACGTCAGCGCAAATTGAACTGATCAAGCAATGGATCGACGCCGGGGCGAAATGGGGCGAGCACTGGGCGTTCACGCGCATCCAGAAACCCTCGGTTCCCGCTGCCCTTCCAACGACGAATCCGATTGATGCCTTTGTCCGCGCGAAGCTCGTCGAGAAGGGCCTGAAGCCCGCAGCCACAGCCGCCCCACGCACACTCGTTCGCCGGTTGTATCTCGATTTGATCGGCCTACCGCCCACGCCGGAAGATGTCGATGATTTCCTGGTCAGCTATCACCAGCATCCAGAGTCCAGCATCCAACAGCTCGCCGACAAGCTCCTCGCCAATCCGCGACACGGCGAACGCTGGGTGTGGGAGTGGCTGGACGCCTCGCGCTATGCGGACACCAATGGCTACCAGGGTGACAACGACCGCACCGCCTGGCCGTGGCGGGATTGGGTTATCAAGTCGATCAATGACAACCTGCCCTATAATCAGTTCACGGTCTGGCAGATCGCGGGCGACTTACTGCCGAGTGCGACCAAGGATCAAAAGCTCGCCACCGCCTTCCTGCGCAACCATATGATCAATGGCGAGGGCGGGCGCATTCCTGAAGAGAACCGCATCGAGTATCTATTCGACCAAGCCGAGACCGTGGGCACCACGTGGCTGGGGCTGACCATGCAGTGCTGCCGCTGCCACGATCACAAGTATGACCCGCTGAAGCAGACCGATTACTACTCGCTCATGGCCTACTTCAACAACATCCCCGTGGATGGCCAGGGCCGTGGCGGCAAGACGCCGCCGGTGCTGGACATGTCGACCCCAGCGGAGGAACAGCGACTGAAGCAGGCGCAGGAAAGGCTACAAAAGGTGGGCGAGGAAGTGGATGCATTTGAACTGAAGAAATGGCCGCGCCCTGCCGACAAAAAACTGATCGACACCGAGGCCGCCAAGCTGCCCGGCAATCTCTCCGCAACGCTCGCAAAGGTGGAACCCGCCAAACGCAGTGTGGATGGCACCTTGGAGGCGATTGGCTATTTCAAGGGCAAGGATGAGGCCTATGTGAAGGTGCTGCAAAAGCTGACCAATGCGATCCGCGCCCGCAACAACGCCAATGACGGCATCACCAAAGTCATGGTCATGGAGGAGCGCAAAGAAGCACCGCGCGACACCTTCGTGTTGAATGTCGGAGCCTATGATTCACCACTGCAAAAAGTCAGCATGGCCACGCCTGAAAAGCTGCCGAAGCTGCAAGGCGCTGCCGCCAATCGTCTCGGCCTTGCGCAGTGGATCGTCGCACGGGAGAACCCACTGACCGCACGTGTCACGGTGAATCGTTATTGGCAGAGTTTGTTCGGCATGGGCCTGGTCAAAACCGCCGAGGACTTCGGCTTCCAAAGCGAGCGCCCAGTGCATCTTGATTTGCTCAACTGGCTCGCTGCCGACTTCATCGACAGCGGCTGGGATGTGAAGCGGCTGATCAAGCAGATCGTGACCAGCGAGACCTATCAGCAGGACAGCCGAGTGCGAGGCTCGGAGGATCGCGACAATCGCCTGCTGGCCCGCGGACCGCGCTTCCGTATGCCGAGCTTCATGATGCGTGACCAAGCACTCGCCGTCAGTGAATTGCTCGCCACGCAACAAGGCGGACCAAGCGTGAAGCCCTACCAACCGGAAGGCATTTGGGAAGAGGCCAGTTTCGGCAAGATCACCTACAGCCCGGGGACCGGCAGCGACCTGTATCGCCGCAGTCTTTACACCTTCTGGCGTCGCATTGTGGGGCCCACCATGGTCTTCGACAATGCGGCGCGCCAGACCTGCGTGGTGAAGTCGGCACGCACGAACACACCTCTGCATGCACTGGTCACGCTCAATGACACAACCTTCGTGGAGTCTGCCCGCGCCTTGGCGCAGCGGGTGTTAAAGAACGCAGCTCTCAATGACGACCTCGCCCGCTTCGACTTCGTCTATCGCGTGATCATGGCGCGCCAGCCGACGGTGAAAGAGCAGCAAACCCTGCTGCTCATGCTAGAGACGCTGCGGGCGAAATTCAGCACTACACCCGATGACGCGTTGAAACTGATCACCGTCGGTGAAGCGAAGCGGGACGCCAAGCTGAACCCTGCTGAACACGCCGCGTGGTCCAGCTTGTGCCTGATGATTTTGAATCTGGATGAAACGCTCAGCAAGGAATGAACCTGATGAACCCGCTCGCTGAAAACCGTCTCGACCTCACGCGCCGCCACTTCTTTGGGAAGTCGGCGCTGGGCATTGGTTCGCTCGCCTTGGGCTCTCTGCTGGAGCGTCAGGGCATGGCGGCGCAGTTACCTGCGATGGGTGGACTACCCCACTACCCGGCGAAGGCCAAGCGCGTCATCTACCTGTTCATGAACGGCGCGCCGCCTCACCTGGACATGTTCGACTACAAGCCGCAGATGGAGAAGTGGCGCGGCAAGGAGATCCCCGAGAGCGTGCATGGCAACAAACGCCAGAGCACCATGACGCAGGGCAAGACCAAGGCCACTCTGCCCGCCTTCACCGGCTTCCAGCAATTCGGCAAAAGCGGCGCGTGGGTCTGCGACTTCCTGCCGCGCACGGCTGAGATCGTGGACGACCTGTGCTTCATCAAGTCGATGCACACCACGCAGGTGAACCACGCCCCTGCGACCACTTTCATGATGACTGGTGGCGAGCAGCCCGGCCGCCCCAGCATGGGCGCGTGGCTGAGCTATGGTCTGGGCAGCGAGTGCGAAGACTTGCCCGCCTTTGTCGTCATGACCTCGCGCGACAAGGAAGCCTCCTGCGGCCAGTTGTTCTATGACTTCTACTGGGGCAACGGCTTCCTGCCCAGCAAGTATCAAGGCGTGAAGTTCCGAGGTAGCGGCGATCCCGTGCTCTACATCGCCAACCCGGAAGGCATGAGCCGCGAGGTGCGCCGCACCATGCTCGATGGTCTAGCTGAGTTGAACCAACAGAAGCTGCAAGATTACGGCGACCCAGAGATCGCCACGCGTATCTCGCAATACGAGATGGCCTACAAGATGCAGGCTAGCGTGCCGGACCTGACCGACTTCTCTAACGAGCCGAAGCACATCCTCGACATGTATGGCCCCGACGTGCATCGCCAAGGCACCTTCGCCTACAACTGCCTGATGGCCCGACGACTCGCCGAGCGCGGGGTGCGCTTCACCCAGGTCATGCACGCCGGCTGGGATCATCATCGCAACCTCAGCACACAGTTCGAGATTCAGTGCCGCGATACCGACGCCCCTGCCGCCGCACTGGTAAAGGACCTCAAGCAACGCGGCCTGCTCGACGACACCCTCGTCATCTGGGGCGGCGAGTTCGGCCGCACGCCCTTCATTCAGGGCGACCCGAACAACCTCAAGCAGCTAGGCCGCGACCATCATCCCTATGTCTTCACCAGCTGGATGGCAGGCGCAGGCGTGAAGCCCGGCATCAGCTATGGCGAGAGCGATGACTTCGCCTACAACCCGGCGAAGGACCCCGTGCACGTGCATGACTTCCAGGCCACGCTCATGCACCTGATGGGCATCGATCATGAGAAGTTCACCTTCAAGTTCCAAGGCCGCCTGTTCCGCCTCACGGATGTGCACGGGCACGTCGTGAAGGGCGTGCTGACGTGAGGCTACAGCTTTGCCATCGCACGCAACCGAGTGAGGATGTCCAGCTGCTCTTTGATCTCGGCGAGCGGGGTCAGGTGATGAAACACATACTCCCAGTCCAGTTGGTCCACGCCTTGCCGGATGATGATGCCTTTCACATCATTCCAATCGAGCGGGCGATCCGCGAAGGCCTTCATCACGATCAAGTCTTCAGCGGTGCAGAGGCGGAGGTGAATACCGGGGTAAACCTCAATCATTTGTGCTCGCTTGACTGCGGACTCTTCGAAGGGAACCGCCCCAAGCGCCACATCAATACCGATGCCTTCCGGGTCACGAAGAAGCAAGACTCTGCTGACCAATGAGAAGGCACGGGCATCAGGCAGGCGAGCTTCGAAGTGCTCCATGAACTTGTCTACGATCTTTTCTTCGCCCCCAAATCCGGTCAGCACCGTGATATCTACATCCTTGGTGAAGCGAGGTTCACCCCAATGCTGCACTGCCACTCCACCTATGATGCAAAACGACCAGCCGTGCGCATCGCATAGCTCTTGAATGTGAAGCGATAGTTTGACGAGAACATTCATTTCGCAGCGAGCCTCAAAAACCAGCGTTGCTGCTCCACCAAGCCTGATGTTGGCAGCGGTGGAAGAGTCTTGACTGTCATCTCTGCCAGACCAGCAAAGATGCGGAAGGCCGATTTTGTGTCGGACTCCCGAATGTCGTGTTCGCGCACCTTTTCCAATTCAGGCCCGGCAGCTACCCAGGTGTCTACCCAGCGCTTAGTGAGTGCACGTTCTTCCTCGGTCATGTGTTGGAGTATAGCGAAGGTCTATCGCTGTGCTACTTCTTCTCCAGCCGCACATAATCCAAGCCAACCATGTGGGACGGTGCAGCTGCGGGATTCGGTGGAGCGAGTGTGAAGGTGAGTTGGTGCTCGCCGGTGGTAAGGGCGTGCGTGCCCCAGTCGCGTTCGCCCGTGTGAATCACTTTGGGGCCGTTGTAGCCATCGAAGCTCGACGCCACTGGCTTGCCATCCAGCGTGATGCTGACCACGCCGTAATCGCGGGCCATCGTTAGAGCCCCGTAGAGCGTGTATCGGCCGGCCTCTTTGACAGGAATGGCCAGCGTTAGCTTTTGATCGGGCTTGCCTTGCGTCCACCAGAGCTGCGCCCCACCGCTCCACTCGCTGCCGAAGCCGCCCATGCCTTGCTTCGTGGCTTTGCCCCCGTGATCTCGAGCACCTTGAGCGCTTCGCCTTCGAGCGCGCCTGCCACCGTTCGGTGTTCACGCTTTAGCATGTCAGTTGCTGCGACAGCATTGCTCTGCAAATACGCGACCAACTGCTGCAAGGCCTCGGGCGGCAACGAATCGAACAGTCCCTCGGGCATGGTGCTCACCTTCGCAATCGTGCGCGCCTTCACCTCGCTCACGGAGATGGTTTGTTCGATCCCGCCCGGCATGGCGATGCGATACGCGGCAGGCGTCGCTTCCTTCACCACGCCACTGGCCACGCGCCCGTCGTTCAGTTCGAACAAGTTGAGCTGGTAGTCCTTGCCGATGACCGCGTTGGGATCGAGCACGTTGTCGAGCAGGTAGTCCAGGTTCGCGCGATTCGAGCCCGTCAGTTCAGGCCCCACTTTCTGACCTTCGCCGAAAAGCTGATGGCAACTGCCACACACGGCGCTGAACAGGACCTTGCCCTTCGCCTTGTCGGCCTTGGCCAGGACCGCTGGCGCGAGCAGGGTGCGGAACTTCTTTTTGCGCTCTTCCAGGTCAGCCTTCGGCGCATTCAGATCGCCAAAGGTTTCCTTCAGCAAGCCATCGACCTCGGCATCCTTCAGCGCAGCAATCTGACGCGCGAGGAAGGGCGAGAGAGCACTGGTCGCGATGGTCTTGGCTTTGACAGCGGTGAGCAAGGCTTTCGCACCAGCGGCATTGGTGGCGAGGGTGTTGATCGCGTCCTGCTGGGTGGCTGCGTCAAAGTTGGTGAACTTCACCGTCAGCAGGGCAGGTGTCTCGGCATGGGCCAGCGTGGCGAGCGCCTGCACGGCGCGACGGGTCAATGCCTTGTCATCGGCTTTGATGAGTTGAATCAGCAACGGTGCCGTGTCGGCATCGCGCACGTTGAGCAGCAGGGTCAGAGCAGCTTCTCGCTGGTCGCGGGCGAGCGCTGGATTGGTGAGCTGGGTGCGGAAGGCTTGCTTGGCTTCCGGCACGCCCATGAAGGCTTCGAGTTCGGCTAAAGTGGCTTCGACTTTAGTCGAATCAGGGATGCTGCGCTGCGTGGAGCCGTTCGTTTCGACTGAAGTCGAAGCTACTTTCTTCCTCATCCCCACCCAGCCCTCGGGCATCGTGATCTTGTTCCCGGCGCGGGCGGCCAGGATGACCGTGTTAATGAGGGCATCGCGCTGCGCGGCGTCCTTCGTCTCCGCAGCCAGCGTCAGCAGGCCCGTGCGCCCAGCGTCTTCGTCACCCAAGCGACGATAGATAAACTCGGTGACCTTCGGCAGCTTGGAAGCCTTGGCGAGTTCCAGCCCGACCTTCGCATCCGCTCCGACCAAGGGTTCGATGCCATACCAGATGAGCAGCGGGATCATCGGATCGTCTTTGTCTTCGCCGCGGGCGAGGAGGGCGGTGGCGAGGAGTTTGCGCTGGTCTTGTGGGAGACGCTGGAGTGCGGAGGCGAGCTCGCGGCGGACGGTGGGTGATGACGAAATTTTAGCTTGTTCTGTGAGGCCACCTTTTTGCGTATCTCCATGTCCTTGGCTGATTAAGCGCACTGCCCAACTGGCGAGAGGCGATTGAGCATGTCTCATCAGTTCATTCGCCGTCATTGCATCGATTTCGTTGGTGGCTCCGATGATCCACAAGGCGCGGAGACGAGAGGTATCAGAATTGTCGCCTTTCAATAGACCCGCCAGAGAGACTCTGGCGGTTTCAGAAATGCGGGAATCTGGCGAAGCAAAATTCCTCTCCATCAACACTCGCCTCGCCATCCGCGAGAACCACTCATTCTCCGTCTGCACGGCGAGCTTCGCCAGCGTCTCGTCGCTTTCCTTGGCGAGGTCGAAGGGGGCGACAGGAAAAGGAGCGCGGACACTCTGGTCCGCTTGCACGTCTCCTGACTCAGCGTGGGTCGTGGACCGCTCGTTGCGGACAGGAGTGTCCGCGCTCCCTTGTGCAGCGGCGTAGCTCACCCGATACATCCGCCCATTGCTGCGGTCCCACTGCTCCACCGCGCCGCTGCCGCGGTGGCAGATTTGCTGGTCGCTCCAGTCACTGACATACAGCGCGCCGTCGGGACCGACCTTTTGCGTGACGGGGATGAAGTGCATGTCATTCGCGCGCATGAAATCGGCGGCGTGTTTGCCGATGTAGCTGCTGCCCTCCACGTCGGTGTAGTTCGCGACGAGGCGATGGCCGTGCAGGTTGCCGAAGAGGAGCTGGTTCCGATACGTCGGCGGGAAGAGGCTGCTCTGGTAGATGGCGAGGCCGCAGTGCGCGTGACCGCCGCCGAGGGCGTTGGTGTCGTTGTTCATCACACCCGCGCCGGTCGCTTTGTCGAAGGTGACATCGGGGCGCGGATTGCCAGCGTAGTGCGCGTGGTCGGCGATGGTCTTGATGTCGTCATACGTGTAGGGATTGAAGTGCTGACCGGCCTGCCGCTGATACCGTCCACCAGGGACGATGTGATAGAGATGCGGGATGACGCAGGCGGTGACGAACCACTCGCCATGCTGGTCGTAATCGAGGCCCCAGGGATTGCTGGTGCCCTCGGCAAAGATTTCAAAGGTGTGCCGCACGGGATGATAGCGCCACACGCCGGCATTGATGGGAATGCGCTGATCGTCCGGGGTGCCGGGCTTGCCGACGCGGCTGTGCGTGAAGACGCCGTGGCAACCGTAAAGCCATCCGTCAGGGCCCCAGATGAAGCTATTCAGCGTCTCGTGCGTGTCATGGCTGCCCCAGCCGTCGAGGAGGGCGTAGACTACAAACGGCAGGCCTGGAACCCGTGGCATGTTGGTGATGGTTTCGGGCAGGCCTGCCGGAGATGGCAGTTGGGAGATGGGAGATGGGGTTTGTTTGGCCCCATCTTCCATCTTCGATCTTCCATCTGCGGCCATTGGTCTGTCGCCATCGCGCGGAATGAACATCAAATAAGGCGCTGCGCCAACCCACACGCCGCCAAACCCTAGCTCGATACCGCTGACGAGGTTCAGGCCTTCGCAGAAGATCTTCTTCGTCTCGAAGGTGCCGTCGCCGTCCTGGTCTTCGAGGATTTTGATGCGGTCCTGGCCTTTCCCGATCTCGCGGGGTTGTGGGTAGCTGTTGCCCTCCACGACCCAGATGCGGCCGCGTTCGTCGAAGGTGAAGGCGATGGGCTGCACTAGGTCTGGCTCGGCTGCGACGAGTTCGGCTTTGAAGCCACCGGGCAGTTGCATGGACTTCAGTGCGTCGGAAGGCGACTGGCCTTTAGCGTATTCGGCCTGTGGCTTGAGCGCGGGGCCGTAGAGCTTCTTGGGCGTCAGGTCGGCGGTGGTGTCCTTGCGCTGCTGCGTGAGGATGTAAACGCCCGCCTTGTTCGCGACCACGATGTCGGGCAGTGTGTCGCCGTTCACGTCGCCGACTTGCACATCGACACCGACACCGCTCTCGGCATCGACCAGGTGTGGGACGAAGTCGACGCCGCCCTTGCCATCGCGCTTGGTTTCATACCAATAAATGACGCGGTGACCGCGCTCGTCGGGATCGTGACCATTGTGCGCCCAGTAGCGCTTGCCGGTGACGATGTCTTTGATGCCGTCGCCATTGATGTCAGCGAGGTAAGCGGCGTGCGGTTGCGAGAAGACGATGCCGTAGTCGTTGTCCTGCGGCTGCTCGGAGGCGAGCATACGGCGCTGCCAACGAGGCTGCTGCGCAACCGAAGATGGGAGATCGGAGTTGGAAGATGGCGGTTTGTTTTGAAGAAACACCGCCACGCCGTAGCGGTGCGCGGCGAGGGCGGTGAAGACGTCGTTGGTGCCGTTGCCATCGAAGTCATAGGCGAACATCTGCGCGCCACCGCCGATACCGGCGGCGAAGTTGTGCTGTGTCCAAGGCGACTGCGTCGCCGGAGATGGAAGTTGGGAGATGGAAGCTGGGCTAGGTTTCCCGGCCCCATCTTCCATCTTCGATCTGCCATCTTCGCCGCTCTGCGGCTGCTCCCACCAGCGGCGGGCCTCCAGCAAGTCCATGTGCCCATCTCCATCCACATCACCCACACCGAGGCCGTGGGTGAACTTGGCCACCTTCAGGTCGTCGCTGACAGCGACGAAGGGCCACTTCTCGGTCGGCTTGTCCCAGTTCGGGGCGAACCAGCCAAACCGGCCTGCTGTGCTACACACGATCTCAGGTTTGCCGTCGCCGGTGATGTCGGTGAAGACGGGCGACTCGTTGTCCACCACGTCGGCGACGATGTGCATGGGCCACGGTTTGTCGTCGTGCGTGCCGGGGTTCAGGTAGAGGCGCGCTTCCTTGCCGGGGAAGCCGAGGATGAGGATGTCGTTCCTCTGGTCGGCGTTGAAGTCCTGGACGTAGGCGAAGAAGTTGTCCGAGTAGCCATTGATGCTGAAGATCTTCGGCTCGTAGTAGGCGTGCTTCTTTTCAAAGGCCGGCCCTTCCCACCAAAACGGACCGGCGACGATGTCGGGTTTGCCATCGCCATTGATGTCGCCAATGCCTGCGCCTTCGGAGTAAAAATCACCGTGCAGTTGCTGGCGCTGCCAGCTGATCACGGTTTCGGCGTGCAGGCTGGCAGCCAAGAAAAGAAGGAGGACGCTGGCTTTCATGAGCCGCCGATTAAAGCGAAAGCTGGGGCACGTGGGAAGGCTCTTGTTTTGATTCGGAGCCAGGGATGTGAGCGGGGATAAGTCGTTAGCGTTTAGTTTCTGAATCAGAACTAAGCACTCATCACCCATCACTAGCCACTACCCCTTACTGCACCTTCCAATCCCGCATAGCTGCGAACACGTCTGCGAACGCGCCCCAGACATTGACCACGACGGTCGCGACGACCTGGAAGGCGGAGCCGAAGGTCCACACCACCGCTTTTTCCAAGCTGTGCCAGGCGTCGAACCACGTGATCGTCGGCGAGGCGATGATGAGCAGCGCGGCCACGATCATGAGATTGCACAGCACGATAAGCCAGCCGGAGAAGAAGCTACCGTTCCGCTTCAAGTCGCTCTGCTCCACCCGCAGCGTGTGCACGGTGCAGCTGAAATGCAGGCACCACGTGAACCCGATCAGGTAGCAGAGGACCTTTTGCCCATGGAAGGGCAACTGCACGCTGCCAAGCGGGATGTGATAGAGCGCGTCCAGCTTCAGGAACAGGCCAAGCACACCAAAAAGCAATACCACTGCCGTGGTGTAGAGCGGCACCAGATACGGCGAGAGCGAGATGGCCGTGTTGCTCTTGCTCGTGTCCACCCAGCCGCCGTCATGCCCCACGTGCCAGTCATAGACCACAGCCCCGAACGCTTTGGCGGTCAGCAGGTGCGTCCACTCATGGGCGAAGACATACACGATCATCAGCCAGCGCGGCATCATTAGCCACGGGAGCAGCCAGCAGACCGTGCCCACCAGGAACCACTTCAGCTCGACAGAGCCCCAAAAGCCGCCATCACGCGCGGCGCGCAGCAGCAGGTCGGCGAAGGTGACGAGACTAAACAGGCACACCGGGGCCAACAGCAGCCACCCGGTCCATTCCTTGAAGGTGAGGATGCGCTCCTTCCGCTCATCGCCGTTCCGGCGCCGCACGTCCAAGTGCGTGCGGTCGTTCCGACGCTCCTTCTTGTCGGGAAGGGGCTTGTTAGGCGCGGATGGGGCGGCGCGCTTCAAGGCTTGGCGGGTGGCAAGGGCCATTCGTTTCAGTTGTTCACATTGTTAACAAGTATGAAGTGTTTTGGCAAGACCGACTCGCCGCTGACTTGAATTTCGTCTCGGCGCTGCCAGCACTTCAGTCCTACTCGTCCTCGAAAAGCTCCGCCCAGGGCCGCGCAACGATTTGAGTATGACGACGAGTCAGAGTAGGGCTGAAGAGTTTGCAGCCATCGACTGGTGGCGAACTTTTTTCCCGAATCGCCGTGCTCAGCTACGCCACCGTCCTCAACGCCATCATTCCAGTTTACCTCACCATGCTGGTGGGCGCGCTGGCGCGGAGGTTCAAGATCCTGCCGCCCGAGGCGGACAACGGCCTGATGCGGCTGTCGGTGAACCTGCTGTTCCCCTGCTTGATCATTGAACGGCTGGTGGGAAACCCGGAGGTGATGAACCCTGGCCGCGTGGTGCTAGCGGCGGCGCTGGGGTTTGGATTGGTCGGCGTGGGCATCTTGGTTTCGCACTTGGCTGCCCCATTGATCGGCCTGAAAAAGGGCGAAGGGCGGCGCACGTTCGCCATGACGACCGGCATTCAAAACTACGGCTATGTGGCCATTCCCGTGATGACCGCCTTGTTCCCGGGGAAGGAAATCCTGGGCGTCATGTTCACCTTCACCCTGGGCGTGGAGCTGGCGGTGTGGACCCTCGGCGTCGGCATTCTGACTGGCCTATCGAAGGCTCCGTGGAAGGCCGCGATCAATACGCCCGTCATCAGCATTGTCGTGTCCCTGCTGATCAATTTCCTGGGTCTCTCCCGGTTCGTGCCTGACATCTTGCACACGGTCATGGGGAATCTCGGCGCGTGCTCCGTGCCCCTGAGCGTGGTGCTCATCGGCGCGTCCATCAACGACCTGATCAAGGAGGAGCGCTTCAACTGGGCGGTGGCCATCGGCTGCTCGGTGCTGCGCCAAGGCGTCATCCCCATCTTTTTCTTCCTCGTCGCCTGGCTGCTGCCCCTGACCCCGGACCTGAAACGAGTGATGGTTGTGCAGGCCGCCATGCCTTCCGCCGTGTTCACCATCGTCGTCGCCCGCCACTACGGCGGCCACGCGCCCACGGCCGTGCAGGTCGTGCTCGCCACCACCGTCGCCAGCCTGCTCAGCGCCCCCTTGGTGATCGCCTTTGGCATGAAGTGGCTGGGGCTGTGAAGGGGAGTTGATGGTTGATGGTTGATGGTTGATAGGCTGGCTACCTGGAACGCTTCGCGCTATCGTCGAAAAGGCAAAGCTTCGCCGCTCTGGCTATCAACTATCAACTCCACCCTATCCCCTCACTCCATGCTCGGCCTCCCTCGCTCCAGCGGCATCTTGCTGCACCCCACCTCGCTTCCTGGACGCTTTGGCATGGGCGAGATCGGGCCGCAGGCGCACCAATGGCTGGAGCACCTGGCGCGCATGGGGCAGACGCTATGGCAAGTCTTGCCGCTGGGGCCGACCGGCTACGGGAACTCCCCCTACCAGTCGCCTTCCAGCTTCGCCGGGAACCCGCTGCTCATCAGCTTCGACGCCCTGTGCATGGACGGCGTGCTGAAGCCCTCGGACCTGCAAATGTTGCCCGCCTTCCCCGTGGATCAGATCGAGTTCGAGCCAACCATCGAGGTCCGCAGCGCCTTCCTCAAGCTCGCCGCCCGCCGTTTTATTGAGCAAACCGAGGCCTCGCCACTGCTCAGCCACGCCTTCGACAAGTTCTGCGACGAGGAGTCCTCCTGGCTCGACGATTGGGCGCTTTTCGCCGCGCTGCGGCAGGTCAACGACTACCGCTCCTGGACAGAATGGGCACCCGGCTTGGTGTCCCGCGACCCCACCGCCATGGACGAAGCGATGGTGCAGCACGCGCCCGAGATTGAGGAGCACAAGGCGCTGCAATTCCTCTTCTTCCGCCAGTGGGCCCGCCTCCGCGCCAAGGCCACGGAACTCGGCATCGCCATCATCGGCGACATCCCTATCTTCACCGCGCACGACAGCGCCGATGTCTGGGCCGCTCCACATCTCTTCTCGCTGGATGACAAAGGCAACCCTACCGTGGTCGCCGGGGTGCCGCCCGACTACTTCAGCGCCACCGGCCAGCGCTGGGGGAATCCGCTGTATAAATGGGACGTGCATCAGGCCGACGACTTCGCGTGGTGGAAGGCCCGGCTGCGCGCCACCCTGCGCATGGTGGACGTGGTCCGCATCGACCATTTCCGTGGCTTTGCGGCGTATTGGGAAATCCCCGCCAGCGAGCCCACCGCCGTCCACGGCCGCTGGGTGGACTGCCCCGGAGAAGCGCTGTTCAAGGCGCTCAAGGCCGAGTTCGGCGGCGGCGTGCCCGTCATCGCCGAGGACCTAGGCATCATCACCCCCGACGTGGTCGCCCTGCGTGATGGCCAGGGCTTCCCTGGAATGCGGGTCATGCAATTCGCCTTCGGCAGCGACACGCTGGCTGAGGACTACGTGCCCGAGAACTATCCCGAAAACTCCGTCGCCTACACCGGCACGCACGATAACGACACCGTCGTGGGCCTGTTCCATAGCGGCGAGGACGAGAACACCACCCGCACCGCCGAGCAAATCGCCGCCGAGCGCCGGGGCATTCTCAACTACACCGGCACCGACGGCAGCGAGTTGCACTGGGACTTCATTGATCGCGTCTGGATGTCAAAATCCGACTTCGCCCTCTGCCCCCTGCAAGACGTCCTCGGTCTCGGCAGCGAAGCCCGCATGAACATCCCCGGCCAAAGCGGCAGATTCTGGGGCTGGCGCTTCGACTGGGCACAACTCACGCCCGAAATCGAGAAGCGGCTGCGGGACATCACCGTGAAGGCGGAGCGGTAGCTAAAACCCAATCACATAAAACCGCCCCTGGCTGACCTGTTCGGCCTCGGGAATGGTGATCCAGCGCTCGATGAAGCGCTCGCCCCAGCTGTCGCTGAAGGCGATCTCGTTGGTTTCCTTGTTGTAGCCGATGATGAGGACGACGTGGCCGGTCTCCTTGTCCTTGGGCAGCACGCTGGCCTGGGATTCGGCAGTGACTTGGGTCTTCCACGCGGCCCAGTCGGTGGTGGTTTTGCGCTTGGCCGTGCGTGCGTTGGCCGTGTTGTTGAACTCGTCGGTGCTGAAGAGCGCCCAGATGACGGGCACGCCTTTGTCGAGGATCTTGGTCAGGTCCTTCATCTTCATGGGACCGTCCCAACTGTCGAAGCTGCGGCCCTTGGCCCGGATGTGGCGGCCCACGCCCATGAGCAGCATCTCCACACTGGTGCCACCGCCGTAGCCGGACTCGCCCGCATTGGCCAGGATATACATGTCCGCCGACACGCCCAGGTAACGCATCGCCCGCTCGGCGGTAGCGGGGACGCAGTAGCCTTTCGGCCCCTGATCGACCATGGGGATGTCGCCGATGACCACGTCGCCATTCTCGCGCTTCTGCAAATTGGCCAGGGCTTGGTCGCGCACGATGGCGTCGGACATGCGGGCGACCTTGCCGCCTTCATCAGCGAAGGCGGTGGTGACGATCTGCACGCCCACGTATTCGCCCTCGGCCTCGGCCAGCAGCACAGCGTGCCCGCGCCAGTCCCAGCGCTGCATGTTCATGCGCCCGACCTTGCCCTCGCCAAAGCGCTCCTTTTTCGGCTCGC
>Ga0247833_1002432_pt1 | contig 27105 bp, 22 predicted proteins | sample LaCruzMarch2015__7_FD_187117 | JGI IMG/M metagenome (GOLD analysis project Ga0247833, IMG submission 187117) | Freshwater microbial communities from meromictic Lake La Cruz, Castile-La Mancha, Spain - LaCruzMarch2015_8m | ecosystem: Environmental > Aquatic > Freshwater > Lake | place: Spain... | reverse complement strand
ATAACTCGCTTTTGCTCTTCTTGCTCATCGTCCCAGATTCTTTTGTCATCAAGGTGTCATTCTTTATGACGCAACGACTTCCTCTACGCGTTTTATCTCATCCTCCCCGGTGTCATTTTATGTGGCGCAATGCGCGGTGCCGCCGAAAGAAAATTGAAACTTGCCACCCTGTGCCAGAGTGGGCATAGGTTTTGCTAGTTCCTTCCGGGGCTCTCCTGCGGAGGCCTTCTTTACGGGTCAAGACATGACAACCAATTATCAAAAAAGAGACAGAAGTCTTAGTTTAACAGTAAGAAGCTTTCCAATAAATCGCAGACCCTCGAAATTCTAATTCAATGAGTTTTCTTTGTTTCTGGAGGCTGAGAATGTGACCTGTCCATCTCGGCAAAGTCCCCTTGGCTCAAGCTGCGACCAAGGCGGTTTCGTGTCAGTTCTGTCTAAGCAATTTCCCGGTGAACCTCAAATTTACGGTGCAATGGTAGCTATTTGGCATTTGCGGCCATTTCTACAGCGCCGCTTTCCTCTGCAAAATGGCGAGTGGACTTCTCGGTTGGGCTTTTTAGGATGGTGCTGTGCTCATGGGCGTCGTGAATACGCCATTCTAAGAGATTTGCCAGCATGGGACGAAGAACTCATGCGCCCCATTCATCTTCCTCAACTTGTTGATGATGAAACTGAGGATCTCTTTTGCCTTGCTGCGTTTTTGTATGCCGTTGAACGACATTCGGGATCACTTGGAGCGCTCATCCGTTCACCGCGTGCCCGTAAGCGAACCGCTCGATCTTTTTGGCAAGGTGACCGACACAATCTGTCATTACCGCCGCTTCCGGCGTGGCAGAAAGAAGCGATCTTGAACCGCTTTGGAGACATAGTTCGGTTTGTGGATTTCTTGCGTCTCCCCCAGCACGATGGCTCCGACGCAGCCGATACACTGATCAAAAAATTTAGCCTTGATGATCTCGACCACTGCAATGAGAAGAGAATCCAGTATGAGGAAGATGGTTTGCCTCCCCTCGACCTTTCTTTTCTTAAGCATTCTAAAGTATGGACCTTACCATTGCCACTAGCCCGCAAGATCATGCCTGTGGTTGCCTCTCTGAGAAGTCTCCCCAGCGAGTTATCCAAAGCGATTGTCACCGGGGGAGTTTCAAAAGCTCCCTATCACAAAACCTCGACATGCTTTCGAAACAATGGTGTCAACCTTTTCGGATACGCTCACGGCGAATTGGGAATCGGTGAGGATGTTCGACAAGTTGCAAAGGCACTCCAAGTCCATGGAGTTCCCGTCTGCATTGTGAATTTCAAGCCAGGCGATAATATTTCTCAAGCCGACCGCTCGGCAGAATCCCTCATTTCTGAGATCCCGATCTACGACACCAATATTTTTTGTATGACTGGGATCGAAACAACTCGCTACGCCTGCGAAAGGGGACTCTCGGCCTTCGACCGACGCTACAACATTGGCCTCTGGCCGTGGGAACTACCCGACTGGCCATCAAGCTGTCGCCACGCCTACGCCATCGTTGATGAAATCTGGGGTATAAGCTCCTACACGGCCCATGCACATCGACATGCCTTGCCCAAGCCGGTAATCACAATGACGCTTCCTGTTGAACTCGGGGAGGTTGATGTTTTGAGCAGGTCGTCTTTCAACCTTCCGGAGAAGGATTTTCTCTTTTGGTTCGCGTTCGATATCAACTCCAATGCGATTCGGAAAAATCCGGAGGGTCTGATCGCTGCTTTCCAAAAAGCTTTCCCCAATGGAGGTTCGCAAAGAGTGGGACTTGTTTTGAAAATCAGCCACCCGGAAACATCTTGTAAGCTTTGGAAAAAAATTCGCGGCATCGCCAACAGGGATTCCCGCATTCATGTTATTGAAGCAACTTTGCGAAGGCCATCTTTGCTGGGCCTCTTCAAAGCCTGCGATTGTTTTGTTTCCCTGCATCGTGCGGAAGGCTTCGGACGCTGCATTGCCGAGGCCCTGCTTCTCAACAAGCAGGTCGTTACAACCGCCCACTCCGGGAACTTGGATTACTGCAGAGAACCACGGGTCGGGCTCGTGCGGAATCACCTCATTTCTCTGCAACCCGGCGACTACATGTGGGGCGATGGACAACAGTGGGCGGAGCCGGATTTGGATCATGCCGCAGAGATCATGCGCTCCGTTTTTCTCTCTCCGAGGGACACCCAAGTGGTCGACTGGGACTTCAGTGCCACCGCAGTGGGAAAAAAATACATATCGAGGCTGAATGCCATCTGGAGCGGAAAGTGAGCACTGGAAAGAAGAATCCTTTGACCAAACAAAGTGCATTCTATGTAGATGTCACACGCCTTCTTCGGCGCCACGTCGGCTCTATTCACCACACGGGCATCGATCGTGTGAACCTAGAGTATGCGCGCTGGATTCACGGCCTCGGTGGGGGGCTTTGCCTGCACCGGGGCTTCGAACTCAAAACTCTTTCAAGAAATGCTTGGGGAAAAATTCTTCTCGGGGAGCTCCAACCGGGCAGTGCCGAGCGCCTTTACCGCCACCGTGTTCTTTTTTTGCTTCGCTCCCTAGTCTTTCGCAAACCCATCTCCGAGGGGGCTTCTGTCACCATCTCGACACACTCGTGGCTGGGTTGTTGGAATACTTGGCAATGGCTCGCCAAGCGGCGATGCAAATCCATTGTGTTTATCCACGACCTCATTCCCGTGCAGTTCCCTGAGTATTCAAACCCTCGGGAAAAAAAACGGCACATCCAAAGGTTGGAAAATACGCTCACTCACAGCCAGGGAATCATTGTGAACTCGAGATGCACCGAATCGGCGCTCCGCAGGCATGCCCATTCCGAGGGCCTCCCAGTTCCACCCGTGCTGGTCGCGCCACTCGGCCACGATACTCCCGTCACCGAGCCTGCGATTGAAATCCCACTCCAAGGAGTTCCCTACTTTGTGGTTCTCGGAACGATTGAACCACGGAAAAACCACCTTCTCCTTCTGACGCTCTGGAGGGAATTGGTTCGCAGACATGGCTCTGCGTCGCCCCGATTGGTCGTGATCGGCCGCCGAGGTTGGGAATGCGAGCAGATTGTCGATATTTTGGAGCGCTGCGAGGCCATTCACCCTTTCTTGATCGAACGCAATGACGCCAGTGACGCTGAGGTGTCAGCTTGGATTACGGGCGCAAAAGCCCTTCTCATGCCGTCCTTCGCCGAAGGATTTGGCATGCCCGTGCAGGAGGCGCTTGCGCTTGGCACACCGGTCATCAGCTCTCCCCTCCCCGCAATCCGCGAGTTTGCAGAGGCTATTCCCGATTATGCCGAAACTTACGATGGCACCCGCTGGCTGGAACTCATCGAGGCCTACGCGTCACCGGATTCCCCCCTCCGATCCGCTCAGATTCACCGTCTCCAAGCATTCAAGGAGACGACATGGCCCGGACACTTTTGCCTTGTCGAGGAATTCCTCAGGTCCCTCGATTCATGACCAGCAATTCTTGCGTCCACATCGTTGGCTTTCCCTCCTGGAAAAGACGCGCCGCCACGCTTTTTTTCAAGGGTCGGGAAATTCGTTTCATTTCTTCGCCTTCCGCACTCCCCCACCGGAAGGGTCTGACCATCGCCACTTGGGGAATGCAGATCCCGAAAGAAGATTTTCCGGAGGACTCGACAATCCTTCGTGTAGAGGACGGGTTCCTACGCTCGGTGGGATTGGGCGCGGCCTACATTCAGCCCATCTCCTGGATCGTTGACTCAAAGGGCATCTATTTTGACTCTCGACAGGTTTCGGACCTTGAGCACCTCCTGCAGCACCACGAATTTTCCCGGGATTTGCTGCAGCGCGCCGGATTGCTTCGGCGGTTGATCATCTCGGCACGCCTCACAAAATATAACTTGACACATGCAAATTGGATTAGGCCAAGCCACAGTGGGCGGGTGATTCTGGTTCCCGGCCAAGTCGAGTCGGATGCCTCGCTTCGCCACGGGGCACCGAATCTCTCAACAAACATCGAACTGCTCCGGGCCGTGCGGGAAGCAAACCCTGCTGCCTTTATTCTCTACAAGCCACATCCCGATGTGGCCGCGGGATTCCGCTCAAGCGGAACAGGAGAAAAAGAGGCGGCCGACTGGTGCGATGAAATTCTGGAAAACGTCTCCATGGTATCGCTGCTCGAGACGGTTGACGAAGTGCACACACTCACGTCCCTGGCGGGGTTTGAAGCTTTGCTGCGTGGAAGGCGGGTCGTTACCTATGGCCAACCATTTTATGCTGGCTGGGGGCTGACTGAAGACAACCATCCCGTGGCGCGCAGGACAAGAAGGCTCAATCTGGACACCCTTGTTGCCGCAGCGCTCCTGTGTTACCCGCTCTATCTCGATTGGGAGTCTCAGCGTCTCACCACCGCAGAGCAGGCCCTGGCCCAACTCCAGCACCCCTCAGCCGACAACTCCCGCAAGGGCGCCGATGTGTTGGAGTCCCTTGGACGGTTTCTCTGCCGCTTTCGTGCTTGGCGAAAAATCCTAGCCAAATAAAAAAATGAAAAGTTCGTTTTGAAAAAAGTCTTCCTCTTTCTCCAAGGCCCACACAGCTGGTTTTTTCAAATGCTTGCAGACCGCTTGGATTTGCTGGGGCACCGTTGCTTGCGCATCAACCTTTGTTTTGGAGACCAAATCTTTTGGAGAAGGCGCGGAGCCATTTCCTACCGGGGATCGCTTAACGGTTGGCACACGTTTTTGGAGGAGTTCTGTTCCCGTGAGGGTGTCACTGACATCGTGCTTCTTGGCGAGCAACGCGACCACCACAAGATGGCTGTCGATTTTGCCCGGAACCAAGGAATGCGAGTGACCGTGACAGAGTGGGGCTATCTGCGCCCAGACTGGATCACTTTCGAAAAATTCGGAATGTCTGGCAACTCCCAGTTCTCAAAAAATCCCGATACCATCCGGGCGATGGCGATTGGACTGCTCAACGCCGATGGCGAACTCCGCTTTCCGGATTCCTTCGCCGAAATGGCATTCAATGGGTTCTGTGCGGATGTGGGTTCGTGGGCACTGGCGTGCCTTTATCCCGGCTACCGCAGCCACCTGTTACTGAACCCTGTGTTGCTCTATGTGTGCACAGGCCTCCGGCGCTGGCGGGCCTCGATAAACGCCCAAACGGTGAATCGCCGCGTGGAGGCAATTGTCGCGAACGCAACCGCAAAACCGTTCTTCATTTTTCCGATGCAAATAGAAGCCGATTTTCAAGTGCGGGCCTATTCTCCCTACCCCGATCTGGTCTCCGCCCTCGAAGAAATCTTAAGATCCTTCGCCTCCTTTGCCACGGCGACCCATGTCTTGATTGTTAAACTTCATCCCATGGATCCAGGAGTCCGCCCTTGGAAGCGCATCATCAGTGGGTTAGCTGAGAAGTTTGGGGTCGCATCTCGTGTCGAATTCTTGGACGGCGGAGACTTCGATACTCTTGCGGCGGCATCTTCTGGCGTTGTAACAATTAACAGCACCTGTGGAGTTGGCGCCATTAAGCGCGGAGTTCCTGTGCTGACACTTGGCCAGGCGATGTTTCACATTCCAGGGTTGACATTCCAAGGCAAGCTCGACGCCTTCTGGTCATCGGCCGAGCCCCCAGACAAAGAGTTGTGTGATGCCTTTCTCAAGTGCATCGCCTCCACGATCCAGATCAAAGGAGGGTTCTTCAGCCGCGATGGCCTCTGCGCGATCGTCAGCGAGGCGGCCCTGCGGCTCGACCGCGAACTCGTAAATAAACCACTTCTTGAACGCACAGGATAGGCGCTTGCCCCAAGTGGAATCTCAAGATAGGAGACACTCAATGATAATACCATCAGAGGGGAAAGTTGCGGTCGTGGGAATGTCTTATCGACTGCCTGGCTCGTCGGAAAGGGCGTTTTGGGACGGTTTAGTCGGCGGAGAGGATTTCGTCACAGAAGTGGAGCCCAACCGATGGTCGAAGGACTATTTTCTCCACACAAAAAAATCGGCACCCGGAAAGTCCTATACCTTCTCGGCGGGCTCGATCTCCAACGCTTCGGCATTTGACGCTTCATTCTTTGGCATCTCGCCGCGGGAAGCGATCCAGATGGATCCACAACAACGCTTGCTGTTGGAACTCGCTTGGGAAGCCCTCGAGGACGCGGGAGCCAAAGCATCCGACTTCAAAGGGAGTCGTTGCGGTGTGTTTATCGGAATTTCAAGTTTTGATTATGCCCACCGACTTGCAGATGATCTTGCGTCGGTCGACTCCAAATCGCCAACAGGCAACGCGGGAAGCATCGCGGCAAATCGGATTTCCTATTTTTTGGACACGAGGGGGCCGAGTATGATTATCGATACGGCTTGTTCCTCCGCGCTCGTTGCTTTCCACGAAGCCTGCCAATCGATTCGCAACGGCGATTCCGACTCGGCACTGGTCGGGGGAGTCAGCCTACACTTTCATCCGCTGGGTTTCCTGAGCTTCACAAAAACAGGAATGCTTTCCCGAGGCGGTCGCTGCAGGACTTTCGATGCCAAGGCCGATGGATACGTGAGGTCCGAGGGTGGGGGAATACTTCTTCTGAAGCCTCTCGACAAAGCCATTTCGGATGGAGATCGAGTGCTCGCCATCGTGGAAGGCAGCGGAGTGAATTGCGACGGGCGAACTCCCGGAATCACGGTTCCAAGCGGTGAAGCCCAAGCAGCCTTGTTGCGAGAAGTTTATGCTCGTGCCGAGATCAAAGCAGCAGATTTGGATTTTCTTGAAGCCCATGGCACAGGAACGGCAGTGGGTGATCCGATCGAGACTTGGGCCATCGGCGAGGTGCTCGGAAAGGCGCGTCCCGGCAACAATCCGCTGGCCATTGGCTCCATCAAGAGCAATCTCGGCCACCTTGAGGCGGCATCGGCTGCTGCGGGTTGGACAAAGGTGCTCCTCATGCTGAGACATCGCATGGTTCCCCCCAACCTCCATTTTGACGAACCGAACCCCCGTATTGATTTTAAAGGACTCAACCTGCGCGTGGTTGACAAAGCGGAACCGCTCTCCAAGCGCAAAAGACTTATCATTGGCATCAATTCGTTTGGCTTCGGAGGCACAAACGCCCATGCCATCCTTTCACTACCTTCGCCACCCCCTGAAAAGTCGCCTCAAGAATCTCTCAATAACGATCCACTGCCTTTTGTTTTTTCCGCAAAATCACCGGCGGCACTCCGCGAGTGTGCGGGCCGGCTTGCAGAATTTTTTGAGTCTTCTCCGCAGACGCCTCTCTACGATGCTGCCTTAGCACTTCGCGAACGCAGAGAGTGGCTTTCCAAGAGGGGCGTTGTTAATTCAAGCTCCAGGAAAAACCTCGTCGCCACCCTTCGAAAGTTTGCCTCGGGAGAATCCCTTCCGGATGTGATCGAGGCGGAGGGCCTTGCATCCGCGCAGGGGCCTGTTTTTGTTTTCAGCGGCAATGGTGGGCAGTGGGATGGCATGGGGTGCGAACTTTTTCAGAGCAACACGGAGTTTCGGAACGCTGTGTGCGAGGTCGACCTGCTTTTTGAATCCCTTTCCGGAATTTCACTTCTTCCTCATTTTGAAAAGAGGGGAGCTGCGATGGATATCAGCCGCGCGGAGCTTGCCCAGCCGTTGATCTTCGCCCTCCAAGTGGGAATTGTGAAAGCCCTTGCCGCGCGCGGCATGAAGCCAGCCGCAGTCATCGGGCACAGTCTGGGCGAGGTCGCCGCTGCTTGGGCTGGCGGAGCGCTCCCGCTGGCCTCCGCCGTGCGCGTCATTCGCCTGCGTAGCCTACACCAAGAGGCGACCCGCGGCATGGGCGGCATGACGGCTGTCTCCGCCACTTTTGGTGAAGTGGAAACGCTCTTGAGTGAACCCGGGGTTGACGGTATTGGCATCGTTGTTTCCGGAGAAAACGCACCAAAATCCGTCACGGTGGCGGGGTCTCTTGAGGATCTGGAGGCTTTCGAGCGCGCGATGGGAGGGCGCTCGATCAAGTTCAAGCGTCTGGATTTGGACTACCCCTTCCATAGTCCCTCGATGGATTCTGTGTTAGCCCCGTTCCAAGCCGAACTCGGCCACTTGGAATGCTCGGAGCCCGAACTTCCATTTTTTTCGACAGTCACCGGCTCGCCACTCACCCAAGCCCCAGACGCCGCATACTGGGTGCAAAACCTCCGAGAACGAGTGTGTTTCCGCGCCGCAATCGGAAAAGCCATTGAAGAAGGATTTGGAACATTTTTGGAGATCAGTCCGCACGCCATCCTCGGCAATCACATCTCAGCAATCCTTAAAGACAAGAAATCCCCGGGACATGTTATGGGGACCCAATTCCGCGAGCAGGGAGGAGACGCCGCCCTCCGGAATGCCTTCTGGCGACTCGCCGTTGGCGGTGCTCCCTACGACTGGCAACAACACTTTCCAAAAAGACCCCAAAGCTTTGCCGACTTGCCAAAATACCCTTGGCAGAGGGAGACCTTCCTCCTGCCAGTCAGTCCCGAAGGCGCAGGGGAGCTCTTCCGACCAAGGGAACATCCGCTCTTGGGCTATCGAACAAAACAAGACGCTTGGGAATGGGAGAGCCAGATTGATACCGATCTTCTGCCATGGCTGGCCGACCACAAGGTTGGCGGCGTCGTGGTTTATCCAGCCGCCGCCTTTTTAGAATCCGCACTGGCAGCAGCAGATCTCAGGCATGATGGCCGCGCGCCAACCATCGAGGACTTTGAAATTCGCTCGCCCCTTGCTCTTCCCGAGCGCTGCACAAAAGTCGTGCGATTCCATTTGGAAGAAGATGGCGGCCAATTTGTCATCCAGAGTCGCGACCGAATGACGCGGGATGCTTGGCAACTGCATGTCGTAGGGCGCATTTCCTTGCACGCCTCGGCAAACCTCCCGTCAGAAGACCATCCTTCAGGCATGGGAGCAGTGACCCTCTCTGGTGAACAGCTCTACGCGGATGCTTTAGCCCTTGGCTTGGACTATGGGCCAGCTTTCCAAACCTTGAAAGCCGTATCGAGAAACGGTTCTCAGATCACTGCGGAGATCAACACCCCCGCAGCCATCCAGGCATCCCTGTCCTCTCATCGCATTCATCCCGTCTTCATCGATGCGGCCATGCAGTCCTTGATCGCCCTCATGAATGGGGAGTCCGCAAACGCTCACAGCCAAGCCTACCTGCCGGTTCGCTTTGAATCGTTCCGGGTGCTGCGCCCCCATGCAGAGGTGGCGCAAACGAGGGCGGTTCTACGACGCGAGTCGAAGCGTTCGTTGCTGGCGGATTTCCGCCTTTTTGATGAAAGCGGAGAGATTGTTGCGGTGATTTCCGGTGCCCGGTTTCGTGCCGCCACCCTGGCAAAAAGATCATTCGATCGGCCAAGGGAATTTTATCAAAAATGGATTGAGAAAAACTTGGCAGGGCCGACCTCCCGCCTTGCCGGGAGGCACGAGGAAATTCGAAATGTCTTGGGTCTGGCGATGGGCGAATCGGTCTCCGGCGACTCCGCCCTCAAACGCTACGCCATTGAAGGCGATGCCCTCCTGGACACGCTCTGCGCGGCCTTTGCCCGCGAGGCGTTCCTTTCTCTGGCTGATGGGCAAAATGAAATCTCTCTGGCAACTTGCAAGGCTTTGGGCCGCATTTCCGATGACATGGAGGATTTATTTTGCAGACTGGCCGGAATTCTTGAACAAGACGGTTGGATTCAAAAAACGGCGGACGACTCATGGAGATTCCAAGATTCCGAGGACATTCCCTCTTCCGAAGAGGTCTGGAGGAGTCTTGTCTGCGACTTTCCGGAACATGCCTCCCGTCTGGGCGCACTCGGTCGCGTGGGCCTTTCTTTACGCGATCTTCTCTCGGGTGCTGTTTCACAGGACAAAGTTCTCCCAGCATGGTCGAAGCTTTCGGATGGTTGTTTCCACATCCCGGAATCAGCGCTGGAGGCCGACTTGCAGGGTATTATCCTCCAGGCTCTCAGGGGACTCAAACCCGAGAGAATCCTCTGGATTTTGGGACCAAGACCCTCATCGGAACGCTTTCTTGCTCCTTGGATGCGATCCTCGGGCAGCGCTGTCACGGTTTTGCTGCAGGATACCTTGGAGGCGCGCGATGTGGAAAGTCGCCTTACCTCGTTTTCTGGTGTCGAGGTCTTGCAAGTGGCTTCCAGATGCGAGGCGCTGCGGAGTTTGGAATCTGAAGGAAAGCTCTTTGACATCGTTGTGGCGCCGTGTCGCTTTCTCGAAAACTCGGCCCGAACCGTGGCGGGGGTGCTTGCTGCAGGGGGAGCGGTTTTGTCTGTTGAGAAAGAGTCCTCCAGGTTTGGCGAAATCGTGCAATCTCCATCGCTCAAACAGACTCTTTCCCGCTCGGCAAGGCACGCCACCCTCAAGGAATATTTTGAGAACGTGGAGTCGTTGCCTTTGCTTCCCGGAAAGGGATTGGGCCCCTCGATCCTTCTTGCAGGCAGCTCTGCAGTCCCGCTTCAATCCCCACTCCCCTCCAGTGCGCTGATTATTCCATTGGATGAGTTCTCATTCCCCTTGGCTGAGGAACTGCAAAAAAACCTTTCTTGCGATATCGAACTCCTCCCCCCCTCGGAGGCCGAAGCGGTCCAAATCTGGGGGAGTATTTTAGGTGCGAAGCAGCCAGACCGTCTGGTTTTCCTTTCTTCGGGAAGCTCGGCACTTCAGGGCGCGCAATCGCTCGCAACCGAACTCGGCGCCTTCTCGGCTTGCCTGAGGGCACTTTCTGCAGCAGGGCTCCGGACGACTGTGACGATTGCAACGAGCCGCAGCGACTCTCTAAGTCATGGTCTGAACTGGGTATCCGCCGGCCTGTGGGGCTTCGCCCGCGTGGCCCGAAACGAGTTCCCTCAGATCCGAATCCGATGCGTTGATCTTCCGCCGAGCGGCAACCTCGCTGAAGCGCTCGATTGCCTGTTTCCGGAGGTTTCCCGGCCGGATCAGGAAGACGAAGTTCGCTGGGAGACGGAACGGCGTCTTGTTGCACGAGTCGCATGCGAAAGCGATTGCAGTGTGCGTGGAGGCGATGCTCTTCTTGATTTTGAAGCCCCCGGTTCCTTTCAAAATCTCCGCTGGGTTGGTTTGGCACCACGCCAACCGGAATCTGGGGAAGTGGCCATCGCCGTTCATGCCGCAGGATTGAATTTCCGCGATGTGATGTATGCCATGGGGCTGCTTCCCGACGAAGCGCTTGAGAACGGGTTTGCCGGTTCCACGCTCGGCATGGAGCTTTCGGGAATCGTCTCCTCCACAGGTCTCGGAGTGGAGGAGTTCAAACCTGGAGATGAAGTCATCGCCTTCTCCCCGGCTTCATTCTCCACTCGCGCCGTCACCAAAGCCTCCGCCGTCATGCTCAAGCCGCAGGGCATTTCCTTCGAGGCTGCAGCCACCATTCCTGCCGCATTTTTTACGGCATGGCATGCACTCGTTGAGTTGGCAAACCTGCAGCACGGTGAGCGGATTTTGATCCACGGAGCGGCAGGCGGAGTAGGTATCGCGGCTATTCAAATCGCGCGTTGGTTGGGAGCTGAAATTTTTGCAACTGCGGGTTCGGAGGACAAGCGGGCTTTCATTCGGTTGCTCGGGGCCGAGCATGTTTACGATTCGCGCTCCATGGACTTTGCGTCTGGAATTCGATCTCAAACCATGGGCGAGGGAATCGATGTGGTTCTCAACTCGATTGCCGGGGAAGCCGTGACTCGCAATCTTGAAATTCTTCGCCCGTTCGGGCGCTTCCTCGAACTCGGCAAGCGGGATTTCTATGAAAATAATCGTATCGGCTTAAGACCGCTCAGGAACAATATCCGCTACTTTGCGGTGGATGCCGACCAACTCATGGCATTGCGTCCGCATGAGGCCTCAGCGGCTTTTGGAAAGCTAATGGCGCTTTTCCGCGAGGGCGTCCTCTCTCCTTTACCGTTCACTGTTTTCCAAGCTTCGGAGGTATCCCAAGCGTTCCGCCACATGCAACACTCGGCGCATACGGGAAAAGTTGTGGTGCAAATGAGCGATGTTGCCCGTGGAAAGCCAAAGCCCCACGGCTCGAAATTCTCAACCCCTTCGGATGCCACCTGGCTTGTCACAGGTGGTCTGCAGGGATTTGGCCTGCAGACAGCCAAATGGCTCGTCGACAGCGGTGCCTCCCACCTCGTTCTTATCAGCCGACGCGGGCCCACCACACCCGAAGCCGCTGCGTTTATCGAGGATTGTAAACGATTGGGAGTCCAAGTATGGGCCGAAGCCTGTGATGTTGCCAACCGCTCCGCGCTCGATGCCTTGCTCACACGCATGCGCCTCGATTTGCCTCCGCTCACCGGCGTGATCCACGCGGCGATGGTTCTCAACGACGCCCTCATCGCCAATCTCGACCCCGCTAAAATTCGAGATGTCTTGGAGCCCAAAGTAACAGGGGCCGCTCTCTTGCACGAACTCACGCACGACGACAATCTCAAGCATTTCGTGCTCTACTCCTCGGCCACCACCTTGTTTGGAAATCCCGGCCAATCGATCTATGTGGCCGCCAATGCCGCCTTGGAGGAGTTAGTAACCCTCCGACAACGCGAGGGATTACCAGCCTGCTGCATCTCTTGGGGACCAATCGGCGATGTGGGCTACTTGTCCAGAAACGCCCAAGTCAAGGAAGCTCTGGGGGCTCGCACTGGCGGCCACCCTTTGGAATCGTCCGATGCGCTCCGTTTCCTCGGCCAGACCATGGCCTCAGGAGAGAGCGTGGTGGCATGGATGGATCTTGATTGGCGCGCGCTGGCCCGTTTCCTTCCCTCAGCGGCCAGCCCTCGGTATCAAATGCTGCGACGTCCGAAGGACCATGTCGGAAATGATGCCGAGCAGTCGGAGAATCTTCGGCTCGAGTTGCAGTTGATGAATCCTCCCGAGCTGTTCGAAACTCTCAAGGGACTCCTCAAGGAAGAAATCTCGACCATTCTTCGCGTTCCCATCGTCAAACTGGACGAGAATCGATCCCTCATGGAAATCGGAATGGATTCTCTCATGGGCATGGAATTGATTTCCTCGCTGGAAAATACCCTTGGCGTATCTGTTCCAGTGATGGCGCTGGGCGAATCACCCACGATTTCCAAATTGGCGGAACGCCTCTGCCAAATCTTCAAGCCGACAATCGAACCTATGGAATCCAATGCAGAGCAGGAAAACCCTCTCGGCGATGACTTGCGATCGCTGGCCGCCCAACATGGGGCCACATCATCAGATGTTGAGCGCCTCTCGTCGATCCCTTCAGATGCGGAAGACGCCACCAGCAGGCCATCAGGAAAGGAGCTGGATGGCTGACGTATTGGTTAGCTTCGTGGTTCCGACCTACAACGAGGAAAAGGAGATTGCAGCCTGCCTCGCATCCATCCGTAGCGCCTGCGATCAAGCCACCGAGATCATCGTGGTGGACAACAATTGCACAGATGGAACCAAGGCGATCGCCAGCCTGCTTGCGGACAAGGTTGTTCCCTGTCCCGTGCAGGGCATTTCCGCCGCACGAAACGCCGGAGCGGCTTCCGCTCGGGGGGAGTGGATCGCGTTTGTGGATGCCGATGCCCGGATTTGCGGGAACTGGCTCTTCAACGCGCGCAGGACGCTCTCACGGCGCAAGGTGGATGCGCTCTCCGGCTGGAATTTTTTTCGTGAGACCAATCCCTTTCTCTTTTCCTACTTCAACGGCTACAACGCCGTTTTTTTTACTGCCTTCCTCGTTTCGCTCGCGATGGGCAGGAGCCTCGTTGTAGGAAATAATCTTCTCATTCGCCGGAGCACGCTGAACGCCGCTGGAGGCTTCCCCCGATTCGTTGGCGAGGACATCAAGTTGAGCCGTATCCTGCATCGGCTTGGAGTCCGCACGGGCTTCTCGACAGGCATGGCGATTGGCTACTCCTCGCGCAGACTAAAAGTCGTGGGATTTTGGAAAACCATGTTCCTCTGGATCAGATCTGTTCACCGCGATATTCCCGAGTCGGATTACCGGGTTGATTACCAATCCAAACAAGACACAAAGCCAACCTTCTAAACCCGTATGCAAGAAAATACCCGCTTCCCATCGAAAAGTCTGGCTTTCAAAATTAAGGATCGCCTTGTTCGCCAGGCCTTGGACCGCCGGATGAGCGCACTGGAAACTCAAGACCTCTCGGCGCTCTCCGCATCAGGAAATCGCGCGTCCAGCCCCCGCGAGGACTGGACAAGCTTGGAGAAGCACCCCGGGCATCTGCGGTATGCCCTACTCCGCGACGGAGCCAAGAAACTGGGCGTCACCAGCCCCTTCTTCCAAAAGATGGAGGGAGTTTCTTCAGCCACAGCCGTCGTGGAGGGGAAAAAACTCATCAACTTTTCAGGCTATAATTACTTGGGACTCGCCGGACACCCTGCGGTGAACGCGGCTGCGGTGGAGGCCATTCAAAGATTCGGCACCTCCGTTTCCGCGAGCCGAATCGTTTCGGGCGAGCGCTCGCTGCACCGCGAACTAGAGCGCGCGCTTGCGCAAATCCACGCATGTGACGATGCCGTGGTCATGGTGAGCGGCCATGCCACGACTGTCACTACACTGGGCTATCTTTTTAGCTCCAAAGACCTGATCCTCCACGACGCACTCATCCACAACTGCGCTGTGGAAGGAGCCAAGCTCTCCAGCGCCAAAAGAATGTCTTTTCCCCACAACAACTGGCAGGCACTCGACGAGATTCTTTCTCGATGCCGGCAGGAATACGAACGCGTCTGTGTCGTCGTCGAAGGCCTCTACAGCATGGATGGCGACTTCCCCGACCTCCCCAAATTTATCGAAGTCAAAAAGCGACATGCCGCACTCCTCATGGTCGACGAGGCCCACTCGCTGGGAACAATGGGACCACGCGGTCTCGGGATCGGAGAGCATTTTGATATTGACCGGAATGATGTCGATATCTGGATGGGCACACTCAGCAAGTCGCTTGCCTCCTGCGGGGGCTACATCGCCGGCTCGCGAGCCCTTGTGGATAATTTGAAATTCAATGCCCCTGGCTTCGTTTACAGTGTGGGAATGTCGCCCCCCCTGGCCGCGGCCGCCCTGGAGTCAATCAAAATCCTTCTTGCCGAGCCGGAACGCGTGGCCAGCTTGCAGCGAATCTCTTCTTTGTTTCTTGAAAAAGCGCGCCTGCTCGGGATTGACACTGGTCTGGCACAAGGGCTGGCCATCATTCCCGCCATCGTTGGCAGTTCACTCAAGGCAGCCCGTCTCTCGCAGGCCATGAAAACAACGGGCATCAATGTGCAACCGATCCTTTATCCTGCCGTGAGCGAAAAATCCGCCCGCCTTCGCTTTTTTCTTTCCAGCGACCATACGGATGACCAGATCACCACTGCCCTGTCCAGCCTTAGTCACGAATGGCCCAGATGGTGAACAAATCGGTTCGCACTATTTTTCTTAGTAGCGGCGGGCTTCTTGGCGACTCAGTCCTACATTCGCTTCTTCAAAACAAAACCCTCGAGGTGGTGGGCGTCGTCCGAAGCCGCAGGGTCATGCTCAAAAATGCAGGCTTCCTCCGAGGTGCCATCGCTTTCTTCGCCCGCTGCGGAGTGGTCTACACGGTCTATATTTGGCTTATCACCACCTTTGCAGAATTCCTGGGTTTTTTCACCGGCACTGGCAGCATTACAGCCCGAGCTCGGCGGAGTGGCATTCCTGTCTGCCACACAAAGAATGTCAACGGTCCCAAGGGCCTTGCTTTTATTGATGGACTTACCGCGGACCTTCTTATTATTGCCCATTTCGACCAGCGCCTCGATGCACCGCTCTGCAGTGGGCCCTCGCGCCGATGCGTAAACATCCACCCGTCGATCCTACCGCACTACCGCGGTATCGATCCGGTTTTTCAAACCATGCGGAAACGCGACACGCATTTTGGTGTAAGCATTCACGCCGTGAGCCCGGAAATTGATGCCGGCCCAGTCCTGCACCAAGTCGGCTTGCGTCCCAGTCCAGCCTCAAGCGTCCTCGGTCTCACCCTGGACCTCGTTCAGGTTGGTGTGCACGCGCTCGCCTCGGTGGATTTGCATGCACTTCCTGCGCTCCTCGAGGCCACTGTGGCGGAAGATTCCTACCATTCCTGGCCAACAAGAAGGCAGACTCTGGAACTCTATCAAGCCGGCGGCAAACTGATCAGCCTGCAAGATGCCAGACTCTTCTGGAGAAAATGGGAATGTCCTTTTATTTCACCGCGCGAGCACATAGACATATCTTTAATTCGTGATGATTCGAGACCACCAGGCAATATGCGGAGGGAAGCTCCAACACTCCACCACGCTCCGCACCTTTGACCGGGCAAAATGTAACTTTCCTGCACCAGCTCATGGGTTTTTCAAAGAACTCTGGCGAGCAAAGGCGGCAGCATACCAAAAATTAAGCCACACATAAAAATCCTATGACGACCAAAATCCACACCTGCCTCGCGGGGGCAACCGTTCTTGCCCTCACTCTCTCTGGCTGCACTTTCTTGCCAAGTTCCGGCCCGTCGGGATTTCGCGTTGTAAATGCCTCGGGAAAGGTGGCCAAGGGCGTCGAATACCAGTTGCTCAAAATTGATGATAAAGTTCTCGCGGCCGTTGATTCCCATTCCAAAAAGGCGTCCTACCTTTCCGCGAATGGCCGGAAATCCGATGAGCTCTTTGGTGAACGTGGCCTGCAAGCCTTCGGCTCCGTATCAACTAACGCGATCGTCATGGGCGATGTCGTGAGCGTTGCCATCTACGAGACAGACTCGTCTTTATTCGGCCCTTCCCTCGCGGCTGGCACCATTGCCGTCAGCCCCATGACGGCCTTGCCACCTCAGACCGTTGATCAAACCGGTGAAATATCGGTGCCCTTCGTCGGAAGAGTTCGCGTTTTAGGCCGAAATCTCGCAGAGGTCGAAAGCGAAATGAAAGAAGCCCTGCGAATGAAAACAGCCGACCCACAGATTGTTGTGACCATCCTCGAGCGTAGAGGCGGAGACCTCGTTAGCGTTTCCGGCGATGTCAAATCTTCAGCCAGAGTACCTGTTTCGTTGGCAGGGACCCGCTTGGTGGATGCCATAGCCACCGCAGGCGGCAGTCAGTCCGCACCCTACGATACCATGGTCACGGTCACCCGCGGTCCTCAAATGCGCTCCGACTTGCTCCAAGAGGTCTACGATGTGCCTCAAAAAAATATCCTCCTTCAACCCGGAGACTCCGTCGTTCTTCGCAAGCGCCCTCTCAGCTTTCTGTCATTTGGAGCCACAGGCCGAGTGGGAGCACATCCCCTCACTGTCGAAGACTTGAGCCTTTCGGATGCGGTTGCTTCCTCCGGTGGTCCAAACGATCTCCAAGCCAATCCCTCTACGATCTTCGTTTATCGCGAAGAGCCCAGCAGCCTGCTCAAAGAACTGGGCAAGACCCCCTCGGTAAACCCCACCACCCCCGTCGTCTATCAACTCGATTTGCATGATCCCCGGGGATTCTTCTTGGCCAATCACTTTACCATCCGGGACCGCGATGTCATCTACTACGCACCGGCCGGAAGTGCCGGAGTCATTAAGTTCATGAGCCTCATCAATACCTTTATTGCCCCCGCCATTTCTGGTGTAGGCATTGCAGGTTCGGCGGCGACGCTTGGAGCCTATTAACCTTGCTTCAGCCACTTTCTCCGCCGACAAGCCAAGCAGACCTGTTTTGTTAATGGGACACACACTTTCTCAGCTAAAGGAGGAGCCTCTCGCAGAGAGTCCCGGAGAGTTGATCGAAAAGCCGAACGACCCCGCGTCGGAAAGCCAAGCTCCTTCCCCGCTTGCAGTGCCATCTCTCCCCAGCGAACCGACCACACCCGAGGAAGCCCTGCCCTCCAACCCTCTTATTCCTGAAATGCCGAATCCACAACCTACCAACCCCCCGGAGGAAAGCGCACCGCCATCGATTGATTCGCATACCGACACCCTTAGCGCACCACCGGAGGAAAAATCTTCCGCCGAGGCGCAGGAATCCATTGACGGGAAGCTGGAAATCGTTCCGAGTGGGAAGAACGAAAACAAAGGATTAATACTGTTCTTCTCCAGATACCTGCGGCCCAACAACCAAGAACCGCCGCAGGCACTTGCTGTCACTGACAGGCCACCGATGCTCTCTTCCTCTGGCGGAGGCCACTCGGCCCCCCCTCGCCCCCCATCCTTCCTACGCCGCCATGCCCTCGTTCTGGTCTGCGTGGCGCTACCTACGATCTTATCCTGTATCTACTACGGCGCTTATGTGAGCGATATTTTCGTTTCGGAGTCGAAGTATGTCGTCCGCAGCCCAAACAAAAAGGGATCCGCCAGTGGGCTCGGTGCCATGCTCGAGGGGGCTGGCTTCAGTGGATTCAGCCGGGCGCAAGAGGATGTTTACACGGTTAGCGAATATGTGATTTCGCGCGATGCGATGAATTTTCTTAACGAAAAGCTCGATTTGGCCAAGTCTTGGTCAAGCGCCCATATCGATCTCTTTCATCGCTTTGACCCCCTTGGCTGGGATTCAAGCAATGAGGCCCTTCATGAGTTTTACCTCAAACATGTGAAGGTAGCCGTCGATCCTTCCTCGGGAATCACCACTCTGACGACATCCGTTTTTTTGCCGGATGAAGCCTACGAGATGAATAAAATCCTCCTTGGCGAAGCCGAGCGCATCGTGAATGTGCTCAACGACCGGGGTCGCAACGATCTCATTCGATTTGCAGAGAACGAGGTTAAAGCTGCCGAAGACAAGGCGAAGGCCGCCGCCAACACGCTCTCGAATTTCCGCAATACCCAAGCCGTTGTCGATCCCGAGCGCCAAACTCAACTCCACTACCAGCATATTTCCCGACTTCAAGAAGAGCTGGTCAAAACCCGCACCCAGCTCACCCAGCTCAAGGTTTTTTCACCTAAAAGCCCCCATCCGCCAGCTCTCGAGTTGCGCGAAAAAACCCTCGAGAACGAGGTTCAAAAAGAAATGCAAAAAATCACCGGCGGAGAAAACTCGCTCGCCAGCAAGGCCGCCGAATACGAGCGACTCGCCCTCGACCGGGGATTCGCCGACAAACAGCTCGCCTCCGCGCTCGCCTCCCTCGAGGTCGCCCGCAACGAAGCCCAGCGCCAGCAACTCTACCTCGAGACGATCTCCAGACCCAATCTGCCCGACGAGGCCATCCTTCCCAAGCGCCTCCGCGGCATCCTCACGACTTTTGTCCTTGGTCTCGTGGCTTGGGGTATTCTCTCGATGCTTCTTGCCGGCGTGCGCGAGCACCAGTATTAGCACCTTGCCCGTTTCTAATTCTCGATGATTGAGATGCTCAATGTCACCAAACGCTACCCTGTCCACGGGGGCGAGCGAACCGTTTTGGATAATATCAACCTGCGCATCCGACCAGGTGAAAAAATCGGCGTCCTCGGCCGCAACGGGGCCGGCAAGTCCACCATGGTCCGGATCATCAGCGGTGCCGAGCGGCCCTCCAGCGGGCAGGTTCACCGCGGCATGCGCGTCTCCTGGCCACTCGCCTTCGCCGGCGGCTTCCAAGGCTCCCTCACCGGCATGGACAACCTCCGCTTCATCTGCCGCATCTATAACACATCAATCAAAGACAAAATTCCCTATGTGCAGGACTTCTCGGAACTCGGAAGCTACATCCACGAGCCGGTCAAGTCTTATTCCTCCGGCATGCGCGCCCGGCTGGCCTTCGCCCTCTCCATGGTCATCGAGTTCGATTGCTATCTCATCGACGAAGTCATCGCCGTAGGCGACGACCGCTTCAAGGAACGCTGCCAACACGAACTCTTCGAAAAACGCCGCGACCGCGCCATGATCATCGTCTCTCACCAAGCCGACTTCATCCGCAACCACTGCGACGACGCTGTCGTCCTCAACTGCGGGAAACTCCATGCCTTCCCCAATGTCGAAGAGGGTTTTCAATTCTATCACGCCCACGCCGACGAGAAAACCGAGTGAGAACTTTATGAAATTGACACTTCCTATCGCTCCGCACCTCCAAAGGTCGATTGATGGATTCTCCCGTTAAAGGTTGAGATGGTCTTCACGGCAACAGGTTGAAGTGGTGTTGCAAAAAAATCGATTTTTTACAAAACAGTCCTCCAGTATTTTGTTTACCTTGCAAAACATTTTACCCAATGTCTGAAGTCGCCTAAGCGATTGTCGAGGAATGGCTCAGGGAATTTCCGTTGCCTTCTACGGCTTGTAAGCATACTCGGCGCTCATAGAGACGCCGCTAAAGCTGCTTCGCAGATTTATATCCCTGCCCATCCGCACCATCCATGGTTAATTCCCAATAAATCCCCTCAAAAAACTTCAACCACGAATCAGCACGAATGAAAACGAATAAAAATTTCAGCAAACGCCTGCAGGAAAAACGCTCGCAGTAGCAATCACATTAAAGAAATGATTTTGTCATCCATGATTTTGCTATCCATGATTTCGCTGAACAAAGACTTTTCACTCGTTACGAGCCACCCGTTACTCGTTACCAGCTGCGACAGCCCCTCGCCACTTTTCTGCCTCACTTGTCAATCACCTTCGCGTCTTTCACGATGATGATCCTTGTCTCTTCAAAGTTACCTGTTAATTTCAAACTATGAAAACCAAAACCAAAGAGTTTAGCGTTCTTATCGAGCGCGATGCGGAAGGATATTTTGTTGCATCAGTTCCGGCACTGCGGGGTTGCCACACTCAAGCCAAGTCGCTTGATAAATTGATGGAACGGGTTCGTGAAGCAATCCTGCTTTGCCTTGAAGTCGAAACGGAGCCATATGCGAGTGGAGACTTTGTCGGGGTTCAGCGTATAGCTGTCTAACTATGCCTAAACTTCCGAAGCTCAAAGGTAAAGAGCTTATCAAGATTCTCTCCTTGCATGGATTTGATGTTATCCGCATCAAGGGAAGCCACCATTTCCTCCGCCATGATGACAGTCGGTGCACCGTTGTTCCCGTCCATGCTGGAGAAACACTTGGCCCCGGGTTGCTCCTTCAAATTCTTAAAGACACAGAACTCGATAGAGCAGATTTGTTGGTTAAGTAACCCATAGGGAGTAAAACTTTACACTATTGACCTTCCAGCCTTTTACCTTCCTGCTTTTTCTTCAACCACCAATCAGTATGAATGAACACGAATAAAAATGCACACGGAGAGGAGCGTTCCATCAGCTATCGACCCTCCACCATTCACCATCCGTCCTCAGCTCTTTTCCGCTTTTAAAATTTAATATTACTTTCCACATGAACCATAATGAAATAGAATCCCTGCTCCGCAAATTATCTGATCGCTTGATTGAGCGCGGACTGGTTGGAGAGGTCGCGCTTTATGGCGGGGCGGCCATGGTTCTGGCCCACAGGGCCAGACTCTCCACGAAGGATGTCGATGCCGTGTTCGTTCCGAAACAGGAAGTCTATCAAGCCGTCGCCGAAGTGGCTGCTGTCGCCGGGGTTGAAAATGATTGGCTTAATGATGCCGTAAAAGGGTTCCTCAGCGAAAAAAATGATGTCTTGCCGCTCCTGGATTATCCGGGATTGAAAGTTTTTGTGGCTGCTCCGGAGTATCTCCTCGCCATGAAATGCCTAAGCATGCGCTTGGGGCGGGACGAGACCGATTTGGCAGATGTTCGTTTTTTGATGGATCGTCTTGGCCTTCAGGACGCCGCGCAAGTGCTGGATTTGGTCAGTTGCTACTATCCCGAAGATCGTATTCAGCCAAAAACCCGTTTTGCGATCGAAGAAATTTGCCAGCACTTGTCCAAACCATGAATTCGAAAAGCAATAAAACCGTGCTTGAAATTAGCAGGGACTGGGGCCTTGCCGTTAAGGCGGGCCAAAAGCCGCCCACTATTGATTTGGGCAACCTGCTTGATGATTTTCGATTCCACTGCCAAGGTCCTCAGGAAAAAATGGCGCTTGTTGCCGACCCACCCGAACCCACGGGCGAACCGGAAACGGATGCCTACCTTGCTGCCATGGTGGAATCCCTCTGCCGTGAGGCCTCGTTGAATCCGCCGCCTTGGACGGAGTCGCCATCCACCTACCTGCCCCGCCCCTGGTTTGCTGGTGGCTTGGAAAGCCTCAAGGCCATCCTTCTCGCCGAAACCCCAGTCGCCTTCCGCCGTCGCAACCTCTTTATCTCAGCAAATGCCCTCCATCGAGTTTAGGGTCGCCACTCCTTGTCCGCTCTCAATCCTCAGCCAAGACAAACTTCAACCACGAATCAACACCAATGAGCACGAATAAAAATGCAGGCGTAGGAACCGCTGGCTTGCACTCGTTACGAGCCACCCGTTACTCGTTACCGCTGCGGGCAGCCGCTCCCCGCTCCAGCGGCTCCGCCGCCTTCCCCATTCGTGAAGCTTCGTGAAAATTCGTGGTTTAAAATTTCCATTTTTCCCCTTGCCATCATATACCTGTCCTGCAATCATCCACGACCTTTTTCACAAGGTATAACAGGCGCGGATTACAAGGGATATTTTTGATTTGACATGAGGACAGAAAACGAAAGGCAGCTCATTATACTGCCGTGAAAGACGCAAAAATGCTAACGATCAATTTTCCACTCGCCACTTTTCTGCCTCAAGTTAATTAAAAATATTGAGGAAAATGAATAACGCTGGTAAATAAATCTTATGTCTGAAAAGGAGCTATTGTCGCGCATCACTATCGATCCACAAATCTGCCATGGCAAGCCGTGCATTCGAGGCTTGCGATATCCGGTCGAGTTCATTCTCGAAATGTTGAGCGGTCCAACAAGTGTTGGGGAATTTCTGAAAGATTACTCCGATCTCGAAGAAGATGATATTCGTTCTGCATTTGCTTTTGGCGCACGAATGAGTCGATCGAAACGATTTGAACCTCTTGTTGCCGCATGAGGTTCCTGGTTGATGCCCAGTTGCCGAAACTTCTGGCTGAAAAACTTCGCAAGCAAGGCCATTATGCGATCCATACTCGTGACCTGCCAGGCGAAAACCAAACTTCCGACTCAGAAATAAGTAAAATTGCAAATCTTGAAGATATGATTGTCATATCGAAAGATAATGATTTCGTGATAAATCACCTGCTTCATAACGATCCAAGAAAAATTTTGATTGTTTCAACAGGGAATATTCCCAATCCGGAACTTCTCGATCTCTTTAGAAAAAATCTAGATATAATTAAACAATCTTTTCAAGACGGATGTTATGTAGAGTTAAGCCGTTCTTATTTGTTCGTGCATGGTTAGCAATCCAAGGCATGAACGAAAAAAGTAAAACGGTATGAAGGTAAAAAGCAGCAAAGTCCACCTTCTGAACTTCCGCCCTTCTTGCTTTAAACATTCCGACCTTTCACCTTCCCACTTTTTACTTTTACTTTTTCACTAGGTTCTACTCTGCAGGCATGCCGTAATGCCCAGCAGCGATCAATAGGAACGCATTTCGGGGGTCATCGGTGTAAACCCCATTTGCAGCAACATTTGTTCAATTTTCTCTTCCTGCGGACGGGTTTCACGTTTCCACTCCAATGGAATTTCCGGAAGCGGAACGATGTGTTTCTTAATGGTTTTCTCAAGCAGTGATGTAGTCGTCATAATTGTTTTTGAAATCATCAATGGCGAATGTGAGTGCGGAGTCGAAGTCCATTTGAGTCAACCAGTTTTTTTCCAAAATATTGTTGGATCGGGATAAGATATCGCAGTGAGGAGTGCCGTGTGCCGTATCATAGCGGGCCAAATTATAAGGACTCCCATTTTGAATGAGCATTAATCGGACAACAAAACTCACATTCGCCCTTCCATGGTTTCATAATCGACAACCAGATAAATTTTATCGGTCAACCAGATTTGAAAATCTTTTTGCGGCACGAGTCGGGGTTCGCATTGGACAGAGAATTCTTTAAGGCATGATTTGGATTTTTTCAATAGAAGATTGATTGAGTTTTACAAATGTCTTGGGGTCATTTGGGGTGGAAGCGTGCGACTCGCTCGCACTCGGCGAGAAATGGCTGAACGGAAGGGAGCATGTGCAAAAAACATTTTGTAGATCTGTTTTCTTCTGCCCGCGAGCGCCGTTACGGAGATGCAAGATAACTCCCAGGATTCCCTCAAGACATAGGGTCCAGGGACCAGAGTCCAGAGCGGGCGGTGCCGCAGGGCCGGGGATACCGACAAGAAAAGCCAACCCCTGTCGCGGCGGTCTGTGACCGCCGACCGCCGCGACCGCCGAAATCGGCCCGCCCAGCGAAAAAATCCCGGCGCTCACAGAGCGCCGCTACAAGATTTCAAAAAAAATGATTCTGTCCTCCATGATTCTGTCAAAAATCTTTACATCATCGCGCCGCAGCAAATAGTCCACTTTCCGCTTTTCACCTTATAACCCTCCGCTTCGCTCATGGAATCCAGCATCACACCAGCAGGCTTAGCCGGTTCCCATGCTGCACCCTCGACGCTCGTCCCTCGTTACGCCACGCGCCTTTTAATCTGACCACTCGACTCTCGACTCTCGACTCTCGCCACTTTCCACTTTACAACCCTCCGCTTCGCTCATGGAATCCAGCATCACACCAGCAGGCTTAACCGGTTCTCACACCGGCTACTCGACTCTCGACTCTGGACTCTCGACGCCTCCGGCCGAAGGCCGCGCCCACTCACTCGCCGAGTGCTTTCACACCCAGTGCCGCGTCATCGGCGCACTCATCATGCGAGAAATTCTCACGCGCTACGGGCGGCATAATATCGGATTCATGTGGCTTTTTGCTGAGCCCATGATGTTTACGCTGGGTGTGACGATTCTCTGGAACCTCATGGGCCACCACTCCGAAGGTGGCATCACCGTCACCGCTTTTGTTCTCACAGGCTACTCCACCATCTTGCTCTGGCGAAATATGCCCAGCCGTTGTCTTCTGGCCTTGGGGCCGAACCATTCCCTCATGTTCCACCGGCAGGTGAAGCCGATCGATGTTTACTTTTCCCGCCTCATTCTGGAAGCTCTTGGAGCGACGGTTTCTTTGATTGTCCTCTCGATCGTCTTCATCGCCGCGGGCTTGGTCGAGCCTCCCAAGGATTATTTAAAAGCCTCTCTCGGATGGTTTTTACTGGCCTGGTATGCGTTTGCACTTTCGCTTTTGGTGGGGGCCCTTAGTGAGCGCACAGAAATCATCGAGCGCATCTGGCACATCTTTCAATACCTCATGATTCCGCTTTCCGGTTCGTTTTTCTTTGTGAGTGCCTTGCCTGAAGCCTACCAGAGTCTCGTTCTGCTCAATCCCACAGTGAATTGCGCCGAGTTGTTCCGAGAGGGCTTTTTCGGGACATCCCACCGCTGGTATTACGACATCAACTATGTCGTGATGGTGAACATGGTGCTCACTCTTCTCGGACTCGCCCAAGTCCGTTATGTCTCCAAAAACCTCGCCCTCGAGCAATAAAAAACTGACAATTGCATGCAAAAATCGAGGAGGCGCCACCCGCGCACGCCCCGCCTGTAGCGGCTGTCTATGACTGCCGAAATCTAAAAGGGGGAAGCCAGAACTCGGCGCTCACAGAGACGCCGCTACAGTTCATCCTTCATACCTCCCCCTTTCTCCGCGCCATGCATAGATGGAGAGCATTTGTCGTTGCTTGGGCCTTTTTCTTGTCCTCGCAGACGATTTCTTTTGGTCTTATCGGCGAGACGCCCGACCAGTGTGCTGCGAGGTATGGGGTGCCAACGCGGCACGACGGAAACTCGGCAGAGTATAGGCTAAAAAACCGCGTGCTGCGAGTGATATTTGTAGAGGGTAGGGCGTCATGTATCACCTGCTCGGATGCTCCTTCGGAGCGGGGTGGGGCCGCCGTGCATTTTCAGGAAATTCCAAAATTTCAAGAACCTCAAGCGATTGGGTTCTTTTCCGCAAGCCCTGGAGCAAGGCCATTTGGTTTTGAAAATCTCGCGAATCTTCCATGGGATCTGCTGAAGTTTTTGTGGGGCGAAAAAGAACCCAGCGCACTTTATCTGGGAATGTGGAGCACTCATTTGACCGATCCGGATTTGGATGTTCAAAATAATTGGTTGATTGCGTTGAATATCGAGGGCTTCTTTGTTGGAACATTCATCAATAGCTACGACAAGCGGTCTTGGGCGGCGGGAATCGAGCGGCGGTTGTGGTCCGTCGGCAAGAAAAACGGCTTCAATGCCAGCTTGGGGTATCGTTTGGGATTGATGACCGGTTACGAAGAGCGATTCACCATCTTTTTCGGTCATTCGCCGATCATTCTCTTTCCAGAATTGATTTCAAATATCGCCTATAAAAATGTCGGCTTTCAGATTGGATATAGCTGGACAGTTGTGACGGGCGGTTTTTTCTGGCGATTTTAGTCGGCCAGTAGTCTCCCCCTTCCCCCTTCCCCCTTCATATTTCATCCTTCATCCTTCATCCTTCATCCTTCATCCTTCATCCTTCATCCTTCATCCTTCATCCTTCATCCTTCATCCTTCATCCTTCATCCTTCATCCTTCATCCTTCATCCTTCATCCTTCATCCTTCATACTTTCCCAATGCGCCGCTGCAATTTTCTGCTCCGAACATTTTTTCTGAAAAAATCCTATTTCCAGCTTGCACCGTCTGTAAAAACCCTCTATCAACCCCGCCCTCATCTTCTTTAAGCGCGCGATCTCTACTCCATGGCTGACACATTCCTTATCACCGGCACCTGCGGCACGACCTGGCATTGCTTGGCTAAGCTGCTCGCGCCAGCGGCGATAGACCACAGCAAGCCTGGCACGCTACCGGTTGGCTCAGGGCTCTTTTTTCTTCCGCAACCCACCGTAGCGATTTCGCAGCTCCTCGTTTCCCACAGAGACCTACAGGTCGCGGCATTCTGCGAGCCTCCGGCCGCGTTTCTCGCCTCTAAGGCCGCCGAACCGGGCGAGATTTCTTTCGAGGCCTCCTTGCAAGCTTGGTGTGAATCCGCCAAGAGCCTTCTTGCCCTCTGGAGAAAGCACCGCAACCGTGTGCACCTTCTCGATTGGAACGAGTGCTGCGCCTACCCCGAGGAGTTTCGCAACTGGCTTCAAAAAACCACCGACTCACCCTGCGAGTGGGCTTTGAATCCGCAGCAATTGGGGGGCGGCCATCTCGAGACTCTGCGACA
>Ga0247833_1002415_pt1 | contig 27243 bp, 27 predicted proteins | sample LaCruzMarch2015__7_FD_187117 | JGI IMG/M metagenome (GOLD analysis project Ga0247833, IMG submission 187117) | Freshwater microbial communities from meromictic Lake La Cruz, Castile-La Mancha, Spain - LaCruzMarch2015_8m | ecosystem: Environmental > Aquatic > Freshwater > Lake | place: Spain... | reverse complement strand
ATGGGGACATAATTTCTTTGAAGAAGATGGCGTAATGTGCTATTGTGGAAAAACTGGATGCAACGAGAATGTATTTTCTGGCCCAGCTTTACAACAATATTATAAAAAATTGAGCGGAAATGACCTAACAATGAAAGAAATCTATGCACTGCATAAAGCTGGAACTGACCCGCACGCTACAGCTACGCTTAAGCATTTGGTAAAATCTTTCGGTCGTGCTATTTCATCTATTGTCAATGTGCTTGACCCCGATGCGATTGTAATTGGTGGTGGTGTGGGAAACATTGACATGATTTATGAGGCGTTCCCAGAAGAACTCAAAAACTGGATTTTCAATAATCGAAAAGTTGAAACGCTTTTCTTAAAACCAAAACTCGGGGATAGTGCAGGTGTTTTTGGTGCGATTGAGTTGGTTAGGGGGTATTGAGAAATTTCATATTTACCGAGCGTTGGCCGCCACAGAGGCATAGATTACACAAAATTTCACGAAAAATAATCTGTGAAAATCTGTGCCTGTGTGGTGAACGTACTCATAATTTGTCGTTCGCTCAAATCAAAAATAGCGACCTATCTTAGGATGGTCAACAATCATTTTTTTGAGTTTTTGGTTGTCTATACTTCCTTGAATGCTGTAAATTACTTTGCCGTTTGGCTCAACCAAAAGCGTATATGGTAAAGCCCCATTCCATTTTGGGTCGATGGATTCAATGAGTTTATAAATATCTTCATCTTTAAAAATATAATTTTTCACGCCCGAATGTTTTTCTTTCAGAAACTTTAAGGCTTTTTCTTTTTTCTCCAATTTATCGGCTGAAACTGACACAAATTCAAAATCTCTTGCCCCGTACATACGGTGAATATCTAAAAAATCAGGATATTCCATTACACATGGACCGCACCACGTTGCCCAAACATTTATGAGACGAAGTTTATCCGAACCTTCATTTTTTACGAGATTTTTAATGCCATCAGTGTCCAATTCCTGAAGTGTAACAGGGCGAGAAGTCCAATTCTTTTCGTTTTTCTCGTTATATTCTGTTTTCCAAGCCCATTTTATCGAACATCCGAATGTTTTGGTTGTGGGTGTTGTTACTTCTTTTCCTGCCAAAACTTCATTAATTGCTTTTCGTAAATCTTCCGAATTTGCACCTTTACTTGGATTTTCGAGGGCATCTAGGCGGCCATTATACTTCAAAATACGTTGATTATCAAATACATAAACATGAGGTGTAGCCACAGGGCCATATTTTATCGAAACAGCTTCATTGTCGCCATCATAGAGATACGGAAAGTTAAATTGCTTTTCTTTTGCTCTGATTTTCATATTATCAAAATCATCGTTGAGGTCTGAATAACCCAATTCTTCCAATAAAAGTCCATTTGGGCTATTTGGCGAAATGGCAACTACTGCCACATATTTACTTTTATAATCATCCACAATTTTCTTGATTCTGTCTTCATAAGCCTGTGCTGTTGGGCAGTGTGTACAGGTAAAAACGATTACCAAAACCTTTGCCGAAGCAAAATCTTTTAATGAATAAAATTTGCCATCATAATTGGGAAGTCGAAAATCAGGGGCTTTAGAACCTATAGCCAAAGTAGGCGTTTCTTGAGATGGAATTGCTTGCGGACGAGCCACAAATTTATTTTGTGCATAGGTAAAGCAGGATGCACAAAGCAATAAAATAAGAAAAAGAGGTTTCATATTATAAATTTGAATAGAAAGTAATTATTTCTGTATTAAGTATTGAGATACAAGAAACGGGTTTTGAGATGAATCGCAGCGATAAAAGCTTATTTATCATCAAATTTATTTAATACAATTTTTATGTTTATTAACGTCTCAGTACTTAATACCCAAATTTATATAAAAATTTAATAAAATAATTATATTTCTTAAGAAATTATAGTAATGAATTAAAGAATTAGAGTATTTTTGTTATTTAATTATTCAACTCTATAATCAAACAGATAATGAACTCAAATTTCTCACGCCGTGATTTCGTGAAGTCTTCAGCAGCCGCAGTGGGTGGCATCTCGATGGCTTCCTTACCCATCGAAACATTTGCCAATTCTTCGGTTGAAGATACCATTAAAGTTGCCTTGATTGGCTGCGGTGGTCGTGGCACAGGTGCAGCTTTACAAGCACTTTCGGTCAAACAAAACGTAAAACTCGTAGCAATGGCTGATGCTTTTCGTGACAGAATTGACTCAAGCTACCAAAACTTAACTAAAGGAAAAGTTAAAGACCGTGTCGATGTACCAGAAGACCATAAATTTGTTGGCTTTGATGGCTATAAACAAGCAATCGCATTGGCTGATGTTGTGCTTCTGACAACTCCCCCAGGTTTCCGTCCGATTCATTTTGAAGAAGCTGTTCGTCAAGGAAAGCACGTTTTCATGGAAAAACCAGTAGCGACCGATGCACCAGGTATTCGTAGAGTTTTAGTAGCAGCCGAAGAGTCAAAAAAGAAAAACTTAAAAGTTGTTGTAGGTTTACAACGCCATTATCAAAAATCATATCTTGAAACTTACAAAAAAGTAATTGACGAGGGTGCAATTGGTGATATCGTAGCGGCTCGTTGCTATTGGAATAATGATGGTGTTTGGGTAAATGAGCGTAAGCCCAACCAAACCGAAATGGAATACCAAATGCGTAACTGGTATTATTTCGTATGGCTCTGTGGCGACCACATAAATGAGCAACATATTCATAACATTGACGTAATAAACTGGTTTAAAGGAGGTTATCCAACAGAAGCTATTGGTATGGGCGGTCGTCAGGTGAGAACAGACAAGAAATTTGGCGAAATTTATGACCACCACTATGTTGAGTTTAAATATACTGATGGAATGATTTTATCGAGTTCGTGCCGCCACCAACCCGGTACCGTTTCTGATGTTTCTGAGCATCTAATTGGTACAAAAGGGCGAGCTACTGAAGGCAAGATTTTTGACCTAAAAGGAAATAATATTTGGCGACACAAAGGTGAAGGTGATGGTGACCCTTATCAAGTTGAACACGAAGTCTTGTTTGATCATATCGTAAACAATAAGCCAATCAATGATGCTGAAAGAGGTGCGAAAAGCACAATGACTGCAATTATGGGTCGTATGGCTACTTATTCGGGCAAAAGAGTGAAATGGGAAGATGCTCTAAATTCTGATATTAACCTTATGCCAGACGCTTACACTTGGGATACTTTGCCTAAAACTTTACCTGATAAAGACGGAAATTATCAGATTTCGATGCCAGGTAAAACCAGAACGGTATAAATAAATTAAGAATGTAGAGTTAAGAATTAAGAATGTTTTATTGGAATTAAATTTAATAATTCTACATTCTTAATTCTTAATTTGAATTATTTAACCAGCTCTCCGCTCAAACGCATGATTTGTAGCTCTGAGATTTTGATATTATAGCGAGCATTTGTCAGCCTATTCAATGAAGTATTCAAACTTCGTTGTGCCTCGTTCAACTCTAAGATTGTAGAACCTCCCAACTTAAATTTCTCTAAGGAAATCTTTAAGTTCTCTTCGGCTACATCGTTGTTTTCTTCTTCAAGTTTCAATAATTCTTTATCAGTTTGATACTGATTATAGGCACGCATTAAATCTGACTCAATTTGAATCCAAAGATTTTCTTCCTGCTTACGCAAAATATCAGTATTGATTTTGGAGGTCTGAATCTGACGACGAACAATTTCTCCATTAAAAATATTCCAATTAGCCCCCAAGCCTACGTTTAGACCAACGTTTTGGTTATATAAAAACAAACCTGCATTGGTTTTGCTCAATGAATACCCAAACGAAGAGTTTAACGTAACTCTAGGAAGTTTTGCTGCTGCCACCTCTCTCTGCGTAATTAAACTTATATCGGTTGATTTACGTAAGGCTTGTAAGCCTTTGTTGGCAGCACGGGCTTGACTTTTCAGTTGTTCAGTTGTAGGGTCAAACATAATTCCAACAACTTCTTGAACATCGAAATCTTGGTCGGCGGTTCTTACCAAAAGGTTATTGACCGATACTTTTGCATTTTTCAAAGAGTTTTTAGCTTGAACCAATTGTGTAATTTGGGCATTTAGCTCAGTTTTTGATTGCAAATAATCAAGTTTTGAGCCTTTACCAAATTCCCAACGCTGTTGTGTAATTGTCAGACGTTCTTCATAATATTTAATGATTGTCTGCAAAAAAGCAACTGTTTGCTTATGACGCATCACTTCATAATAGGCCTGCATAACATTCACAACGGCATTTTCCATCATTTGGCGAGTCTGCAACTGGCTTAATTGACCTTGACCTTTAAGGCGGTCGAGTGTTGCGTACATTCGTTTTCCATCATAAAGTACCCACGACATTGCTACGTTTGTGACTGGAGCAAGACTACTACCAAAGCGATTGATTTCAGTACCGTTTGATAGTTTTTGACTTACTCCGTTTAAGGCACTACCGACGTTGGCATTCAGATCCACTCTTGGCAACATTCCTGCATTTCCTTTAAAGATTTGCAATTCCGATGCTTGTTGTTGCATTTGAGCAACTTTTATATCGAAGCTTTTCTCGAGAGCAGTTCCAACGGCATTTTCGAGTGTTAAAATTTCTTGGGCAGAAATAACAAAAGGAAAAAGTAATAATAGGAAGGTTTTTATGTGTTTTTTCATTAACATTTCAAGAATATTTATTTATTGTGGTCGGCCATTACCTCAATAAAATTGGTTGCAATTTGCTTTCTATTGGGGTTATCTCGTCGAATAATCATTGTTATAAAATAGAGTTGTCGTTATAAATCTGACAACATCACTTCAAATCTATTGTATTTTTGTTTTTTAAAATAGCCAAACCAAGAATCAAATTTTCGTTTTCGAGGATCTTGTCTTGAATCTGACGACTCATAAAGACAAACAACAATATTATAAGCGTTTTTATTAAAAAAAATCTTCAAAAATAGAAGCAATCGTATATGGAATTAATTTATCAAGTGGCGGTTTGATAGAATCATCAATGAGTTCAATAACCAATTCGTAGGTCAATGGAGCATACATTAATTCTTCACCAAAAAGATAATTGGTTGACTTTAATTTTACTTGATAGAATATATTATTTATTGTTTCAAAGAAATAAGAATTGTTTTCACCCCCACCAAAACTAAAATCATAAGCTAATAATTGGTGTTCCTTGTTTTTCATTTATTTTTTTTTTCTTCTACAATTTTTTGTATTTCAGGATTTGTCTTAAAGTCCTCTCGCATTTGTCTTTGTGTCTCTTTCTTTTCTAGCAACATTTTTTTGCAAAGAACCAAACCCGTCAGTCTTTTTGGTTTTTCAATTATTGCTTCCATATTGTTATAATTTTTACCCAAAACAAAAATTAAATATAAATCGTTTTTACGCCATTTCAGCTTCGTGGGCAATTTCTTCAATTTGTTTCATTCGATCGAAATTTTTATTTCGAGATAAGAAAGTATAAATTGCAGGAATTACGTACAAGGTCAGAACCAATGAGAATAATAAACCTCCCATGATAACAATACCCATTGCCATACGGCTTTTTCCAGCCGAACCCAATGCAAAGGCGATTGGTGCTGCACCAAGAACTGTTGCAAAACTTGTCATCAAGATTGGGCGGAAACGCATAGAGGCAGCTTCGATTGCGGCTTCTTTGATGCTCATGCCTTTTTCTCTTAAATTATTGGCAAATTCTACAATTAATATACCGTTTTTAGTTACCAAACCTACAAGCATAATCATACCGATTTGGCTGAAAATATTAAGCGTTTGATTGAAATACCATAATGAAAATACCGCTCCAGCAATCGCTAAAGGTACAGTAAGCATGATAATGAATGGGTCAACGAAACTCTCGAACTGAGCAGCCAAAATCAAATATACCAATACCAATGCCAATAAAAACATATAAAAGGTATTTGATGAACTTTCAGAAAAGTCTCTTGATGAACCCGCCAAAGCTGTTCGGATAACTTCATCGCCCATCTTGTCTCGGATTTTGTCCATTGCCTTGATACCATCGCCAATGGTTTTTCCAGGTGCTAAACCAGCCGAAACGGTGGCACTCATATAGCGATTAAAGTGGTATAATTGCGGTGGGCTACTTTCTTCGTTAATTTTCACGATGTTATCCAATTGGATGATTTCGCCACGATTATTTTTCACGTAAGTATTTTTTAAATCAAGTGGTTCGTCACGGTTGGCACGATCAAATTGTCCAATAACTTGATACTGACGGCCATTCATCGTGAAATATCCAAAACGCTGTCCAGCAAAGGCCAATTGCATTGACTGAGCCACATCCGTTACCGAAACGCCCATACTTTTAGCTTTTTCACGGTCTATACTTACTTCAAGTTCGGGTTTATTAAACTTCAAGTTCAAATCAGAAATCATGAAGGTTGGTTCTTTGGCAACTTCTTCCATAAATTTCGGCACATATTGGCGAAGTTTCTCAAAATCTGGTGCTTGAATAACGTATTGTACTGGCAAACCACCTCTTTTATCCAAAGATATTGTTTCTTGTTGAAGTACAAACGCTCTTGCATCTGGCATTTTTTTAGTGATTTTGCCTACTTGGTCGGCAATTTGTTGTTGCGTACGTTTTCTATCTTGAGGGTCATTAAGAACTAATCTCGTAAAACCTGTATTGGCAGCACCCGAGCCAGAAAATCCTGGGGCAGTCATCGCTACGACAACATTCGCTTCGGGCACTGAGTCACGAATTGTTTTTCCTAGTTTTTGGATATAATTATCGGTAAATTCAAAAGAAGAGCCTTCTGGAGCAGTGATTTGCAAACGCATGGCACTACGGTCATCGAGTGGAGCTAATTCTTGTTGGAGATCTTTTCCGAAAAACCATGTCATACCGAATGTAAGTAAAACCAACGGAATTGCTACCCAACGAATATTCATAAAACTTGTCAGACGAGCTTTGTATCCATCAATCACTTTTATAAAGAAAGGTTCGGTAATTTCGTAAAAGCGACTATGTTTTTGATTTTTTCTTACTAAATAAGCATTCAACATTGGCGTAAGCGTCAATGAAACGAATGCTGAAATCAATACGGCAGTGGCCAGTACGATACCGAATTCTCGGAAAAGACGACCTACAAAACCTTCCATAAAAATAACTGGCAAGAATACCGACGCAAGCGTAATTGAGGTAGAAAGAACAGCAAACATGATTTCGTTTGAACCTTTGATTGCAGCCTCAATCGGCTTCATACCTTCTTCTATCTTTTTGTAGATATTTTCGGTAACAACAATACCATCATCAACAACTAAACCAGTTGCCAAAACAATGGCTAGCAGCGTAAGTACATTGACCGAGAACCCAAAAATATACATGAAGAAAAACGTACCAATGAGCGATACAGGAATATCAATCAACGGACGAACGGCAATAATCCAATCACGGAAAAATAAGAATATAATAATAACAACCAAACCGATGGAAATCATTAATGTCTCTCCTACTTCTTCCACTGATTTTTTAATGAAAGTAGTGTTATCCGACATCAACTCCATTCTATAATCTTTAGGAAGCTCTTTTTTGATTTCAGCCAAACGCTTGTTCACTTGTGCCGAAATATCCAAATAGTTTGCACCAGGCTGTGGCACTATAGCCAATCCAATCGAAGGAATACCATTGATACGCATGACTGTTTCTTCGTTTTCAGCACCAAGTTCTGCATCACCAATGTCTTTGAAACGAATGATTTTTTCGCCTACGGTTTTTACAATCAAATTATTAAAGTCTTCTTCACCCTTGAATCGACCAACCGTTTTTACTGTTAATTCTGTATTATCCCCCGCCAGTTTTCCGCTAGGAAGCTCTACGTTTTCACGGTCAAGAGCTAATTTTACGTCTTGCGTTGTTACGCCCTGTGCTGCCAATTTGTTGGGATCCATCCAAAGACGCATTGAGAATTTTTTTTGTCCCCAAATCATTACTTGACTGATACCCTGAATGGTTTGAAGGCGTTGAGCAACTACGTTTTCGGCGAAATCGCTGATTTCCATGTGGCTTCTAATATCCGACTGCAAGAGCATACTAATAATTGGGTCAGAGTTGGCATCGGCTTTTGAAACAGTCGGAGGACCATCAATATCTTGTGGGAGCTGACGTACTGCACTCGAAACTTTGTCACGAACGTCGTTGGCGGCAGTTTCCATATCAACACCGATTTCAAATTCGATGGTGATTTGGCTAGAACCATTGTTTGACGACGAATTAATTGATTTTATGCCCTCGATGGCATTCAATGCTTTTTCGAGAGGTTCGGTAATCTGAGACTCTATAATGTCGGAGTTGGCACCAACGTAATTGGTACGCACCGAAACAACAGGTGGGTCGATGGATGGATACTCACGTACACCCAAAAAAGTATAGCCAATTGCCCCAAACAAAATGATGAGTAGATTCATCACGATGGCTAAAACTGGACGTTTGATAGAAATTGTTGAGATTGACATAGTGCCTTGTGCTATTATGAATTAAGAATGTAGAATTAAGAATGTTATGTAAAACACTATCAATTCGTTTATTATCAGCGACTTATCAAAACTTTACTTATTTGCTCCTTTAACTTTAATTGAAGCATCTTTTTTCAATGCCATGATACCCGAAACGATTAGAGAATCACCAGTTTGGAGTCCGCTTGTAACTTGAATTTTCTTGTCGTTACGAATACCCGTTTCAATCATGACTTCGGCAGCTTTGCCATCACGAACAACATATACTTTTTTACCTTTCAAAACTGGTACAACAGCTTCGGTCGGAATCATGATAGCTTGAGCAATGTCTAAATCAACCGAAACTCTTACAAACATACCCGGAATGAGTCTATCGGCTGGATTTTTAGCCAATGCTCTGAGTTTCAAAGTACGAAGATTTGGGTCGATTTTTGGGTCAATAGCCACAATATTGGCGTAATATGCATCTGGCTGGCCTTCAACTTCAAATTTTACATTTCTACCTACTGTGATGAACGTAGAATATTTTTCTGGAATCGAAAAATCAACTTTTACAGGATTTGTCTGTACTAGAGTTGCCAAGCTTGTGGATGGCGTAACGTACGCTCCTTGACTAACATTTTTCAAACCTATTTTTCCTGCAAATGGAGCTTTCAAAACTGTTTTTTCGACATTAGCCTCGATGAGTTCCTTGTCGGCATTGAGGGTATTTATTTTATTAGCAGTAATTTCATACTCTTCTTTGCTAATAGCGTTTATATCTAATAATTTTTTCTGACGAGCTTCGGTTTGTTTAGCCAATTCTATCTCGAAATTAAGTTTTTTCAACTGAGCTTGAAGGTCAGTATCCTTGATACGGGCAATCACTTGTCCTGCTGCAACTTGGAAACCTTCTTTGATATTGAGAACAAGAATACGGCCAGAAGCCTCAGCTCTCAATTCGATTTCTTCATTCGGGAAAATCGTACCTGATGATGTAATAACATTAACAAGGCTTTCGGTATTAACCACAAAAACATTTACGGAAACAGAAGGGCCGCCACCTTTCATGTCCTTGCCTTTTTGACCTCCTTTACCCCCCGAAGTTGCCGAACCTGCTCCGCCACCTGAACCTTTTTCACCTAAATCAGGCTTTTTAAAGAAGAAAATTTTGCCTAGTACTAAGACCGCAACAACAGCAACAATAGTCAGAATCGTACGCATATTAAACTAATTATTAGAGGAAAATCTGTTAGAAATGTTAAACATAAATATAAAATAAATGCAAAAATATACCGAACTACTTCGAGAATAAAAGGTTTTGTATTATTCCTTATAAATAATCGACCTAAGGGGTGTTTTTCACGACTGTTGGAGTGAAAATGACTAGTTTGACAATCAATTTTTCAAAAAGAAATTGATAGTCATCATGTTAAAAAAATATTCTTTTACAAAAAAACATGTTTTAAACCTCAAAGGGATAATATTGTTATAGAATAAAAAAGGTCTGTTAGCAATTCTAAATTCTGAAAGGATGAAATTATTAAGTATTACTCTTCCAATCCTTCGGAGTTCTTGCTTGTGTTGTCCTAATTTTTCTAATATTATTTTTTTAGATTTAAAATTTAATCCCTGGAAGCATTATAAAAAATATCTAAGCCCAAATTCATAACCTTTTAAACCCAAACCTGTAATCATTCCTTTACATACACGAGTCAGATAAGAATGATGGCGGAAAGCCTCACGGGTATGAATATTCGAAATATGTACCTCAACAGCAGGCGTTTTTACGGCCGAAAGAGCATCAGCAATCGCAACCGAAGTATGAGTATATGCCCCTGCATTAATTACAATTCCAACAAATTCGTTTTCTCCATAGCCTACCTCGTGGATTTTATCTATGATTTCTCCCTCATGGTTCGACTGGTAATAATGTAATGTAACATCTTGAAAAGTAGCCTTTAATTCTTCAAAATAAGCCTCAAAGGTCAGACCTCCGTAAATATGTGGTTCACGTTTTCCCAGAAGGTTAAGATTTGGGCCGTTGATAATAATGATATTCTTCGACATATATTTTTTTTTATTGTTAAAATCCTTGTTTTAAAATTATTGTTTGTTTTTCCAAAGTTTCCTTGTAAAAATAAATGGAACACACATACCAATTATAACATAGATTTTCACAGCTAAGAACGAAGGAAAATCAGTGTAAATCACTTAAAATCAGTGTTATCAGTTTGCAATTGTAACGACTCAAAATTTTATATGAAAGTCATAATTGTTATTATAAATTGTTAAGAAACTATATTCGACCTAACAATCTTGCAACTAAACCAACATTTAACACTGTTTTTACAAGATAAAAGACTTATTTTGTTGTAAAATTAACAGAAAATCTTTTGAATTGGCCAATCTTTATACAGCACTTTAAAAATTATCTGCGTTTGGAGCGTTCGATGTCCGAAAACTCTGTCGAAGCATATATACGTGATGTAGAAAAACTCAGTCAATTTGCCGAAATTTCCAAACACCAACCTAAGCCAGAAACTATCACTGACCGTGATATTATGGACTTTCTGGAATATCTAAACGATTTTGGACTTTCGGCAACCTCACAGGCACGCATCCTGTCGGGCGTTAAGTCGTTTTACAAATACCTGGCCATCGAAAATTTGATTCAAACTGACCCTTTGGATCTGATTGAATCGCCAAAAGTTGTTCGAAAATTGCCTGATACACTGTCTTTTCCAGAAATAGAACAAATGCTTGAAATGGTTGATGTTTCAACGCCCGAAGGCACTCGCAACCGAGCTATTTTGGAGGTTTTGTATAGTTGTGGAATGAGGGTTTCGGAATTGATTGATTTGAAATTGACCAACTGTTATTTCGATATTGGTTTTGTAAAAGTTTTTGGAAAAGGCCGAAAAGTAAGATTGATTCCAATCGGCACTGATGCCATCAAATACACAAAAATATATTTGGAAAACATCAGAAACCATCAAGAAATTAAAGAAGAATCAGAAGACATAGTTTTCTTGAATCGTAGAGGAAAACAACTTTCAAGAGTAATGATTTTTTTGATAATCAAAGACTTAGCCGAGAGAGCAGGAATTCAGAAAAATATTTCTCCACATACATTCCGACATTCATTTGCCACGCATCTCATCGAAGGTGGGGCAGATTTAAGAGCAGTACAAGAAATGCTAGGACACGAATCTATCACAACAACAGAGATTTATACCCACCTCGATAGTGTGTTTTTAGAAGAAACAATGAGAAGTTTTCATCCAAGAGAAATAAGAATGGTGAATAAACGAATGAGTGAATGAGTAAATCTATTCTTTTCAAACTTAATTACTTTTCAATCGTTCACTCTATCATCGCACTGGCGACCCCGTCAAAATTGAATTTATGAAAATAATCACCCTCACAGTCAATCCAGCGGTTGATAAAAGTACAAAGTTTTCGGGCTTAGTTGCCGAGCAGAAAATTCGTTGCGAAAACCCGCATTTCGATGCTGGTGGCGGCGGAATCAATGTATCAAAAGCTATTGCTCGCTTGGGTGGAAAATCAAAAGCAGTTTTCACTTCAGGAGGCCCAACAGGCAATTTATTACAAGATTTACTAAAAAAAGAAAATATTGATTTTCAAGCAATTACAACCCAAAATTGGACTCGTGAAAATTTCGTAGCCGTCGATATTCTGACTAACTCCCAGTACCGTTTCGGAATGCCAGGAGCAGAAATTTTACCCGAGGAAGCTACCGAAATTCTAAAACAAATCGAAGCCTTAAAACCTGATTTCTTGGTAGCAAGTGGGAGTCTTTCGGCAGGTTTGGACGACGATTTCTACGAAAAAGTAGCAGCAATTTCTCGAAAAATCGGTTCAAAACTCATCATTGATACTTCTGGCGAGCCACTCAAACATGCCATTGACGAAGGCGTATATTTACTCAAACCAAACGTTGGTGAGCTAGCAAAACTCGTAGGAGCAGAATCATTAGAAATCGACCAAGTTGATGATGCCGCTCATGAGATAATTGCCAAAGGCGGTTGCGAAATCATAGTGGTTTCGCTTGGACCACAGGGGGCTGTATTGGTAACAAAGGATATTTGTGAGCATATTCCTGCTCCATCTGTCACAAAAAAAAGTACCGTTGGTGCGGGCGATAGTATGGTCGGTGGCATGGTTTGGGCGTTATCAGCAGGAAAAAGTGTGCAAGAAATGCTACTTTGGGGAGTAGCATGCGGCTCGGCGGCAACTATGAACGAAGGCACTCAACTTTTCAAAATCGAAGACGCTAAAAGGCTATTTACGTGGTTGCAAAAGTATAGGTAGAATAAAAAAATAACATTTTTTTAAAAATCAGCACTAAATTTTTTATGATTTTCCTGTTAATTTTGGAAATAATTTAAAAAAGAGTTGCATTTGTTAATTGAATCCTGCAAACTTAGAAAGGGAAGATTTAGATCGACGATAAAAGTAATTTTAACTATTCTGTAGATGCTAAATTGACTGTCACTAAAACCAGTAAGCTAGATGCATGGAGTTGGAAAACAGAATATCTTTCAGCTAAAATACTAATAATCCAAGAGTATATCAAGATTAAAAATACTTGTGTTTCTGAAGAAGGAAATGGCATCGAACTCGCTGACAATTTGTTTAATAATAAGCTCTACTGCGTGTTTGAAAACCATAATGATGTTTTAACTTCAATTTACGAATTTCTAGAAAATGGACTTGTCTTTGTGGTAAATCTAGTAAAAAAGTTGACGTCAGTAATCAAGAAGCAATTAATTATACGGTAGAAAATTTTCAGCGTGTAGTTTTCAAAAAATAAACCAAATCTAGTATTTTACATAAATCTATGAAAAAAATCTTTTTAGTTTTAGGAGTGTCTTTATATTGTATTTTTGACACTTCAGCCCAAATCATTCATTCTCATAATGATTACGAGCAGAAACAACCATTTTCTGCGGCTTATAATTTAGGTTTTGATTCTATTGAAGCCGATTTATATTTAAAAGACGGCGAACTTTGCGTAGCTCACAATCAAAAAGATATATCAATCGAGCGAACACTTAGAAAACTATACATTGAGCCACTTTTGGCAAAAATCAAAGAAAATGATGGGTATCCATACCCTAAGAAAAAACCATTGCATTTGTTGCTTGACTTGAAAACACAAGGCAAAGAAATTATGCAAGTACTTGACGCACAATTGAAGCCATATAAGAAAGATCTTCGCCACGTAAAAATATCCATCAGTGGTGATATGCCAAAGCCAGAAGAATTTCAAAATTACGACAAGATGTTTTCATTTGATGGCCGAAAAAACCTGACCTATTCTAAAGAAGCCTTCAAAAGAGTATACATTGTAAGTGCCAGTATTACTGATTTCGGCAAATATTGGGCTGGAAAAGAATCACTTCCGCAAGAGGTTTCTGAAAAAATCAGCGTTTTTGTAAATGAAATGCACGCTAAAAACAAAAAAGTAAGGCTTTGGGGAACACCCAACACTAAGATAGGATTTGAAACCCTCAAAGCCTTAAAAATCGATTTAATTGGAACAGATGATTTACCTTTGCTCCGAAATTTTATTGATAGTTTGAAATAGTTTTTTGTCAAGGAATATCTTTCGGAGGGCGAGCAAAATAGGCTTCAATTTCTTCTTTTGAAGGCTGTTTTACTGGTCTTACTACTCTAAAACCCAAAAATGGAGCATTAGTCAGCCACCAATCAGATTTCGGAATTTGGGGGTCTCGTTGCTTTAACTCTGGCGTTGAGCTTAGTCGAGATGCACTGCGGAGTTTATCGGCATCATCATCCCAATGCCCACCACGAATTACGTGTGGATAATGATTGGTTGGTTTGATATATGGATTGTTAGTGGCTTCGGGCTTGCTGTAAAAATCGGCTACATAAAGGTCAGACGTCCATTCGGCTACATTTCCATACATATCATAAAGCCCCCAATCGTTGGGTTTAAGCTGTCCTGATTTTTTGTAAGCTCCATCAGAATTTTCAAAATACCAGCCATATTCTTTTATTTTTGAGGCGTCATCTCCAAAAAAAAATGCAGTTTTTGAGCCAGCACGAGCAGCATATTCCCATTCAGCTTCGGTTGGCAAACGGTAAAAATAGCCTGTTTTTGCATAAAGCCATTTACAAAACGATCGTGCAGCAAACTGTGTAACGTTACAAACAGGAAAACCACTCTCTTTTCCTTGCCCAAACGACATCTCAACGTAAGGTTGAGTTGGGCGTGCAACTGTGCTTACACGAGTAGCAACATCGGCAGTATTTTTTTCGTCTGTTACTTCGAGTTCTTTATTGAAATAAGCCTCATACATTTCCCATGAAGTTTCATATTTGGCCATCCAAAATGCATCAATTATTACTTTGTGTTGTGGACCTTCGTCGGATTTTCGGTCTTTTTCAGACTCTGGACTTCCCATCATAAATTCACCTGCGGGAATCGGCTGCATATCCAAACCATGTTGTAATCCAGGAATATGCTCAGTATATGGTTTAAAGTCTTCGCTTCGAAAAGCTACGCAAACAAAGAAAAGTAGGGAAATTATAAGTTTTTTCAAGGTTGAATAATGTTTTTTACAAATATAGTGGATGAATTGGCTAAGGTTAAAATGATTTGTTATAAATTTCAAGACATTTAGTAAATTAGTACACTAAAAGTTTTTATTACTTTATAAAAATCTATAATTTAAATTGGAAACAGCAATCAGCATATATCTTGAAAATTACAAAGCGATTTGTAAGCAAATTACTGAAGAAGAACTTACATTCGTCAGTAAAGAACTAACAATCTCGGCCTTCAAAAGTAAGCAATATTATTTGAAAGCAGGACAAATTCAAACCGCGATTGGCTATTTAGTAAGTGGTCTTATACGGTCGTTTTATACTGATGATAAAGGGAATGAAATCACCATTTCATTCGTTAAAGAAAGAGAATATGTCACTGATTATGGTGCATTTATCAGACAAAACCCGAGTAAATACTATTTTCAGTGCCTCGAACCTAGCATTGTTGTCAATTTACGCTACTCCGAAATGCAAGAAGGGTATGATTTGCATAAAAATATCGAGCGATATGGCAGATTAGTGACTGAAGATGTTTTGGTTCAGCAACAAACCCGTTTAGAAAGTTTTTTATTTGAAAATGCAGAGGAACGATACCTTAATTTTATCAAACGAAGCCCCGAACTTTTCAATCGAATTTCACTTACATATCTTTCTTCGTATCTTGGAATCGAACGTCAATCACTTAGCAGAATACGAAAAATGATTGCTAAAAAATAATTTTTTTTAATCATTTTGTAACAAATGTGACAACTAAATGAATTTGGGATTCCCGTACTTTGCTTAAGAAATATCAAACAATCAAAATAATGAAATTAAATATTTTGCTCACTACCCTCCTTTTCTTTGGTTTTTCAGTAAGCCATGCACAGAGTTATAATCTAAAAGTTTCTAATGTAAAAAGCACTGCCACACTCCGAATTGCTTTTTATAAGAAAGAAAACAAATTTCCCGACGAAGGCAAATTTGCCTTTGCCAAAGAAGTAAAGCCAACGAAAATTGGCGATATTACCCTCGAATTTACCGACATTCCAATGGGTGAATATGCTTTAGCTCTTTACCAAGATTCTAACGATAATAAAAAACTAGACACTAATTTAGTTGGGTACCCAAAAGAACCTTTTGCTTTTTCGCAAAATATCAAACCAAAGTTTTCAGCTCCATCTTATGAAGAATGTAAGATTACTTTCAACGCAAACAATACGACATTTTCAATCAAACTAATCGACTAACATGAACGCTTCTTCAATTTTTCAATTTGGTAATTCTTTTGTCATTTTTGGTTGGCTATTGCTAATTGTAGCTCCCAACTGGAAACATACACAAAACATCATTCTGAATGGACTTATCCTATTGTTTGCGGTCATTTATACTGTTTTAATTCTGAAAGACATTCAAGATTTCAAAGCCGATAGTTTCAGTACATTGTCAAACGTAAAAGCATTATTTCAAAATGATAATGCAGTGGCGGCAGGTTGGTTTCACTACTTAACTTTTGATTTGTTTGTAGGAGCATACATCGTTCGGGCAGCCAAGAAACTTAATATTTCTCGCTGGTGGGCTACGCTAGCATTACCTTTTACGTTTATGTTTGGCCCAATGGGCTATCTTATTTTTTTTATCGTTAAAACAATTAAATCTGGAACAAGCAATGGTTCTAATCAAGGAAATATATCATAGAAATAAATTATTGGCTCAAATAGGTACAATCCATTTAGGACTTGCTTTGTTACTGGCAATTTATTCATTCTTCAATAAAGAATTGATAATGGGCATCAATTCGATGATAAAACCTATAAAATTTGCCCTAAGTATTTGGATTTACGCATGGACCATGGCCATGCTACTTTTTTATGTCAATGATAAAAAGAAAGTACGCAACTTATCAATTTTGGCGACAATAACTATGGGTTATGAGCAGTTTGCTATCACTTTTCAAGCATTTAGAGGACAAATTTCTCATTTCAATAATTCGAGTATTTTTGGTGGTATTTTATACGCTTTTATGGGCATTTTTATTGTGGCCTTGACCGTTCAGACCTCACGAATTTCCATTACATTTATTCGCCAAAAAACTTATACGATTTCGGCACCGTTGGTTTTGAGTATTCAAATTGGCTTGATTTATTTCGTAATTTTTAGCTTTTTTGGTGGCTATATCAGCGGTGTAAACGGTCACACTATTGGTGCAAAAGATGGTGGTGAAGGCCTACCACTTATCAATTGGAGTACAACTTTTGGCGATTTGCGGGTGGCTCACTTTTTTGGTATTCATGCCCTGCAAATCATTCCGATTTTTGGTTATTGGGTTTCGGAAAAATATGAGTCTGTAATTGCTAATAAAGCTATTTTGGTGTTCTCGGCCATATATTTGGCGTATGTTTGTTTCACTATGATTCAGGCTTTGATGGGAATGCCGTTTTTGAAATTTTAAAGAAAAGGAGGACTATTTCCTCCTTTTCAGCTTCAAACCACATAAATCACTTCATTTGCTTCCCAAATTTGAGGAATTTCAAGTATGAATTTCATCAATTATTTCATCCCTTCGGGATTTAAAGCTCCTATGACTTATTTTTTCTATAATCATTTCATCCCTTAGGGATTTTATACTAAAAAAGTTTTTTTCTAAAACTCTGTAGATTTTTGACTATCGACCGTGAACTTTCAAAAACTCACTTCACCGAAATCACATTTCCTGAATCTGTCTTTTGTTTTGTGGTATTTCCTACTTTTTGAACTGGAAATTTCTTTAAAATTCGTTTTACTTTCAAACGGAATATCTCGGTAGCATAAACTGGATTATCAATGATTTCGCCTGCAGTTCCACGCCAAACCAACTGCCCGGTTTGGGCATCTATAATATCAATGATTAGTGTTCCGTCGTCATAATTTACAATTTTGGGGCTTTCGCAATAGGTTCGTTGGCTCAAATCGGTTAAATATCGCTCCCCTCTATAAAACCCTGTTTCGCAAACTAAATTCTGAAATTTTTGTTCTTCCACATAAATATGGAAATCAACAAAAAAATCGGGCATGTCGATATTTCTACGAAAACCTTTTTTTGCTAAGTTTTTATCAATTGCTCGCACAATAGCTTGATTCAACTCAAACGAACTATAAAGCGGATGTGCTGCTTTGGTAGCTTCAAGTTTGTTCCAGCCATAAGTTCGGTATTGTTCGATAAAAATATTTGGCTCTCGTTCAATGTGCAAATTCCGAGTACAACTAAATCCAAGTATAGCTAAAAATAATACAACTATGATTCGTTTCATATCTTTTTAATTTTTATCAAAACTACGTTGACTTTAGTTACTATTCTATGTCAGATGGCACACAAAAGTATGATATCAGTCAGTTATTGATGTAAACTTCCTAAATAAAAAAGAGTAGCTTGATGAGCTACTCTTTTTTATTGAATTGATTCTGTGATATTAATATCGAATCGACTTTATTCATTTTCTTGTTACGAGCATCACGCCCACTTTTTGTCAGCAAATTCTTCTGCTTATAATTTTGAAGTTTATCATCATTATTTACAGCAACTACGATTGTTTTTGATAGAGATTTATGAGAACCCTGTGTTTTGTAATTCCGATGATTGGCTTGAGGATTGGTTGAATAATAATTATTCAATTGAACTTGAGCTGGAGCTGAGGCGGTTGGTTTGCGTCCTAAAAGCTGATTTTGTTGCTTATAAATAGCAGAATTAGGTTCTTTTGACTGTGCGAAACTAGTGGTAGTTATCGCCAATACCGATAACACCACCAAGGCATTAATTGTGTTTTTCATTTTTCGAATAATTTTTGTTGTGATTCCTTTCGGAGATAATTCAAAATTATACTCGAAATTAATATAGAAAATAGTTTGAAAGACTTTTTCGAGTAACACTACCCAATTCTAATTTCGTTCTAATCTCGCTTGGTTTTCTTCTCACGCTTTTCTTCTTTTTTCTCTTTGGCTGTTTTCAAAGGCTCTTTTTTTACAGCTTTCTTTGCATCTTGACTTTTGGCCATGTTATTTGGTAGAGTTTAAGGATGATATTCTAAAATCGGGTAAATTTAGCGTTTATAATTGGTAAAAAAATCTTTTTTTATTCCTTATAAAAAACCCGCTTCACCCGCTCACTTACTCCCGTCAGGATTTCGTACGAAATTGTTCCAATCGATATTGCTAATTCTTTGATTGATAAATCTTTACCGAAAATAACCACTTCATCGCCTTCTTCACATTCGGTTTCGCTGACATCAATCATGGTCATGTCCATGCAAACGTTACCTACAACTGGGCAAGCTACGCCATTGACCAAAACTTTACCTACGCCTTTGCTGAAACCACGGTCAAACCCATCGGCATAACCAATGGCTATTGTTGCTATTTTTGAGTCTTTCTCTAAAACTCCCTTGCGACTATAACCAACGGTTTCACCTGCTTTCAGGTATTTTATTTGAGAAATAACGGTTTTTAATGTTCCAACCGTTTGTAATTCTTTTTGTTCGCTATTCGTTACCTCTAAGCCATAAAGCCCGATTCCGAGTCGAACCATATCAAATTTTGCTTCTGGGAAACGAATAATTCCAGCTGAATTACAGATGTGTCGCAATGGTTTTTGTCCATCTAATTCATCTATAATTTGTTGAGACATTTGCTCAAATATTTCAATCTGAGTTTTCGAGAACGTATTGTGCTCGCTTTCATCCGCACCCACTAAATGACTAAAAATGGATGCAATCTTTATTTTCGAATTTTTCTTCAATAATTCAATCAGTTGTTCGATATCCTGTGCCTCAAAACCCAAACGGTGCATCCCTGTATCAAGTTTGAGGTGAATATTGCCAACAGGCCTTTCAGACTGGTCTGAAGGTGGGTTTTGTTTAATGTATGTTAAATATTCTTTAAAAACTTTAAAACTATAAATTTCTGGTTCTAAATTGTACTCAATAAGCTTTGCAAAAGATTCTGGTTGCGGATTGAGTACCATAATTGGCAGTTTGATTCCATTTTGGCGAAGCACAACGCCCTCGTCTGTATATGCAACTCCCAAATAGTCAACACGGTGGTATTCAAGCAAACTAGCTACCTCAGCACTGCCGCTTCCGTAGGCAAATGCTTTTACCATCACCATTATTTTTGTACCCGAACCAATTTTATTTCTGTAAAAATTCAGATTATTAGTTAAAGCATCGAGATTTATCTCAAATACTGTCCCGTGAACTTTAAGCGTTAGCCGATTGATAATTTTCTCAAACTCAAATTTTCTTGCACCTTTAACTAATATCAACGAACTTTGAAGCTGATTGACAGGGAATTTCTCTAGAAATTCTTCGGTAGAATGATAAAAAACTATCGATGCAACAGTTGTTTTACGGTCACTAGCTGCCGATGGATAAAATGATTTTTGGTTGCGAAATATCACTTCTCCGATACCAACCAATTTATCAATTTGCTTGCCTTTAATGAGTTCAGAAATACTTTCGTACAAATCTGTTTCTTCTAAGCCAGACTGTAATACATCGCTTATAATAAGCACTTTATCTCTCTTTGTGTGCTGCTGAGTCATGAAATCAAGAGCAACCGAAAGTCCAGCGTAATCATTATTATAGGTATCATCAATCAGATAGCAATCATTGATTCCTTGCTTCAATTCCAAACGCATTGCAATTGGTTTGAGCATATCTAGGCGACTTTGAATCTCGGTCGTATCAATGCTTTGGTGAAGCATCAAAAATACGCAATGTATAGCATTTTCGATAGAAGCATCATCGGCGAACGGAATCTTGAAATCGTAGATTTTGCTATTCCAAAAAATCTGTAAAGTGCAGTATGTATTTTGTTTGGTAACGTTTACAAAAACCTTACTTCCAGCTTTTTTCGACCAGCCGATTAACTCAATTGTTGGATTAACGGCTTTGAGCAAAATTCTGATTTCATCGTCAATATCTTGAAAATCTTTGCAATAAATCAGGGTTTTGCTTCGCTGAAACAAACGGAGTTTTTCGGTAGCTTTTTGTTTACGACTCCTAAAACCTTCATCATGTGCCGAACCAAGATTGGTAAAAATCCCAATAGTTGGACGAATAACTGGCTCAAGAAATTCCATTTCGCCCGATTTTGAGATTCCAGCTTCAAAAATTCCAAAATTATGGTGTTCATTTATTTCCCATACCGATAGTGGCACGCCTATTTGTGAATTATAACTTCGTGGACTTTTTACTAAATTATAGTCCTTAGCCATCAATACACCCAACCATTCTTTTACAATAGTCTTGCCGTTACTACCTGTAACACCCACAACAGGAATATCAAAAGATTGTCGATGATTTGCTGCCAAATGTTGCAATGCTCGGATGGTATTTTCGACCACAAAAATTTTGGCATCTGCTAGGTTTTCGAGTTGAGTTTTTAGAGTTTCACTTAGTGAATTTTTCTCGACCACAAACTCACGCACATTTTTTTCGTAAAGTTCTTTAATAAAGACATGACCATCATGACGATCGCCCTTAATAGCAAAAAAAATACTATGCTGTGGTTGAGACACAAAACGGCTGTCGGTTAGTAGAACCGTAGCTTTGGTAATAATAGGTTCGGAAAGGAAATTCACTTACAAAAGAAAGATTTAACACCCTCCAGTTTGGTCATACCACCTATACAGAGGGATGGGGTGGGACTACAAGGCTGGAACAAACTCCATATTTACAAATTGTCCAGCACTAATCATTTTGTTATTTTCGGCTTGTAAAACCAACTTGGTTTTTGAAATTTCAACTAGCTTAAATTGTCCTTTAAAGCCTAAAATATCAATATCTAAAACTTGATTACTATTAACTAGATACCATGTTCCTGCATTTAAGATTTGTTTCGTAATTCGATCTTTAGCACGAGTTACGTTATCGTTCCTAAATTCGTAATCTAGGCCAAAAAGGGCTTGTGCTTGCGAATTTAGCTGGTTTTGACTCAAAGTTTTGCCTTCTATATCAGAAAAACGATCGAGCTTCCAAAAATTAGCTGAAAGAACTTTTGTTGGTTCGGTAACCGATACTTCTGACTTTTTGCAGCTAAATGCAAATAAGACTAAAGCAATTAATAATAATTTTTTCATTGTATTTAATAATTTTATAAATTCTTAATCCAAATCATAAGGCAAATAATCATCCACTTTTGCTCCGTATTTGTGCAGTTCACGCACGATCGTTGAGCTAATTGGAGCCAGTTCGGGGGAAGTAATCAAGAAAACCGTTTCGAGTCCAACTACCAAATGTCGATTTACTTGCGAAATTGTATTTTCGTACTCAAAATCGGTCGTATTTCGTAAGCCTCTTATCAAAAAATTAGCTTCGTTGGCTATTGCTGCATTTGCGGTTAGGTCGTCATACGCATTGATTTTTACTTTTTCATTATCCTTGAACGTTTCTCTGATTTTCTCAGTCATCATTTCGAGCGAAAAATAGCGTTTCTTAGCCGAATTTGTGCCGATACCAATAATTACTTCATCAAATAATTTCAATCCACGCATCACAATATCAGCGTGTCCTTTCGTGAAGGGGTCGAACGAACCTGGGAAAAAGGCAACTTTTTTCATGTTTTTTTTATCTTATGGCTCGAAATAATGTCCCCATTGGACTTTCCTACAAAATTAATTAAAACTGGGGCTTTTTTATTAAGCGAACCTAAATTATCAGAACACAGCTTTAAAGCCAGTAGCTCATTTTCTCAATGCAAATAAAACGAACTGAATATTGTATAATAACGATGCTCGGGTAAATCATCAAAGTATTGACTAAATCGAATTTTTGTCGGGTTTAGTGCAAATTTTACATTACTAAGCGATTGAGTAAGCTGAATATATCTATCTGAAAACGAGGTAATTTCGCCGTAAAACGTTGTTGGAGTTGTAACTGACAAACCAAGCTCATTCATCACGAATAACACATGATAAACCATATCTTGCGATGTTCGGAAGTGAAAACGGTTACAGAAATGCAATTTAGCATCCTTAAAATAAAGAATCGTTATATAATAATCTTCAAAGTAAAGATGAAGCCCACTATTTTTTCTGTCTCGCACGATACCCTCAATCAACGAACCAACCACTGGTATTGGGTTAATCCTTCGGGCTGGATACATTTCTTTAAACCAGGCAAAAGTTTCTTTTTCGATACCAAAAATACAAACCGCCCCAAAATGGCTATGCTTAAAATCAAAAATTTGCTCACGCTCCGAAACGGTATTTCCTGCAGCAAAATTTAAATACTTGGTAGCTTCATCGGCTTCGTAATATTCTTCAGGAATAAGCGTAAAATGACTGGCATTGACCGACAAACAAATAGTTTTCCAATAATAAGCGGATAAAAAATGGTGCTGTTGATAAACTATTTTAAGCGTTTTTAAAAACTGATTATCGTTCAATAAAGAAAATATATGATAATCTTCCAGCCACATAATTACATCGTGGAGGGTATTGTAAACAGTAAAACGAAAGCAATTATTACTCACTTCAATCAACAGATGACAGTCAGCTATCTGGTTAGTATCGAAGCGGTCGTCTTTTATTTCAAAACTCGGTAAAATATTTAAAACTGGATTCTCCAACGATTTAAATCAGTTTAGATTATAAGCAAAAGTAAAATCAGACTTGGTTATCTGTTGTTATTTTTGTTTCAAGTCGTTACATAATTGTTAAAACCTTGAATAATATATTCTTCAAGACAACAATTTGCTACAATTTAAACAATCTGTAACAATATTTAAACAAGTTTTTAAGCAATTATTTCATCAAAACTTGTATATTTTTGCCAAAAATGGTGTTTATCGTCCAAATTTAATCTTTTTATTTTATCTAACGAAAACCATTCTACTTTTTGAATCAATTGTTGGCTCAAATCCATTTCGGGATCATGTCCCAAAATCAACTCTCCTCCTACTCTTTTTACTACAAAAAAAAGTTCGATTCCATGTAAAGGCAACTTCACGAATTCGTTCATCAACAATAAATTACCTACTGAAATTTTAAGCCCTGTTTCTTCCAAAAACTCTCTTTTCAATCCATCTTCTGCCATTTCGCCAACTTCTACACCTCCACCCGGTGGACTCCAAAATGTATTTTCGCCCAAAATCGCCCGATGGCCAATCATTAATACTCGGTCATTTTCTATACAAATTCCGCATGCACGCACCCTAATTCTATTTCCATAAAGTCGTTGGGCGTTTAATTGAACTTCTGATTGTGACATTTGTATTGAATATTCTGACTATTTTAGTACAAATATAACTAATCGGCCACAAGGGATTTCATGAATCTTGAATGTTTTTAAAATTTAAAGGTTTATTTTGCAGATGGATTTGAAATAATAGATTGAAAAAGGGGGATTTGAGATAAGAGATTAGTAAAATTTAACCTTTTCTAATAGCTGAATCTTTGATTTTATCAAATCTTGTATCTCATTTCTAAAATCTTGTATCTCAAACAAAAAAATGGCACTCGACAATAATACAAAACCTTCCGAAATATTTCTTAAAAAGTTTCCATTTACCCCCACTTTTGGGCAAGCGAAACTTTTTAAATTGATGGATGAATTTATTGAAGTAGAAGACCGTTTTCGTGATACTTTTATTCTGAAAGGTTATGCGGGAACTGGTAAAACGACCTTTGTAAGTACGCTCATCAAGGTTTTAAAAGAATTTGGATATAAGGCAGTTTTACTTGCTCCAACTGGTCGAGCCGCCAAGGTGATGTCGAGCTACTCAAAGCGAATGGCTTTGACGATTCACAAAAAAATTTATCGCCAAGTTGAAAATTCCTATACTGGTGCGTTGGTTTTTGAACGCATGAAAAACACCCAAGAAGGTACTGTATATATAGTCGATGAGGCCTCAATGATTTCGGATGACCGAGATTTTGGCACAAATAGTTTATTACACGATTTGCTAGATTTTGTATTTGAGCAAGAAACTAACAAACTCATTTTGATTGGCGATGAAGCCCAGCTTCCACCAGTTGGAATGCAGGTCAGCCCCGCACTTAGTGCCGAACATTTAGCTGGGCGATACCACGCCACCATCACCGAACACGTATTAACCGAAGTTATGCGTCAAGGAGAAGGCTCAGGTATTTTGATAAATGCCACTGATTTAAGGCAACAACTACAAGCAGAAAAGCCTAATATTCAGCTTATTACGAGCGAATACAAAGATTTTTATCGCATGACGGGCGAGCGTTTGGAAGATGGAATCAGGTATGCTTACGATAAATATGGTCGAGAAAACACGACCATTATTACTCGCTCAAATAAAACGGCAGTGCAGTATAATCGTTATATCAGAACTGCTATTAATTACTCCGAAAACGAACTTGATTCGGGTGATATGCTGATGGTAGTAAGGAACAATTATACCGTTTTGGGTGAAGAATCAAAAGCAGGTTTTATTGCCAATGGCGATTTTGTGGAAGTTTTAAAAATTCGTCGAGAAGAAGAAATGCATGGTCTGCGTTTCGCCAATGTAACGCTCAAACTCGTCGATTACCCAGACGAGGAAGAATTTGACTGTAAGATTATTCTGAATACTCTTTATTCAAATTCTCCAACATTATCGTCAGAAGAGAATAAAATGCTTTACGAAAGTGTACTCAAAGATTATTTTTGGGTAAAATCCAAAAAAGAACGCCAAGATTTATTGCGTAAAGACCCATTTTTGAGTGCTTTACAAGTAAAGTTTGCGTATGCTCTCACCTGCCACAAATCGCAGGGTGGGCAGTGGGATGCGGTCTTTGTTGACCAAGGCTATTTGCCGCCTAATTCAGAAGTAGATAGCGATTTTATTCGTTGGCTTTATACCGCCATTACTCGTGGTGTAAAAGAAGTTTTTCTTCTTAATTTTAATAAACAGTTTTTGGAAGGGTAGAAGATATGTAATCTACGGTCAATAGTTTACAGTCCACACTAACATAAAATACTGTCTATCAGTTTTTTATGAAAAACAAATTTGTCGATTAAATATACCCAACTGCTTATGTCGAAACATAACAAAAAGTACAAAAAATACGTACATCAAAAGGTTTTTACTTCACCAGGTACGCTTGAGTATGTGGGCAAAGATGTACCGATTGATACCGTTGTGAAATTAATTGAGTTTAATGATGAAATTTACCAACAAAAAATAGTTAAATCAATCAATGAATGTCAATTTTCTACAATCGAAACTCATGTAAATTGGCTCAATGTTGATGGCCTTCACGAAGTACACGTCGTTGAAGAAATCGGTAAACATTATCACTTGCATCCGCTTTTACTTGAAGATGTACTCAATACTGAGCAAAAGCCCAAATTGGAGCATTTTGGCGAGCAAAATATATTTGTGATAATGAAAATGCTACAATTTAACGAGACACTTAATGAAATTGAATCCGAGCACGTTGCTTTAGTTTTAGGTAAAAACTACGTTATTTCGTTTCAAGAAATACACAAATCTGATGTTTTTGCACCAATTTTTGCTCGATTAAAAGCATCAATCGGAAAAACTCGTCGTGGCAAAGCTGATTATTTGTTTTATTCACTCTGCGATTTAGTCGTTGATAATTACTTTGTAGTTCTTGAAAAATTTAGTGAAAAATTGGAAGAATTAGAAATAAAAATCATTGAAACCCCACACCGAGACGACCAAACTGCACTTTATGAACTTCGCCGAGAATTGATGCAGATTCGTAAGGCGGTTCTGCCCCTTCGAGATATTTTTGGCTCAATTACTCGTGATAATTCTGACCTGATTCAAGCGAGCTCAATCATTTATTTAAGAGACGTTTACGACCATATTCTACAAACTCTCGAAACGATTGAATCTTACAGAGAAATGATAGAAAATATTCAGAATATTTATCTCACAAGCTTGAGTAATAAAATGAATTCGGTCATGAAAACGCTTACGATTTTTACGGCTATTTTTATGCCTTTAACCTTCATTGCAGGCATTTACGGCATGAACTTCGACAATATGCCCGAACTGCACAATCCAAATGGGTATTTTTATGCACTCGGCAGCATGGTAATAATTGCCTTTGGTTTTTGGCTTTACTTTAAATGGAAGAAATATATTTGATTCTGCAAGGTAAGTAGAATATTTGCCATACCTGTGTAGTTTTCTTAAATAAATACAAATTTCACCACATAAAATTACCCTTTTATCACTGACAAAA
>Ga0247833_1002411_pt1 | contig 27283 bp, 18 predicted proteins | sample LaCruzMarch2015__7_FD_187117 | JGI IMG/M metagenome (GOLD analysis project Ga0247833, IMG submission 187117) | Freshwater microbial communities from meromictic Lake La Cruz, Castile-La Mancha, Spain - LaCruzMarch2015_8m | ecosystem: Environmental > Aquatic > Freshwater > Lake | place: Spain... | reverse complement strand
TTCGATGGCTACCTTTGCTTTGAACTCCGAACTAAAATTCCTGCGTTTGTTTTTACCCATTGTTTTGTTTGTTTAGACAGTGATTATTCAATTATCTTGCCTGTCTAAATTTTGGGGTACATTATAACCATCTACGTCATAATCTACCCAATCGGCCGTTGAGTTATACAATCCGTCAAGCGAAATATTTGGAACTTTGGCAAATTTCTTATCGCTTCTTTGGTAATAAATCGCTGCTTGTGGGGTATTTACTGCATTTCTTCCTGTGAGCAAAATATCGTTTAGACCATCATTATTAAAATCTCCTACGGCAATATCTCCATCTTTCAGCGTAGGAGTTCCATCGATAAATTCAACACTTTGGTTAATGCCGATGATAGGTGAATTGTTTTGTGTACCGATACCTAAAATAGTCAAAGGGCTATCATCATTGAATAGTTTACAAACCTCATAGCGTAAACCCGTATAATTTAGGCTAAATGCTAAATTGCCTGATTGTATATAACTATTTCGGACATAGCCACCGTTATAAAGGATGTCATTGTCTCCATCTAAAATATACTTTCAACAAAAATATCAAATCTAAGTAGCCTATTCCCCCAAAATTACAAAGAAAATTATATGTAATTTTGATGTACTTGGACAGGTGGATACATTACAAGCGGCTTTAAAAACCAAAAAGCCCACTTGTGCGGGCATTAGTGCCAGCTACTCATGTGGTAACCACGAAGCGGGTCGCCGCACCGTTTGTGCCACAATACAGCGGTACAATCGTGTCCGTATCGGCAGGCGATGATATTCCCATGAATAACATAGTTTTGAGCGTTGTAAGTGTACATACAACTTGAGAGTTAAGAATATTAATTATTCTATTTGATCTAAAAAAATAAATTCTGACAAACAGTTGCTTATGTGTGTGGCGGCGTTATTACGTCGCCACACAAAAGTTTTAAAAACTATACAAATCAAAAGCTTCTACCTTGCTTTTGTGCCATTTTTATCAATGAGAAAATTTTCTAAACCTTTATATACTCTTGCTCGTCCTTTTTTCTCTTTATTAAAAGGGTCAGCATTATCATATTCACATTTAATAACAATTCTCCCTTCTAAATCAGCGTAACCCCACATCCCTTCAATATTAACTAATGCTAAACCATCTTCAGTAAAATTGTCTATATAATCAAATGTTGGTTTTATTAGTATTTTATCATTATCATCTATATTTATTAGTCCCCATTTTCCTTCACTTTTATAGGCTTGTAAATAAGGATTTTGAAATACTTTTTTCTTCTCTTCAATAAATATATCTTGTTCGGTATCTTTTAACTCAACAGGTAATATGACCACATTACTTTCCGAGTTTTTATCATTTTCTTCTTCTCCTCTTGAAAATCTAATTGTATTTATGACTAACGTCCAGCTATTTTTTATTTTAGAAACAGAAAATTCGGCTACCCTAAGGGCAGGTTGTTTAAAAGCCAGTTTAGTGCGTTCGTCAATACCTTCGTAATTAACTTCAAAGAAAACTTTAATAAACATAGGAGATTGTGGCGAAATTGCTAATACTTTTGAAGGAATTATATTAGTGATTGAGACTAATTTACCTTCATTGAGATAATCACCGTTTGCTTTTCTTCCGTAATTACTACATATATCGTTAAAATATATATCAACTCTTTTAGGAGGAATATCAATACTTGTATTAGTGCGAGTAAGGAAGTCGTCCTTAATTAATATTAAGTCACTTTCAAAAATCTGTGCTTTTGTTCCAGGAAGAGTAAGATTACTAATAATCCGATTTCTATCTTCTGAGTCAGCATCCAAAAGCTGATTATAAATATCTGCTAAATCACCAATAATTCCTGAGGAAATTAGTTTGATTTTTCTTTCATCAACTGATGTTATTTGATTTTGAGAAAAAGAATTAAAAGAATTGGCTAAGATAATTAGTGTTATTAAAAAAGTGGCTTTTAGATTCAAAAGACAGTTATTTATTAAATAATTTTTACAATTAGTTTTCATTGGCAAAGGTTTTTTTCTTTTCATCATAACAAGCGACAAAACTTTGCAGAAATTCAATTCAAATTCTTACTTATTATAAATTAGTTTTGCGTTTTTTCCAATAAGTTATTTCGAACGAATTAATTGTTTAATGGAAAAAAGTTTCATTGAAAACTTAGTTTTGATTTATAGAATCATCATCAATTTCAAGTTCAACCCGTCTATTTTTATGTTTGTTTTCTTCTGTATTATTTGGACTCGCTGGTTTTTTGTCACCAAGACCTTCCCATTTTAGTCTTTTAGGGTCAATACCTGTTGTTGTAAAATAGTTTAATGTTACTTTTGCTCGATATTCAGAAAGTGTTTCATTGAGTCGCGGATTTCCAACATTATCGGTATATCCTGTAATTTTGACTTTAAGTTTTGGATAGGCCACTAGAATTTTACGAATTGAATCTAACTTAATTTTTGCTAATTTAGTAAGAAAAAAGTCACTTTGCTCAAAATAAATGACTTGAACACCTTTAGGGTTTAGCTTTTCGTCAATTGGTTTTGGTATTTCTGGCGTTTTAATTTCGTCAATAATGGATGTAAAATTAAGTCCTTCGAGAATATTAATTTTTTTCTCAAATATACCATTCTTGGTTTTTATTTTACAAATATATTCCTCATTAGGGTTAACCGAAGCAAATAAATAATTTTCCTTTTCGAGTAAAATAATCTTTACTTTTTTTGAATTAAAAAACTCTATTGCTTGTATGTTGTTTGACAGAGAAAATGCAGCAAAAGTTTGTGTTTTTGATATATATATATTGTAAACTAACGAATTATTGTCCAATTGATTAATAATAAGATTACCATTATAACTTTGATAGCCATTTTCAACTACTTCAAATGCCACAATATCTTCTTCTGTAAAAACTATCTTTTCTTGTTTATTTATATTTACTTCAAAACATTTTTTTTCTCCATTCTTCGTAAAAAACAAACAAATCTGAGCATGTATAATCTCTTGGGTAAAAGCATCTAAAACTTTAAATATTCTGATTGCTTTTTTGTTAAAATTTATTTTCGTGTTATCTAAAACTAAATCTTTTTGTTCTGACTGAGAATAGGGCCGGTCGTTAAGTTGCTTATCAAGTGGTATGAGTGTTAATTTACAGAAAAAAGAATTGTTTTCAGCTTTAATATTGAGAGGAATAGAAAGAGGGCGAAAATCTATTTTTTCAACTAATAATATTTTTGCTTCACAAGGAATCTGAACTGAGAACTCGCCCAAATCGTTGCTAAAACCTATTTTTGTTTTTTTCCCATTGCTTGAAACAAATATATTGGTAGCAAGTGCTTTTCCTGTAACTTGGTCTTTTATTTCACCCTTTAAGCTAATACACTTACCAATAGTCAGTGTATTGCTTAAAAAAAGTATAAAAATGATATTTTTTAATTGATTCACTTTGTGCTAAATAAAAAGTGCCTTTACTTAGGTTTTAAAATACTATTGACTGACAGATACATCCCCTAACAATACTTTCCATTGAACTTCTTTTTTACCACTGATAATATTATTATAAGATTCAACTTTAATTTTGTAGTTTTTATCTACGACGTCGCCATACTTTATAACACCATTTACCATACCTTTAAATGTTTGTTCCCCTCTTACAATACCATAATAATTTCCATCAGCAGCTTGATTCAGTTCGCTAACAAATCGTAGGTTGGCATAAGTTATTTCTATTGAACTATAATTCAAATTGCTCAAATTAGTAAGGTATTTTGCAATCGGATATTTTCTTGAGCCTATTTTACTTTTCGAGGTTACCTCTATGGTGGCGTCTGGAGTAAATAACTCTAAGGCATCTTTAATATCTTGCCGTTTTTCGGAAGGGCTACGTCCTTTATCTCCAATTCTATTGAGATAATCTTTAAAAGTTAAAACATTATCAGTCGCTTGATTAGAATATTCCTGTTTTTCAGTGTAAGATAATTTTGTAGTAGTTTCAGCATAAGCCAATGGTTCTTGTATAACTGGCGGTGTTGTTGTTCTTGACTCTATAGTTTCAGGCTTCGGCGTTACCACTGCCACAACTGGTGGAGCAACAACCACAGGTGCAGGAGCCAATGGTTCTTGTACAACTGGCGGAGGTGTTGGTTTTGACTCGATTGTTTCAGGCTTCGGAGTTACTATGACGACAGGTGGAGCAACAACCACAGGTACAGGAGTAATAATTTCTTTAAATTTATCAATATTCGAGCCCAAGATTGGAGCAACCTCAATTATATCTCTGATTATTTCGTGGCTACCATCTTTTCTAATAATCGCCAAAACATTATCTTTGTTTACAGAACCAGGTTTTCCATCTGAATTAATATAATTGACAACATCTCTTTCGTAAGATATTTTACAAGAAATTATTTCAAAGGGAACCGCTTTAAAAATTATATCATTTTCCAATTTGGATGTTTGTAAATGATAAAAATCATCAATTTCTATTTTTGACTTTTCGATATCGTTTGAGATATTATTTACAAATAAGTAACGCCCATAATCATTGAATGCAATTAAAACTCTTACCCTTTGTAAAGTTCTGCTTCCATTCTCAAACGAAAAAGTAATATTTTCATCGGTTGCCGAAATTAGCTTACCTGAAATTACAGTACCTGTACTAAGGTAAATCGATGTTTTTTTTACTTCTTGAGAAAATACATTTATAATTGAAAGACAAAAAAATAGTAGAAAAGATGTTTTTTTCATAGTAGTTTATAATTATTAATTCGCCTTTTTTGGAGCGAAATATTATAATGAATATTATTTATTTTGCTTAATCTTGAACCTCCAAATCTGATATTCATTTGCTTTAGCCCCTCTATCTGAGCAAAAATATATAAAATCATCAGCTGTCCAAATAGGGGCAAAATCATTTGATTTATTTACCGTATATTGTTTCAAATTTTCTCCATTTATATCAATTACATAAATATCTGAATCTTCTTTATTCTTTTTTGTTAATTGAAAAATAATATTTTTGCCATCAGGACTCCAATTTGGACTTGTTGCATAACCTAGATTTACATTTGTGATTTGCTTTTGCGAATCACCATCAATTGTCATTATCCATAAAGTACCTGTTTCTTTTGATTTATTTTTATCCAAATCATATTTTACAAATGCGATACTTTTTCCATCAGGAGAAATTTTTGGAAAACTTCCTATTCCAAGCATTTTTAATTCTTTAGATTTAAGGTCTTTTAACCAAACTTGATTTTTTGAAACCGATACACCTTTATACTCAACTTTTGATGCTCTTTTTGTTGCTTGTATATAGGTACGGGGCGTTGAACCTTTTTCAAAAATTAAACTATTACCATCTGGTGACCACGAAGGATTATATTCGTCTTCATCAGTATTCGTAACCTGTGTAATAGCTTTACCTTTGCCAGCTTCGATATAATAAATATCATAATTGGTTTTATCAAAATATTGGAAAGCGATTCGGCTATTAACAGCACAATAAGTAGGTGAAAGGTTGATGTTTTGCCCACCCGTTTTTTGTATAATGGCCTTATAAAGCACTTTTTCCTTCATATAAATATTATATGCACCATCATCTTCCTTAGCAACAAATACCAAATTGTCACCAAAATCACCACCATTTGGGTAAAATATAGGCTTTTCTGATTCAGTAATTTTAGTTAATGCATCAAAATATTCACCTTCCGATGTCAGTTGATAAACTTTAGTGGCACAACTTGAAAGTATGAAAATGATTGGAAGAAAATAGAAGATTTTTTTCATGAATTATTTTTAAATTATAGTAATTTGATTTCGATTTTTTTTAAATTTATGGATTCATTGACTTTCACTGTTCTAAATTTAAACCCAATGTTTAAGTTTTTAAAACTGCTTGTTGGATTTGTTGGTATTTTATGAAACCCTTGTATTTCTTTATCATCCACAAAATAGCTGAATTTTTTATTGATTGGGTCAGCAACAAGTTTTAAAGTATATGTAATTTGGTTATCATCAATATTTATTTTGTCTTTGATACCAATCATATTTCGACCTACTTCACCATTAATTTTTGAGTTTATCTCAAAGGTTTTTTTCTCTAAATTAATAACATAATAATTGTAATTATTTTCATTTAGGTACTGCCATACCATGCCTATTTCTTTGATATTTTCACTTTTTGTTTTCTGAAATGTAGTAATTATTTCAAATTTTTTGGTACTAAAATCGCTTATTATTGGAGTATATAAAAAACCTTCACTGTCAATACTGCTAGTCACTTGGAAATATTTTTCAGATACATTGTGAGTAAAGGTAAAATCTTGTGAGTTTTTAAATGTCCAATCATTTGGACGGCATGTAAAATCTTGAATATAAGCCGGATAATCGACTCCGCCTTCTTTATATTTTGTAACTAACATTTTTGGACAATTTCCTTCATATTCCGTAATTGATTCATAATTACCATTTATATCTGTAACTAATTTTCGAGATTGCTCTAATTTTAATGTCGGATTGTAATTGCCAATAATATTCCCAATTTCATTTCCGCTAAAATCAAATAAGATTTCTGAAAATGTCTTTCTAGTTTTATTATTATTGTAAACTTCTACTTTTCGTACTTTTCCAGATGCTAAATAAATCTTACTTTCAGTTATTTTTTCATCGACATAATTGCTAACAGTTTTCTCCCCATTTAAAGCATAAAAAGTACACTCGCCCTGATAGCTATTATTGGATATTTCATCTTCATGCTTATATGAAAAATATTTACCCAAAAATTTAGGCATGTTTGTAACTGAGTAAAAATCTTCTACTAAACCAACAGGTACTTGATTTTGATTAAACTCTATTTTCCTAAAATAATAAGCTTTATCAGCACTTGTTAGTTTGTTTTGACGATCGAAATAAAGCAAATTTTCGCCTTTGCTTAAATAAGTATTACTTTGTATTGGAGCTACGTAAGTCGTAGGTTTTGCTTCATTATAAAAAGGCAATGTATTTACAAACTTTGTTTCACTTGATAAAAATGATATTTTTTCTTGAGAGAAACTGAATGAGTATATTGATAATAAAATAATCGTAAAGATATTTTTCATTAGAACTATAAAATGTTTACAACTTTATTATTTTTTTTACAATTTTACTGTTTTTTTGATTAAAAATCAAATGATAAATACCTGATGATAAATCGGAAACATTATATTCTTTCAATTTTTCACTTTGAAACCAATATTTTATTAACTCTCCTGAACTATTTCTAAGTTCAATTATATCGCCTTGAAGAAAATTCAACGAATTGTTTTCAACCGTTATGACATTATTACTTGGGTTTGGATATACCTTCCACGCATTTGATGTTGTGTTTTCATTTGCTAAGGTAACTATCGTAATTTCGATAGGGTCCGAGTATGTAATACCACATTCATTTCTATTACCCTTTAGTATATATGACCCAACTTTCTGTGTAAACAATTTATCTTTTGTTTCAGTTGGAGAAAGCGATCTGTATAATTCTGGATTATTTAATGATGGTAAATCTTTAAATAACCATTCAAGACTAACGGTATTTGGACTTGAAAATAAGTTAAAATTATCTACTATCGTAATCGATGGTTTTGATGCCTTAGTTGTAATTGATGCTGTTGCAGAAGCTTTACATCCATCTTGTTGAATAATTAGTGAATAAGTTCCAACACTCGTAGATTTTAGGGTATTGGTTGAACTGACGTTTGGCACCCAATTATATGTACCTGCGAAAGTAGTAAATGTTGGTATGCCCGTAAAAGTTTGAGTAAGACCTTCACATATTGGACTTGTGAGCTGTGAAACTATATTTACTTTAAAACTAGCGGGTAGAGTAATTTTTACTTTGGCACTTGGTTTTGAATCAACTGACCCACACTCAGCTAAATTTGCAACTGCATAATATATTCCTGCTTTTGTAGGGGCAAATTCTTTATTTATAATTGAAAAATTAGCGTCAGTTTCATCTTTCCACTTTAGAGTAGCTGCAGAGTAATTAGACTCTGCTGCTAATTTAAAATCTATATTATCAGGGCAAGTAATGGCATCTTTTGTAGATTTTAGGTTTACGAGCAGCTCCTGTATTTTAGTCGTAACAGCTATTGATTCACTGCATTTACCTCTTTCAAATTTAGCTATATAAGACCTTTCGTCTTTGATATTTTGAAAAGTATTTGTTTGTAAAAATTTAGATCCACCATTCCAGCTAATGCTTACATCATTATCTGAGGTGGCTATTAAATTAATACCATTGGTTAAATTACAAATAGGTACAATATCGTTGGCCTTGCGACCTAAAATTTGAAAATTAGTAATAGGTGCATCAGCTTTCACTTGTTGGGTTACCTCATATACACCAGTTGTTGAATTACAATTGCCTCCTATCGGGTTTAATACCACTCTGTAAAGCCCAGCATCGGTTGCGTCATAGTTTACCGAGTTTACTTTGAGGTCTGTTTTCCCATCAGTACCCCCAAACCACTGATAAGTATAATTTGTATTATTTGGAGTTGTGATAAGGCTCGTTTTTTGCCCTTTACATATTTGTGCATCGTTTGGATTAAGGGTAAAAGTGGGTGTGATTTTTCCTATGACTGTAAATTTTAAAGGAGAAGTTCTACATGCTCCTCTGGAAAGTTGAAGATAATAGTCTCCACCACTTTCAACTTGTAGAGAACTCTCTCGACCAGTTTTAAGTCCACTCCATTCATAACTTATACCTGTTATATCATTTGCGGAAGCCAATAAAGTAATAAAAGCATCGTCTTTGCAAAAGATAGCGGACGTTTTGTTTAATACTGAAATTTTATCCCCAGTGATATTCTTTTGAAAAACAAGGTCATTTATTGTATTTGATGAGGTTTTACTTTCACATCCACCATTTTTAGGCGTTATTTTTACATTATAAATACCATTATTAGATACAATAATATTATTCCTATTTGTACCTAATGATGAATTTCCATTATTCCAAGCATAATTATATAAATTTTCATCATTGGGAGTAGCGTTTATCTGTATTGTTTGTCCTTCACAAACTTGTTTGCTTCCCGGCACTGACACCGTTGCAATAAAATTAGGTATTACAGGAATAGATACTTTATTACTTTGTACTTCACAGGTTCTTCCTGCTTTTGACATTATAATAAAATATTCTTTTGAAAAGTCAGAAATCGATCGTGGGCTTACGTTGACCCCAAAACTATCTGACCAATTGTAATTCACACCATTTGGTAGCACACTTATGTTTAAGTTTATGGCTTCTCCGTAACATGAACTGGGTTTACTTGCCGAAAGTACATTTATGTTAGTTATAGGGGTATAAGTTTGAAAAGTCGCATAAGTAATTCTTGACCCGTTTATGTCTAATGATATGGTGTGTATACCATCGATTGTAATTCCTTTTTCTGCCATTGTAAATCTGATAAACCCTTGACTTACGCTAAAAGAATTATCAGGGTTTATAATGCTTCCTAATGGGGTATTATCCAGGTATAATTGCACCCCTTGATAATTATCTCCAAAAAGTTTAACATCAATTATATCACTCGTACAAATGGCTCCTGATGATTTAGCAATACCTGTAGGACTATACACCACTGCATTGGCTTTTGCACTTAATTCTCCATTAATGCCATTGAAATAAGTGAGAATGACTGAGTCAGAAGTGTTATTGCCTGTAAAAGCACCTGTTGCAACACCCTTCAATGACCCCGTTACTGTATTTCCTCCAAAAGTGTTAAATGTATATGTTAATTTAATATTAATTGCAGCGTTTGCATTACATGTACTTAAATTGATTGTTTTGGATTCAAAATCTATTGTTGTACCACTTATTGTTCCATTAATAATAGATTTTACATTATATAATCCTCCTGCTATATTTAGACTTATTGTAGCATTTGTTTTTGAGGTTATTTGAATTTCAATTTGGCTAAGTGAAATTTGTGAAATTTGAGTACAACCTGCAGTTCTATTTAAACTCATTGAGAAAGTTGAGCTACTATTTTTATATCCAGCACCATTAGAAATTTGCGATAAGCAAATTAGAAAAACAATTATTTGAATATGTATAGATCTTTTCATCCTTTTATAATATGTAATTTTTTTCTATTCATAAATTTGAGCAAAAATGCCTAATAATAAAAATTAAATAAACCATTTTAATGGTTATTGAATTTAAAAAAGTATTAGATAAAATAGAGAGAATCTTTTGTTCAGTGAATTATCTTGTAAAGAATTTAGGATTCATGTGATTAGCTTTTTTTTATTGGCAATAGACTATAATCTTTAATTTCACAGAATCGATTAATACCTTAATCATGCTTTCCAATCGTAGCAATTGGTTAAATTTTAAAATCAATATCCAACCAATACATATTTTTTGAAAAGTAATAGTAGTTTTGTTATAATCAATCAAAGTATTTTAAAGCAGTACACAAATCATAAAATTTAGCTAAATTAGGAATAAGCCAAATAGCAATTTTCCAAATTTTGCTAAAAATAATTATAAAATTAAAAAAATATTGAAAATAATTTGCTTGCTTATTAAAATTTAATTAAAAATAAAAATAGTTCAAAAAGTTCTTTTTTTATCAAGAAATATAGAAAAATTTAAAAAGTAATTCAATTTAAGCTAAACACAAAAATAGTCATAAATATAACAAATAGCAATATTTCTTAAATAACAATTAATTTTTTTATATACTTAGATTCTTTGTTCAAATCTTAGGTTTAGAGGGTGCTTGAAGACTAAAAAAACTTTTAGAAATGATAAAATTAGTAAGGTATAAACCTTAGAAAAAATCTTGTTTTATACTGATATTGCAAAGGTAAAACCGAATTACATAAATTATATATTTTCTCAATAGGATGTCTTATTTTAGTGAATGATTATATTCTATCAGCCAACTTGGATGGCGAAACATGTTATATGCAGATGTATTTCAATAAAATTAATGACCTTTGAAAATTTTATACCAAGTAATTGCTTTTTGACATTTTTCATAATTTTTAAAGACAAATATTAGCTATAGTTTAATCAGAAATAATAATCATGAAACTTCTTTGAATCAAAGTGGAATGAAAACATTCAAACAATTAACTCACAATGCCCTTTACTCAGAAAAATGAACTTTATCAAAGTGTGATTAAATCGCATTTATAATTACAAATCAATAAAAGAGGTCTATGTATTCATTGCTATCAAACTAAACAAAATTAATGTCTTTAAAATGATATGACCATTTTTCATTTTTATTATTCGTTACTTTTTAATATTTTCACATCATAATTTGATTACCTCTCGAAAAATAGACTTATATGAAAAAACTTTTATATCTATTAACTTTTCTGATTGCAGTCGGCTGTAAAAAGTTTGAAGAGGTCGATTTTCAAAGTAAAAATTGTATTCCTCCAAAATTTAAAATACAGAATACTCCCAAAGGTAATTTAAGGTATGACTTTTTTCTTAATACCACTGATAATACTCCAATTGGTCAAGCACCGATTCGTGTGATATGGACGATTGAAGACAAAATTTATACAGGTTCAAAAGTTTCTTATCAATTTGGCAATATAGGTACAAAAACAATATCTGTAGTTTTTTATAATGCATGTTTAACAGATGGAACCGATAATTTAGATTTAATTGTAAAATGAAAAAATATATAATAAACATTTGTTTATTCCTTTTGATACCATATTTTAGCTACTCTCAGGCACAAATATCCAACGTCAATTTTAAACTAAATGCAAATAATCGAACGATTGAAATTAATTATGACATTGATTATAATTCACCAGAAGACTCTATTTATATCAATGCTGTAGGTGGCAAAAGTGGTACTTTAAAGTGTAATTCACTAAGTGGAGATATAGGAAAAGGGGTAAAGACTGATTCAAATAGGCTAATCGTTTGGGATTTTATAGCTGATAGTCTTAAGATTAATGAAAACCTTACTATCAATGTTTTTGTTAAAATTCATGATTATCGAACAACTGCAGGACTACCTAAAACACAGCAAAAAGAAACTTATTCTGAAGCGAAACCTTCGAATGTAGAAAATCCGTCAGATTTGCAAAAAGAAAAACCTACAAAATCTTCACCTCCTAAAATAAAACTTGCGAAAGAAAATAGTCCAATCAATCGAGTAAATTTGGCTATTTTAGGAACAGGTTTAGCTGCGGGTATTGGAATGGTTATGATTAGTACAAGTATAAAATCGACGGCTATTAGTTCTTATAAAATATATGAAACGCATAATGTCAATCAAAAACTTACTGTTACAAAAGATGATTGGCTCACCAATTATAGTGCTGCAACCATTGCCAAAGCGAATAAAGACTTAGCATTAGCAAATGACCAATTGAAAAAGCAAATTTGCTATTCTACGGAGGTATTACTTTGGCAGCATTAGATCTACTTTATTTTATTCCGAAACTTCGTACAAGAATATACAAAGAAATGAGTTTTCATCCAATTGTTAACCCAAACGGTACGCTATTAGTAAATATGAATATTAAATTTTAAAACTTGATTGGATGTTATATGTTGGGTAATATTTAGTAATCAGTTTATATTCGTAATATTATTAATTGTTAGTAATGAGATAATATTAATCGACAAATTGAAATGATATAACTTATTGATAATTAGTATTTTATCTCTTATCTCGAATCGCTGCGGCAAACCGTCTCATTTCTTGTGTCTAAGTACTTCAATAGTTGATTATCAGTTTTTTGCTAAACTTATTTAAATCTACTATTCGAAATTTCTCCCAACACGTTTTCACTTCCTAATTACTACTTTCCTAAAATACTTATTCTGGTTAATTCCCTGAAGAAGAAGTAAATATTCACCATCAGTCAAGCTCGAAACATCGATATCAAAATGAGTTTTATAGTTTTGTTCTTCTTTTATAACTCTGCCAAGAATATCAAAAAACTTATATTTGATTAGCTGAGCCGATGAAATAACTAAACTATTAGAAACAGGATTAGGATATAATGATAAATCAGCAATAGAATTTTCATTTGCTAAAATAATAGGCATGAAAACTGAAGATAGTTCACTCTCACAACCCTTGAATACCGCTTTAACTTGGTAATTACCAGTAGTGGTAGTAAACTTTATTTTACTACCATTTTCATTCAATTGAGTGTCGTTTAAAAACCATTTATTTTCATTCAAATAACTGGATATTAATGTATCATTCGATTGTTTGATAAAGGGTTGCGGAACTACTAATACATTAATCGTTATACTTTGAGTAGAAGTAGTAAGACATCCTGTCGAATTAGTAACCTGAACTCTATAAACCCCTGAACTCTCAGCTTTATAAAATTGACCATTAGCTTCTTTGATTGGAGTTTCATTTTTCAACCATTGATAATTTGCTTCTTTCGCGTCTGTCGTCAGAATAACACTTCCACCTAAACAAATTTCAGTCAATCCTTGTGCAACTATTTTAGGATTTACGGGGTTAGATACCTTCTTAACGGAAAATGTTTCAGAAGAAACACTACATCCTATACCATCAGTCAAGAGTAGCTGAAAGTTTCCTTCTTCATTTATTTTAAACATTCTTTCGGATGATACTACTCCTGTCGCATTATTTTTATTCCATGAGTAAATAAAGGGTTGAATTCCCCCAGAAGTAACCACCTCTAAAGTAGTCGAACCTGCTTCACAAAACTCTTTTTTACCTTTGATTTCTTCAATTTTCAAATTTGAAAACGGAATAACGTTTATAACTATAGTATTACTCAAATTCGTTTTACATAATTCTGACACGCCACTTGCATTTATAATTGAGGTCTCACAATAAGTATTATATGATGTTGTTAGCTGTGGAGTTATTTTTAGATCAGAACCACGATTGCCATTTGACCAAACGACCGTCCCTTCACAGCCAGTTGAAGATAGGTTTACAGTTTGACCTTGACAAATAGTCGATTTATCTGCCTGAATGACAGGTGCAGTTACAATTTTCAATTCAATAGTTCTCGAAGTACTCTCACAAGTGCCCTGAGTAAATTTTAGTGTATATTTTCCAGTCGATTGAGCAACAAAAGCACTGGTATTTGCAGATGGTATAGGGCTATTATTCTTATTCCACTGGAAACCAAACTCATAGAATGGAGGATTCATGGTATTATTTGTGTTTCCAATTCTATAACCTAAAGTTAGATTGCCCGAAGTACAGAATGTTGCATCACTTCCAGTAATATCAAAATCCATTTTACAAGGTGTATCTGGTGAGGATATTTTAAATACAAAACCCAAAGGTTTGCTGGTATCATATGATTTTCTTTGTGCAATTACAAATATACCATTATCAGGAGCGTTGGCAATATTGATTCTAAAACTATTATCGAAAGTTTTATTCCAATTAAAGACATTACCCATCGTTAGCTTTACCAGTTGATTATTTTGAATAATCACAATTCCACCGTCACCAGTAGCAACAATAGGTGAAGATGTATATTGAGTATTTTTCCATTCCTGCACTCCACTTGTATTAAATTTGTATAATCCTGTATTGGTCATTATCGCACAACCTTTATCTCTTGTTATGGCAAAGCCATTAATAAATTCAGAGCTAAAATTCTTTGTCCAAATAATACTACCATTTTGAGTATTTAACTGTATAATATTCAAAATACTATTCAGCGAAGAATTTTGAGTCTGAATATACATTGTATTTGCATCTAATGGTACAAATGTCGTTGCGTTAACTATTGATAAGTTATTCCACAACAACTGTCCAGAGGCTGAATACTTTCTTAATCCATTATTTGTACCCACAATTACCCCATCATCGCTTGTAGTCTGAATATCAGTAATATTTGATGTAAAAGAAGTTAAATCTATAGTCCATTCAACATTACCATCGGATTTTAGCTTTTTAATCTCAATTACATTTTTATTGTTTATTGTAGATTGTGCATATACATAAAACCCGTTTGCTAAAGTTGCAGTGGCATTCACCATCGTATATGAAATTGTTTGCTGCCATGATAAATTAAGATTACCATCATATTTTTGTATCCATCTGTTAATAATGCTGTAAACCAAAATGCCGCCGTCTTGACAAGCATATTGAGTTAATCCACCGGAAGAGCCTCCTTGTGTTGGAAGATTTTGACTTTTTATTAGACCATTTGCATCGAATTTACTAATACTTTCTGATCCACTCATGGAATTTTGTGCCTTATTGGCAACAAATAGAACATTGGGGCCAATTATAGGTGTTGAAATAAAGCCGCCCCTTGTACCACCATAAAAAGATTCACTCCATTCGACTGCTGGTGTGGTTATTATTTGCGAGAATGATATTTGTGCAAAAATCAGACTAAAAAATAAGATATTAAGTAGATTTTTTTTCATATAATTTGAAAAATGGATTTTGAAAGAGTAAAAATAATAAAAATGATAACTTGATGTAATTATTATGATGTGCCTTGAGGTATGCTAAATCTGCCGCACGGTTTATTGTGGAAAATTTAATATAATTGCTTCCTAACGAAAGAATGATTTTCTGACCTTCCGTTTCGAAGCAATTATTATTTTTTGGTCAAAACATAATTAAAAGAGTTTTGTAAATAGAAAATTTAGACAATCTCATTATTCCGCTAACTCCTAAATGGGAGTTTTTATTATTAAAAAAAATATTAATTAGCACACCCTCCTATTGATGCAAAATATTTAGCACCACTATTTACTCGAAATCCCGGATTCATTAAAATGTAATTATTTGCTTTATAAATTACATTCGCTCCTGAGGAAATTACATTGGTTGCTTGAATTCTATCTACGCCAATAAAACTCACACTACCTGTAATAGGCGTAGAAATAAGTAAAGGATTTTGAACAGTAACAATTGTATTTGTACTAATAATTCCTCGGGGATTTCTTGCACTAAGTGTAACGGAAAAATTGCCAACGTTGGCATATTGATGCGTTGGGTTTATTTCAGTGGAAGTTGTGCCATCACCAAAATTCCATAAATATGTCATTGGTTCATTGACGGATTGGTTCTGAAAAACAAACTTTTTCAAACAATTCCCATCTTGTGTGACAGTAAAATTAGGAATAGGTGCAACAAGCAATGGCATAGTAATTTTCCAAATATTTCCGAAAAAATCAGTTGCATAAATGAGGTTTCCTACTTTTTCTGCATCGGTTAGTTTATTAAAACCACCTATCAATCGAGTTACGTTTACTTTATAATTTACAGAAGCTTGGTCATAAACTAATTTTAATTGACATAAATCACCAGCAAGGTCTTCAGGTGGAGAATAGCCTCCTCCTGAACCATTTTCAGGAGAATATGAAAGCATAAAACCTGAGCCTGTATAGGGCATTTGTAAGGTACTATCAACATCAAAAACTAATCCAACAGGAGAGCGATGACTTGTAAAAGTTGTTGCTTCTGTGGCTTGAAACATTATTCCTGTTGTTGGATTTCGTACCCAGTTGGCATCTGGCCCTAAATTTTTGACTGGTTCAACAAAAGATACTCCTGATGGGCGGCTTGGATAACTTGGGTCATTATAAAAACTACTTATTGCATACTCATTTATGGGAATTAATTTATCTTGACTTGGAACATAAGGCGTATATTGCATAGGTGTATCATTACCTCCTATTCGCCAAGGAAAACCATAATGCTTATTTGGTCTAAGCCAATTCATTTCCTCGGGGTCATCTCTATCTCCTGAATTTTCGATGCCAAATAGTTTTTTATCGCCACTCAATGCCATGTCAAATTCATTACGAACCCCTTTTGCAAAAACATAACCACTTGCGTCAAGTGAAGCTTCATTATTTTGTAAGAAAATACCATTTGCAGTAAGAGGAATTCTGAAAATTTTTGTTGTTAAAGGCACTTCCCTTAAACCCGTATAGCTTCCCGAATTTTTGATTTCTCCATGGTCGGTTCGAGAACCGCTTGCAACATACACAGAATCCTTATTCTTGGAAAAACAAACACCTGCAAAAGCATGGTCAAAGAGTGTGCCTGATGATGGATATATTGCAGTAGTTAGCATAGTTGTCCATTGTCGAGTACCATCTGATAAAATTGTACATTTTTCAACGACGCCATACCCATCAAATGTTGCAGGATTATTATGATTTCCAACCAAAATAAAGGTATTATTATAATAAGCCATACCCTGTAAATGGGTAATATGATGCTCATTTGGAGGTAAAAAACCTGATTCACTTCCTGCTATATCATTTTCTATCGGAATTTTAAAAACCCAACCATCGGTATTGCAGGTATAAAGAGTGTTTGTAGCAGGTTCATGCACTATTCGCACAGGTTGGTGGCTTAGTGTTTTAAACAAAGCCACTGTAATATTTGGTTTAATAGGCGTGGGACTTGCTAAAAAAGGCATATTTTTACTTTGTTCTTGATACTGTTTATGCGTTTTTTCTTGTGCAAAAGAATTTTGTAAAATTAATAGTGAAAGTAAAATTAGTATAAATTTCATATCAGTTGGTAAGGTTTAAAAATCAAGCGAAAAAGTTATTTTAGACAAATAAAGAATGTATTTATTCAAATGTGTTAATGATTAGTTTATTCAGCCAAATAAATTGCTTTTACTCTGAGAGTTCTAATTCATTTTTTTTAAGTGTTTTTGACATAAATAGAAACACTTCCACTCAAAGGGTTTATGTGGGTATAATTAACTTGAGCAATAAATGAAATAATGTTTTGTTCGTAATGTTTATATTTTTCCATTAAAGGTTCAGACCAGAATGATTAGCTGAACTGTTACTGTTTGAGATATTCAACTTAAAAAAATCAATTTCAATCACCAAACGAACATGTTGTAATTTGACTGTCAAATTAGTTGGTAAAAGTATGTTGTTGCAAAGAGACTACCTACAAAATTTACATTATAACCGTTATAATGTACTTTCACAGATTTTTAAAAAGAGTGTATCAAGTACTAAGAAGGGAATAATCGATAAAAATCAAATACTTAGTTTATTGATAATCAAGAATTTATATCAAATTTTGTATCTTTTTCTTGTGTCTCAGTACTTATATGTCTATTCAGACCACTCAGTTGTATATATTGCATAGTGATTTTGATGTCGGTGTCTGAATTAGGCAAATATGTTTCAAATTTGGAGTTTATAAATGCTCAATTTTTTGTTTTATAACTTCTTTTTCAAAAAAACATCTCTTGCATCTGAGAAAAGCAGAGCAAATTGAACCATAATAATATACATGTTTGAAATTAAATATGGAATACCCGCCAAAGTAAAACAAAGTCCTTATATGGCTTTTGATATGGTTGGGTTACTCACTCATTGTTTTAATTGTTTATACGGTAATTATTTAGTTATCTTGCTCGTATAAATTTTGGGGTATATTATATTTTAATTACTCGGAGTACTTCCATAAAAAACAAGCAGCTCGACCCCCTGAACCTACATTTGAATCACAAAATTGAAACGAACCAAGGAATGATCCCATAACATATACATTATTTCCAATCTTACTTACGGTCTTTGAAGTGTGACTCCAGCCTTCAAGTGGAGTAAAAGTAGATCTAATAACCCAATTGTAATTACCAAGTCTTGATGTTGAAATTATAAAATTATCTCCAATTTGGCCTCCAAAGCTAATTGAACTATTCACTATACTTGTATTAGATGTCTTTTTACCAGTTACATATCCATCACCAAATCCAGTAATCGATATGCCTTGTATTTCTATAGTTTTTTGAGTCACAGGCAATATATTTTTATTCAATAGTAGAGTAATCAAATAAGAACTGGAATTAATTATTCGGTCATTTAAGGTAAAGGTTCCAGTAGCATTTCCTGTAATTTTAAGCATCCTGATGTAATTACCCCCAAGAAAAAACCCTTGTTCAATTGTTGCCTTAAGCGGATTTAAATTATCATTTGAATCATCTCCTCCAAATTTTAATTTATAAGTATCATTAGCAGTTAATAAAGTGCTGAAAGCAATAATGAATATTTCTGTACCATTAGTACCTTGTAGTTGAGATGTTGGACTTATAATACCACAAGAAGAATTAATATTTGTATAGTTGAGAATTCCCTTAAATGACCCAAAAAGTAAAACTTTGTTATCATAGTAAAGTATATTTTTAACTTTTTCGGTATTGTTTGTATCATATATTATACCCGCTTGAGTATTGGCATAACCACTACTTTTTTCAAGCTTACCGATAAATATATCTGAACTTCCATTATACGGAATGCAGTATCCAGTGGTCATGCCTTGTTCCGTACCCGTGAAAAAAATATTGGCACTTTCATCGAAAGTTAAATCAATGCCGAAGTCATCGCTTCCGCCCCCAAATTGCTTAATCCATTGTACATAACCTAAGTCATTTAATTTAGCAACAAAAATATCATAGCCACCTACACTAATTATACTACCATTGGTAGATCCCGATGTTTTATAATTAAGTGTATTAGTAAAATGGCCAATGATATAAATACCAGTTCCATCTGCTTTAACGGATACAATTTGAGTATTGTTAGCATAATTGAGAGGTCCTGTTGGATAGAAACTGCGTATCCACTGGGTAGTACCATTTATATCATAGCTACTAATAAAGCCAACAGTTTGACTATTATTTCCACTTATTCCTTCTAAATATTGACCACCAAAATTATAACTATAGCCACCGTAGGGTGGACCTATACCATAACAGTAACCAGCTTCATAGAAGTTGGAATTGAATGAAGTACTTTCAATAAATTCAGGGGATGATCCTGTCATCCCTCCAGTGGTGCTCACAGAAACTTGTCCAGAACAATAGCCATAAGCATCAGCAGAGACATTATCTACACATTGCCAACTTGTTCCATTATAGATTCTGAGACAGTTGTAATCAGTATCATAACATGAATTTCCCTTTTGTGGAGAGGGTATTGTTAATATTTGTGAATAAGACCGTTGTGCAAAATCTAATTTATTTGGTAAAATGCTCGTATTTTGAGCATTAGTTTTAATTGTGGTAATGCTAAAAATTAGAAAGAGTGAAATTGATTTCAAGAGGAACATTTCTTTAAGAATTATTTTGAAATTATTGGATTTTTAAAGACAGAAAAGGCTAAATAGGATGTTTTACTCAAAGATTAAAACATCCTTACAGGTCTTACGTAAAGTGAATATACCTTGGAATATTGATAAAAATTACCATCACATTCTTTACAAAAATGACTTGCAGATCCTGAAGTTAGTTGGGTACTAGTCCAATACAATGTCCCCATCGAAGGAATCGGTTGGCTAGCGAAGTTACCAATACCTAATTTGATTAGATTTGTATAAATCAATGCAAATTCCTGCTGTGATGGCAAAAACCAATCATCGAATCCATTTATTGTATAATCCAGACATCGTTTTGCTGCGATATTTGATGTATTACAGCTATTAACAATTGCTAAAGAATTACTTAAACCAGAACCAATTGAGATATTAGTTGCTGCTGTGATACTGAAATCAGGGCAGCCCCAACTAGACATTTCAATATCGTTTGGTGCTGATTCTAAATATCGCCAACCATTGCTATAATAACCTTTATCATAAAATATAAAGCCATTAGAAGGACCATAAGAAGATACTGTCCATATAGTATTGGTTTTTATCCCAATCTCCATTATAACATTGCCACTTGTCCCTATTCCGATGTCAGTCCATTTATCATCGGTATTATTGTAGTCGAGCATTACATAATTTTCGACTCCACCACCATTGTTTGGTTCTCCTATCCCCCAGTTAGTATATGAATATTCGCTTTTATCAACCCACTCCCAACCTCCATTAGGCTCTTGATAGAACGGACTTTGGGTATTCTGATATATTCCTAGGTGAAAATCTCCATATGATATAGAGGATGTTAATGGTTTTGCAACTTTTTCGTTTTCCTCGCTTGAATTGATACACATTAGAGTGCCTCCGTATTGAATACATAAACTTTGTGCCTGTTGCCATGTTAGTTTATTTGACCATTGAAAGTAATCATGGCCATTATAGCTCGTTTTATATTTCCACCCTGCACTAATAAGTGAGTTAAATTTTTCTTGATAAGTACTATTTTGAGATAAAGTTTGATTTTCACAGAAATTATTCCATTTAAATCCATTATAAAATTCGATACAACTGGTAGTTTTATTGTAAATCGTATAACCCACTGATGGGTTTTGTATGGCATCTCTTTCTACAGTGGTAAGTCCTGAAATTGTTATGCCGTTTTTAGACCCGCTTAGTTGGATATTAGAGTTATTTCCACCAGGCAAAATAATGGTAGATTGAGCAAACAAAATATTTGTACTTAATAGCAAAATATATAGTATTTTTTTCATTTATTTATTATTAATTTATCATAATCTTATTACTTGTTATTAACTGATAGTCAAATAGTTAAATCATTTTTTTCATACAGCATACATCTCAAATTATAGTTAAGTAAAGAATACATCGAATTTTATTACAAACTTTCGTGTGACTCTCTCACGGAATATTTTTTTGAAACCAAATGAATTATTTTTCTCTTTGGAATTGCACAAAAAGTATTTTAAGCTCATCTATCTGTTTTTTTAATTCTGTTATTTGTTGCTGTTGTTCTTTTACCGCATTTACCAATGGCATCACAAAATCAGAATATGCCAATGAGTACATTCCATCACTCGATTTTTTTAGTCCACTAAATGAAACATTGAGCTCTTTCATTGTTTGCTCAATATCTTGTGCTATGAAGCCATCATATCTTGTTTTGGTTTTATCTGATATGTAATTATATGATACTGTCTTTAAACGATTTAAAAAATCGAGCCCCAAATTATTCGTATAAACAATATTTTCTTTTAACCTTTTATCAGATGGATTACTCCAAGAAACTTGACCTTCAATGACACTTACAGAATTGTTTCCAATTCTTATTTTATCGCTCCCATCAACTTTGGCATCATAACCAATTGCCATAGCATTATTATAATCTCCTGTTGCATCTGCCAAAGCTCCAATGAATGTATTTTGCTGACCTGCATTTATCATCACACCTGTACCAATCCCTACTGAGGTATTGTAACTGCCATAAGTACTATTACTTAGCGATAATTGTCCTACTGCTGTATTGTTAGACCCTGTAGTGTTTTTAGTCAAAGCCCAATAGCCATTTGCCGTGTTATCATTTCCTGTTGTGGTATTATAAAGAGCAGCATTTCCCGTAGCAGTATTACTGTTTCCAGTTGTACTAAGATATAGAGCATAGTATCCAATTCCGGTATTATTTTCCCCTGTCGTATTCCGTGAAAGTGAAAAAGCACCATTTGCAGTATTACCATTGCCTGTTGTATTAGACTTTAAAGCATCATTACCGAATGCATTGTTATTATAACCAATAGTATTCGAATATAAAGCAGAACTACCGAATGCATTGTTATTAATACCCGTGGTATTTGAACGCAAAGAAGCATAACCAATAGCGGTATTGTTAGTTCCCGTTGTATTATTCAACATACTTTGATATCCTACAACTGTATTGTTAACACCCGTATTATTTGCAGGAGTAGTACTTCCTTTCAAGGCTTGATATCCAACTGCGGTATTGCCTGTGTAAATTCCTGTAGTTCTAGAATCAGCATTTGACATGGACTGAAATCCAATTGCTGTTGAACCTGAATTATTTACGTTTGAAAATAAAGCAGATTGTCCAATCGCTATATTATTTGAACCTGTTTTATTTGAATAAAGGGCACCTTCCCCAATAGCAGTATTAGATGACCCTGTATTATTACCACCTAAAGCACTATTGCCAAATGCACTGTTAGATAAACCAGTAGTATTTGAAACTAAAGCACCATGACCGAATGCACTATTGCTACTACCAGTATTATTATATAAAGCATGATAACCGAATGCACTATTGTAATTACCGTAGGTATTAGAATATAAAGCACCATTACCGAATGCATTATTTTCATAACCTATTGTATTTGAATTTAAAGCATTATTTCCAAATGCATTGTTATTTTCGGCTTGGGTATTAGATTTCAAAGCACCACTACCAAATGCATTATTGCCCCAACCCCTAGTATTTGAATTTAAAGCATTATCTCCAAATGCGGTATTGTAACTACCTATAGTATTTGAACTCAAAGAAGCATTACCAAATGCATTATTATTTTTTCCTGTTGTATTTGAATAAAGAGAGTAATATCCATTTGCTGTATTATTACTTCCTGTTGTATTTGAGTAAAGAGAATTAAATCCAGTTGCAGTATTATAATTGCCAGTTGTATTAGCTTGTAGTGAAGCACTGCCCATTGCTGTATTAGAACTACCTGTTGTATTTTGACGAAGAGCATCAACTCCAGCTGAAGTATTATAAGAGCCTGTAGTGTTTTGGCGAAGAGCATCAACACCAGATGCTGTATTATTAATTCCTGTTGTATTTGATAAAATTGCATTTAAACCATTAGCTGTGTTATTATACCCTGTTGTATTTGAAAAAAGAGAGTTATAGCCAATAGCGGTATTGTTAGTTCCTGTTGTATTTGATCCGAGTGAAAAAAAACCATTTGCGGTATTATTATACCCAACTGTATTTGAATAAAGAGCTGCTGCTCCATTAGCAGTATTATTATACCCCGTTGTATTTTCTTTTAGTGCATCAACCCCATTGGCAGTATTAGTACTACCTGTTGTATTTGATTTCAGTGCGTTATATCCACTGGCAGTATTATTATATCCTGATGTATTTAAATGGAGAGAGTAAGAACCATTTGCAGTATTGTAATTTCCAGTTGTATTCGAACGAAGTGCAAAAAAACCATTTGCAGTATTATTATGTGCTGTCGTATTTGATAAAAGAGCGTCAACGCCATTTGCGGTATTATTCGTTCCTGAAATGTTTGATAAAAGTGCATTTAAACCAATAGCAGTGTTGTTATGACCTGATATATTTGCAGAAAGTGCTAAAGAGCCATTTGCTGTATTTCCATTTCCAGTTGAATTAGAACGAAGTGCATAATAACCATTTGTAGTATTATTGTTTCCAGTTGTATTTACATTTAGGCTGTAAGAACCTATTGCCGTGTTATTTATCCCTGTTGTATTAGAAAACAAGGCATTTTCACCTAAAGAGACACCATTATTGGTTTTTCCTTTTAAACCTCTTGGAGTAATTAGAATTGAGCCATCGGTGCTGTTTATTGCTGAAATTTGACCAAAAACACTAAAATTACATAAAAAATAAAAGACTAAAATAAAGTAAAGTTTCATGGTATTTGATTATTATATAAAAGTTCAAACATTTTTTTTCTTCTTCTAGAAATCTTCACAATCGTTCCGTTGCATAATTCGATAACATCTTTGTTTATTTTATTGACGAATAACAAATTCACAATGACCGATTTATTTACTCTTACAAATTGCTTTTGCTCTGAGAGTTCTAATTCAAATTTTTTAAGTGTATTGAGGTATACTAAATTCAGCAGCATTATTAAAAATATCGAATGGCTCTAACTTTTACAGGATCACCACTTGGTCCTTTATATTGGTCAATTAATGATCCGGTTCCAAAGTGAATTGCTTCTGCATAAGCATTGTTTTTTTCAGTAGATGTCCAATACCACCCATTTGCAAAAACTCCAATTTTAGATTTATTTAAGTATATTTTTTTTAGCTCTTCCCTACTTGGTAAAACCCAATCCGTATAACCACCACCATTGTAGGTTAATGTATAATTTGCTGCAGCAAAGCTTCTCCCTGTCGAAGTTTGTACAGCCTTAATTTTGTCAGTATTCAATTTTCCTTCGCCTATCGCAGTTCCTGTGGCATTTGTAGTCTCAAAATAATCAGTAGTAACCCAAAGAGGTTGCCACATACAACCCGTTTCACCAGGATAATATCCGGAGGTAGCATTTGCAGTTTGATCAACTGTTGAGCAAATGATTCCATGAACTACTTTAGCATCATAGCCTGGATCTGATGGTGTATATATATACGCGATTTTGCCACCTTGATAATTGGCTCCAGTTTCAAGTGCCATTGCCCCAGTATTTCCTAGAAAATCTGCCCAATTCATTCCATCAAAAAGTTGGGCTTGGCCTTTCTGGCCACAATTCATACAATAAATCATTAAGCCCTGTTCAGGTGAAACAATTGCATCTCGTTCCGAAGCTAATAACCTCGGTGGTAAAAATCCTTTTTTTGAATTACTTAAATCCACTACTGCCGAAGGTTTTGGATCACCGTTGATTGATAATCCATTAACCGAAATAATCCCAGATGTTTTTACGTTGGTTATTGAAGTATTTCCTAATTGAATGGCATTTGATTGTGTGACAATTGCACCAGATCCAATGGCAATTGCATTACTCATGTCAGAAGACGCTTTCGAATAAGATCCCAAAAATACATTATTACTACCATTCACAATTCCTAAGCCGGCGTCTCTACCCATTGCAATATTTGCACTTCCAGTTTTAAGTTGAGATAATGTGTAAACACCCTGTGCGTCATTGCTATGACCTGAAACCAACTCTATCAACCCTCCTTCACCCAAGGCACTGTTGTAAGTTACCCCCTGTAAAATTAAATTTTTCAAAGCACCTCCTCCTATTCCAATACTGCTATGGCCATTCATATTCTCTAATAGTGCATTACTTCCAATGGCAATATTGACACCTCCCAAAACATTCTTAAATAAACTTCTAGAACCAATTGCAACGTTATCAGAGCCACTTGTATTTACCATTAATGCCTCCGCACCTAAAGTGTTATTTTTTTGCCCGGTTGAATTTAATTGTAAAGAGTATGCTCCAATAGATGTATTTAATGTCCCAGTATTATTTGCTGGGGTAGCACTTCCTTTTAAGGCTTGATATCCAACTGCGGTATTGCCTGTGTAATATGCTGCCCCCCAATTTTGATACAAGTATCTAAGATAGGAATTAATCCTTAAATTAGCATAATTATGTCAAGAACTAGACGCACACATGGGAAGGATTTCAAGGCTAAGGTTGTCCTTGAAGCCTTGAAGGAAACCTCTACAATGGAGGTTTTGGCGAAAAAGTATGAACTTTTGCCAACGCAAATTTCAAATTGGAAAGCTGAGGCTATCCATAATATTTCGGCGGTTTTTACCCAAGGAAAAAAAGAAAAAGTCAAAGACGACATCCCCACTGAAAAACTTTATGCTCGTATCGGTGAGCTTACTTTAGAGAACGAATTTCTAAAAAAAAAGTTGCTTTGATTCCTGTTGATGCCCGCCAGCAGATGGTTGAACTTCATCCGAAAATTAGTTTTGCAAAACAATGTAATTTATTGACCATTAATCGTAATTTTCTTTACTACAACCCTGTCCCTGAATCAGTTGAAAACCTTGAATTGATGCGAATATTGGACGAAAAGTATTTGGAAACGCCCTTTTATGGGTATCGAAAATTGACTGTTTATTTGCAAAGCAAAGGCTATGCTATCAACGAAAAGCGTGTTCGTCGGTTGATGAAATTGATTAATTGGCAAACCATTTATCGGGTACCGAAAACCACGGTATCAAATCCAGAACACGAAAAGTTTCCTTACTTATTACGAAGTTTAGAAATTGTTCGCAGAAACCAAGTTTGGGCAACGGATATCACTTATGTGCCTATGGATAAGGGGTTTATGTACCTTGCGGCTATTATTGATTTGCACACAAGATATGTTTTGCATTGGGAAGTGAGCAACAGTATGGATGCCAATTGGTGTGTCAAATTATTGCAGGATACCCTACAAAAACACGGAAAGCCTGAAATCTTCAATACTGACCAAGGCAGTCAATACACGAGTTTAGCACACATTAGCGTACTCAAGGACAATGAGATAAAGATTTCAATGGATGGAAAAGGAAGGGCAATTGATAATATTTTCATTGAACGATTGTGGCGTTCGGTAAAATATGAGAACATCTATTTGCAGTGCTATGAAGATGGAAAATCTCTTTATAGAGGATTGCAACGATATTTTGAGTTCTACAATCATGACCGATTTCATCAATCGTTGAAATATGCAACACCAGCAAGTATGTATGAAAATGCGAAAACTTTGGTCGAATGAAAATAGTTAGGTATCTTTAAAAACAGAAACACAAATCGACTTCTTTAGAGGGATTGAAGCACTCAATTCCTTTTAGAAGTAACATTGAATCATATCTTAATTTAGTTGAATCCCTGTTGGAGAATGGGTCGCAGCTTAT
>Ga0247833_1002407_pt1 | contig 27322 bp, 26 predicted proteins | sample LaCruzMarch2015__7_FD_187117 | JGI IMG/M metagenome (GOLD analysis project Ga0247833, IMG submission 187117) | Freshwater microbial communities from meromictic Lake La Cruz, Castile-La Mancha, Spain - LaCruzMarch2015_8m | ecosystem: Environmental > Aquatic > Freshwater > Lake | place: Spain... | reverse complement strand
GCCCTTTAACGGTGTAGAGCTTCTCAAGAAGACCGAAAAGATCAAGTTTCTTCGATAGTATGTATCCGGCGGTGTCTGTGAACTCAGAGGACTCATCCAATGGGATGCCGGCCATTTCCTTCATTGCTTGATTGAGCTTTTCACCGACAGGAGGATTCTGATACTTCCCATTTGGCCAACCATTAGTGGCGTTAGCAGAGAAGCCTGCGCCTAGGAAAAGCACGCATCTCGTGGGATCAAACGACTCAGGAAAGTTGTCGACTTCCAATGGACATCTCCACGTATTTGAGTAGAACTCAGTTGGACGTTTCTTGGCTCGTTTCCGTTATACCTCCCCTCAAAACACCACCACGCTGCGGATACTCTCCCCCGAGTGCATCAGTTCAAACCCCTTGTTGATCTCGTCCAGCGACAGGATGTGGGTGATCATCGGGTCGATCTCGATCTTGCCCGACATGTACCAGTCCACGATGCCCGGCACGTCTGTCCTCCCCCGTGCGCCGCCAAAGGCCGTGCCTTTCCAGACGCGGCCTGTCACCAGTTGGAAGGGGCGGGTCTCGATGACAGCACCAGCGGGGGCGACGCCGATGACGACGCTGACGCCCCAGCCGCGGTGGGTGCATTCGAGGGCGTCGCGCATCACCTTGACGTTGCCGGTGCAGTCGAACGAGTAGTCCGCGCCGCCGATCTGGTCGAAGGGGGTTTTGGTCAGGTTGACGAGGTGGGGCACGAGGGGGCCGTCGATTTCCCTGGGGTTGACGAAGTGGGTCATGCCGAACCGCGTCCCCCACTCGCGTTTGTCGTTGTTGATGTCGACGCCGATGATCATGTCGGCCCCGGCAAGGCGCAGGCCCTGGATCACGTTCAGCCCGATGCCGCCGAGGCCGAAGACGACGGCCTTGGCCCCGATCTCGACCTTGGCCGTGTTGATGACGGCGCCGATGCCGGTGGTGACGCCGCAGCCGATGTAGCAGATCTTCTCGAACGGCGCGTCGTCGCGGACCTTGGCGAGGGCGATTTCGGGGACGACGGTGTGGTTGGCGAAGGTGGAGCAGCCCATGTAGTGGTAGATCGGCGTGCCATCGAGCATCGAGAAGCGGGTGGTGCCGTCGGGCAGCAGGCCCTGGCCTTGGGTGGCGCGGATCGCGGTGCAGAGGTTGGTTTTCTGGCTGAGGCAGGAGGGGCACTGGCGGCATTCGGGGGTGTAGAGCGGGATGACATGGTCGCCGGGTTTCAGGGTGGTGACGCCGGGGCCGATGGCCAGAACCACGCCCGCGCCCTCATGCCCGAGGATGGCGGGGAACAGGCCCTCGGGGTCGGCGCCCGACAGGGTGTAGTCGTCGGTGTGGCAGATGCCGGTGGCGCGGATTTCCACCAGAACCTCGCCCGCCTTCGGGTCGGCGAGATTCACCTCCATGATTTCGAGCGGTTTTCCGGCGGCAATGGCGACGGCGGCACGGGTGCGCATGGTCAAATCCTCCCCTTCTGTTTCGCCGCAGGCTGTGCCAAGACAGGGCGAAATGCAACGCGGGAAGTGAGGGGACTTGCGCAGGGGGGGCCCGAGGTTGCTGCGGATCGCGGCGGGGATCGCGCTGCTGGCGGGCTGCGGGGTGGCACCGCTGCGGCTCGTTGGGTCGGCCGAACAGGTGCTGCCGCGCCTGCCTGATCGCTGCGGGGTGGCGCAGGTGCAGGGGTTGGTCGGGCAGCCGTTCGTGGCGCTGGCCGGGTCACGCTTGCCGGGGGCGCTGCGGGTGCTGTATCCTGGACAGGTTGTGACGGCAGAGGTGCAGCCGACCCGGCTGAACGCATCGGTCGATCACGAAACCCGGATCACCGCACTGTTCTGCGGCTGATGTGACAGGAGACCGAGATGACGCGCGCGATGCTGTTTGCCACCCTGCTGCTGACGGGCTGTGTGCCAGACCTGCAGGCCGCTGATCCGCAGCCCCCCGGACCGGGATCGGACGGCGGCGGCTGCACAAGCGCGTCGTTGCAGGAACTGGTGGGTCAACCGGCGACGGTGCTGGAGACGATGCGGTTCGGACGGGGCGTGCGGATCATCCGGCCGGGGATGCCGGTCACGACGGATTACCAGCCGGACCGGCTGAACATCGAGATCAACGCGGCGGAAGTGATCTTTCGCGTCAGTTGCGGGTAGGGGCGGCACCTCTCACCGTTCGGTCGCGCCCTTTCCGGCAAGGATGTGCGGACGCAACCGGGTGAGGCGCGAAACCTGCGTGGCGCGCGTTTTGGCCGAACCGAGGTGGATGACATAGCTTCTCTGCCGCCCCGGTGTCAGGGCATGAAACGCCTCGGCCAGTTCGGGATCGGCATCCAGGGCGTCGGCCAGAGCTTCCGGCAGGTCGATGTCGGCCGCCTGGTTCGGCGGTTTCACCCCGGCGGCGGCATAGCCCATCGCTTCGGCCAGACAGGCGCGGATCGCCGCGGCTCGTTCGGCCACCTGCGCGGTGTCGGTGAAGCGGATCATGTCGGGATGCCGCGTGTTCGGGCCCTGCCTTTGCAGAAAGCCTTCGGGGTCGGTCATCAGCGCCGCGTTGAAGAAGCTCAGCCGGAATTCCCCCCGGAACGCGCCGATGACCGCGATGTTGCGTCCGGCGTGCATGTAGCAGGGATGGCCCCACTTCACCGTCTCGGTCAGACCGGCCTCGACGCAGATCCGGCGCAGGTCGCGCAGGCCACCGTGCCACAGGCGGGTCGAACAGTCCGGAGTGGCAAAGCGGTCACAGCGCCCGCAGCCCTTGATGAAGTAGTCCTCGATATCTTTGATCATGGCGACCCTGCGGTCCTGCGGTCCTGTCGCCAGTCTGGCCGATGTCGCGCGCAACGCCAAACGTGGCATTCCCGGGCGGTCGCCCGGTTTGCGGCGGGCATGCAAAGACCCCCGGCAGTGCTGCGGGGGCCTTCGGCTGACCGAAGTCAGGTCACATGCGATAGGTGCTGTGGCAGTCCTTGCAGGCCCCGCCGATGGCCCCCATGCCCGCACCGATGGTTTCGGCGCTGGAGGTATCCAGCGCAGCGGCCGCATCCTGCAGTGCCGATGCCTTGACCAGGAAATCCTCCCAGTTCGTCCAGATCTCCGGTTTGGCGGTCGACGCCGGGTCTGTCGCGTTCACGGTGAAGTGGGCTTCCGTCTGGGCCGCAGCCTCGATCAGAGCGGCCTTTGCAGCCTCGGCGGCGGCGGCGTCATAGGCGGTCTTGCCCCCGGCCATTTCGCCCAGAACCTTGGCCGAGCCCCCATGGACTTTCATTTGCGCCTTGCGGGCGATCACGTCCGGATCGGTCGCTTCGACTTGGGCATAGGCGATACCGGCGGCAAGAACGAGGCCGGTCACGAGAAGTTTCGACATGCGGGTCACAGGGATGCTCCTTGCTGGATTGTGCAGCCACTATAAGCGGCGCGTGCCACCTGCCTATAGCGGCGGGACCGCAAGACGGGCCGCATCACGCGAATGTCATTGGGAAAACCGGGGGGCGACGGGCGTTCTGCGCTGGAAGGGTCGGAACATTCAATGAACAATGTCGGCCATGTCGCATCGCCGAATCCTGTCGCTGTGGTTTCCCCGTCTGGCTGCCGAACGCAGCCTGCGGGCGCGGCGCCTGGTGTTGCCGGTGCCGTTCGCAGTGGTGGGCGATCAGGCGGGCGCGCAGGTGCTGACCTCGCTCGACGCGCTGGCGCAGGCGGCGGGGCTGCGGGCGGGGCAACCGTTGCGCGATGCCACCGCGATGTGCCCGGGTCTGGTGACGGTGCCGGCCGATCCGGTGGGGGATGCGGGGTTTCTGCAGGCCTTGCGCCGTTGGGCGGGCAAATTCTCGCCCTGGGTTGCGGAAGAGCCGCCCGACAGTCTGGTGATCGACCTGACGGGATGCGCGCATCTGTTCGGCGGCGAGGCGGCGCTGCTGGGGCATGTCGAGGCGGATTGCGCCGGGCTGGGCCTGTCGGTGCGCGCGGGCGTGGCCGATACGCGCGGCGCGGCCTGGGCGCTGGCACGCTATGCCGGGGCGGGGGTGGGCGCGGCGCGCAACGGTGACGCGATCGATCAGGAGGCGCGGGCGACCCGGTCGCGCGCCGTCAAGCGCCGGGGGTGGGAACGGGGGGGCGATGCGCCTGAAGTTTCGGAGAAACTTCGGGGTGGGGCGGAATTTTCAGACGGAATGCGCGGGGCGGCGGATTCTTTCCCGAACAGTCCCGGCCACCCGCATGGCGTGATCGCGCCCCCGGGGCAGGCGCGCACGGCGATTGCAGGCCTGCCGCTGGCGGCGCTGCGGCTGGCCCCCGAGGTGGTCGAGGGGTTGAACCGGCTGGGTCTGCGCCGGATCGACGACATCCTGACCCTGCCGCGCGCGGCCCTGGCGCGGCGGTTCGGGGCGCATGCGGTGCGCCGTCTGGATCAGGCGTTGGGGACCAGCCCCGAGCCGGTGGCCCCGGCGGGCGCGCCGTTGCATTTTGCGGTGCGGATCAGCTTTCCCGACCCGATCGGGCTGCTGTCGGACATCGAGGCGGGGCTGGACCGGCTGTTGCCGGTGCTGTGCGCGCGGCTGGTGGCCAAGGGGCGCGGGGCGCGGCGGGTGCGGCTGCAGGCGTTTCGCAGCGACGGGCAGGTGGCGGGGATCGAGATCGGCCTGGCGCGCGCCGCCGACCGGCCCGACCAGATCCGGCCCCTTCTGCTGCTGAAGCTGGACCGGATCGACCCCGGTTTCGGCATCGACCGGCTGCGGCTGGAGGCGCTGGCGACCGAGCCGGTGCATGCCACCCAGCATCGCGGCCACCTCGATGCCTCGGCGGCGGCGCTGGCGCGGCAGACGGCCGATACCGGGTTCGAGGATCTGATCGGCAAGCTGGGGGCGCGGCTGGGGGTCGAGGCGGTGACACGGCTGCATCCGGCGCAAAGCCATATCCCCGAAAAGGCGGTGGTCGCGCTGTCGGCAGCGTTTTCGGCCCCGCACCCCGCGCCCTGGCCTGCCCCCGCCACCCCGCGCCCGCTGACGCTGTTCCGCCCCGAACCGGTCAGCGCCCCCGACGACCCCCTGCCGCCCGAACGGTTCCGCTGGCGCAGGCGCGATCTGGCGGTGCGGGTGGCGGTGGGGCCGGAACGCATCCTGCCGGAATGGTGGCTGGACAACCCCGACTGGCGGTCGGGCGCGCGGGATTACTGGCGCATCGAAACGGCAGAGGGCGCGCGGTTGTGGCTGTTCTATGCCCACGGGGCCGAGATTTCGGGCGGGTGGTTCTGTCAGGGGGTGTTTGCCTGAGGGGGGGCTGGACGGGACTCAAAACCAACTGTCTTTCGCCGGATTTGATTTCAATCAAATCAGGCCGCGCTTGCCTGCCCCTCGGCAGGCGCGAAAAGCGCCCGCCCAGGCAGGCGCGGCCTGATTACCGGGCGTGAGAATTGCGGAGAGCCCCTTGCCCCGACGGCCTCCGGCCTTTGGGCCAACGGACCAGGGGACGCAGTGCGTCCCCTGATCGGTCCGAAACAGATCACAGCACCAGCACCATATCCCTGTGCGCGATCCCCGCATCGTCGAACTCCGGCCCGACCGCCACGAAGCCCAGCCGTTCGTAAAACCCCACCGCATGGGTCTGCGCGCCGAGTTTCACCTTCACCACCCCCGGCATCGCCCGCGCCTGTGCCACCGCCGCCTGCATCAGCGCCGCCCCCAGCCCCTGCCCGCGCTGATCCGCCAGCACGCAGACCCGACCGACCTTCACCACCTCGCCCTGAACCAGCAGCCGCGCCGACCCGACCGCCCGGCCATCCCGCACCGCCAGCAGGTGCAGCGCCTCCTCGTCGAGATCATCGATCTCGTCCGCCTCTGGCACCCGCTGTTCCTCGATGAACACCACCCGGCGCAAGGCGCGGCAGGCCGTGATGTCTTGGGTCAGTCCAATGGTCAGCGTCATGCGAAATAGTCCTGCAGCACCCGGGTATAAATCGCCTTGAGCGCATGGATCTGCGCCACCTCGACCCGTTCATCGACCTGATGCATGGTGCGGCCCACCAGCCCGAATTCCACCACCGGGCAGTGATCCTTGATGAACCGCGCGTCCGACGTGCCACCGCTGGTGGACATCTCGGGCACCAGCCCGGTCTCATGCTGCACCGCACGGGCCACCAGCGCCGAAAACTCCCCCGGCGGGGTCAGGAAGCTTTCGCCGGAAATCTGCAGCCGCACCCCGATCTGCACGCCGGTTTCCACCTGCACCGCCGCCGCATGGCCCTGCAGCCAGTCCGAAAGGCTGGCCCCGGAATGGGCGTCGTTGAACCGGATGTTGACCGTCGCCCTCCCTTGGGCCGGGATCACGTTGTTCGCCGGATTGCCGCAGTCGATGGTGGTGATGGCCAAAGTCGAGGCATCGAAATGCGCTGTGCCCTGATCCAGCGGCTCGGCCTCCAGCCGCGCCAGCAGGCGCACCAGCGCCGACATCGGGTTTTTCGCGCGGTGCGGATAGGCCGAATGGCCCTGCACGCCCGCGGCGGTGAAGAACGCGGTCATCGACCCGCGTCGGCCGATCTTCATCATCTGACCCAGCCTGTCGGGGCAGGTCGGCTCGCCCACCAGACAATGCGTCATCCGCTCGCCGTGTTCCGCCATCCAGTCGAGCAGCGCCACCGTGCCATCCTGCGCATCGCCCTCTTCATCCCCGGTGATCGCCAGAATGACCGACCCATCCGGCGGGGTCCGGGTCACGAAATCCACCGCTGCCGCCGCAAAGGCCGCGACGGCGGATTTCATGTCGGTGGCCCCGCGGCCATACATCCAGCCGTCCACCACCGCCGCGCCGAACGGATCTTGCGTCCACGCCGCCGCACCCCCGACCGGGACCACGTCGGTATGACCGTTGAAGCCGAAGGCCTTGTTCGCCCCCGCCACACCCCAGCGGGCAAAAAGGTTGCCCACCCCGCCACGATCGACGCGGGTGCAGGTGAACCCCGCCGGTTCCAGCACGGCCTGCAGCAGCGCCAGTGCGCCGCCCTCGACCGGCGTGACCGAAGGGCAGCGGATCAGGCGGGCGGTCAGGTCGGCGGGGTCGGTGGCGATGAGCGGCATGGGTCGGTCCTTTGGCATTGCGCAACAGGGATAGCCCGCGCCGCCCGGCCCCGCAACGCCCGCGATCCGCAGCGGCCCGGCACCGGGCGGTGCGCCCGACGAAAATCACATGACAGCCGACGGCTTTGGCCTTAGTCTGCAAGCACATCCACGTTCCGAGGCGGGACAGACCAGCGGGCCGATGCGCCCGGAAACCCCAGAGGCGGCCCGGATCGCGTCGGGCGGCTCCGGCCAGGCGAGGCAGGCATGCGTTCGTTTCCTGTGCAGACCGGCCCCGTCCAGACCGGCCCCGTCCAGACCGGCCCCGTCCAGACCGGCCCCGTACAGATTGGCGCGATGCAGACTGGCGCGGTGCGGCGATGACCGACTGGATCGCCCTGTCTGACCGCCGCGCCCCGCATCTGGCGGAACCCGGCGCGCTGATCGACCGCGGGATGTTCGTGATGGAGATGGCGCTGCCGATCGGCGACGGCTGCGTGCTGCTGAACCAGCAGACCGACGAGGTCTGGCCGCGCACGCTGTCGGTGTTTCTGGACCCCGAGGCCGGGTTGATCGTCTTGCACCGGCAGGGTCAGGCGGTGCGCCGCCACGTGCTGCCCGGCCCGTTGCCACTGGCGGCCGGAGTGGCGCGGCTGAGCCTGAGCTTTGATGCGCCTGCCCGGCACTGGACCCTGCAACTGGACCTGTCAGGGGACGCGCGCCCCCTGCGCGCCTTCGGGCAGGACCCGCTGCCGATGCGGCTGGACGACCTGCAGGGGCTGTGTGCCGGGCGCGGGATGATCCAGCGGCATCCGGCGGTGCTGTGGTTCGGTGCGACCACCGGGGCCGTTCTGCCCGACCGCGCGCCCTGGATCGGGTTGCGCACGCTGGTCGACACGCCGAACGGGCCGGTCGCGGCGGGTTTGTTGCGCCCCGGCGATCTGATCCTGACGCTGGACGAGGGCCCGCTGCCGCTTTTGCGCGTCACGCAGCGCGAATTGCCGAGTGCGGGCTTCTTTGCGCCCGTGCTGCTGCGCGCGCCGTTTTATGGGGCTGAGCGCGACCTTCTGGTCTCGGCGGATCAGCCGGTGATGCTGTCGGGCACACTGGTGGAGTATCACTTCGGCGAGGACGAGGTGTTGATCCCGGCGGGCGCGCTGATCGACGGGCGCAAGGCGCTGGCCGAACACCGCCGCGCGGTGACGCAATCGGTTGCGCTGGACCTTGGCTGCCCGGCGCTGTTCACCGCCGACGGTTGCGTGCTGATGTCGGATGGGGCGGACCGGCTGACCCCGCCGCCGCGCCGGATCCTGGCCCCCTACGAGGCGAAGCCGCTGATCGGCCATTCCGGGCGCACGCTGGTGCGCGGATTCGGCTAGGGCCGGAACGGGTCAGATCGGAACGCCGGCCAGCAGCTTTGGCACATCCCCCATCAACCCCGCCGCCTGCCGGATGAACCCGCGCCGCAAGGCGGGGCTGCGCGAGATCAGGCCCATGCCTAGATCGCGGCCGAACCGCAGCACCGGATTGTCGTTCGAAAACAGCCGGTTCACCAGATCGGTCCCCACCGCCATGGCCGTCACGTCGAACCGCCGCCAGCGCTGATACCGCTCCAGCACATCCGCCGCCCCGATATCCTCGCCGCGCCGCTGCGCTTCGATCAGCACTTGGGCCAGTGCCCCCACATCGCGCAGGCCGAGGTTCAGCCCCTGCCCCGCGATCGGATGCACCCCATGCGCCGCATCACCGACCAACGCCAGCCGGGCCGCCACGAACCGGGTCGCAAGCGACAGCGACAAAGGATAGGCATAGCGCGGCCCGGCCAGCGAAATCTCGCCCAGAAAATCGCCGAACCGGGGCCGCAGCGCCGAGAGATAATCCTCATCCCCCAGGGCCTGAATGTCCGCCGCCAGCCCCGCCTCCTCGCTCCACACGATCGACGACCGATGCCCTCCCGCGAGCGGCAGAATGGCAAGCGGCCCGCCGGGCATGAAGAACTGATGCGCGATGCCGCGATGGTCGCGGTCGTGATTTACGGCGCAGACCAGCGCCGTCTGGCCATAATCGCGGCCCACCCGGGGGATGCCCGCGCGCTCGGCGGTGCCCGACCCGCGCCCGTCCGACCCGATCAGAACCCGGCCCGAAACCTGCGCCCCCGAGGCCAGCGTGACCACCACCCCCTGCGGCCCGACGCGCTGCGCCGCGACCGTCTCGCCCGACATCAGGGTGATCCCGGCGCAGGCCCGCATCGCCGCAAGAAACGCCGCGTAAAGATGGCGATCCTCGACCATGAATCCCATCGGGCCTTCCTCGATCTCGGCATGGTCGAAGGCGAGGAACAGCGGTGACGCCCCCTGCCCCGCCAATCCGTCGCTCGCCTTGATCTGCAGGATCGGCTGCGCCACCGCCGCCAGCGCGGGCCACACCCCAAGCGCCGCCAGCAACCGCTTGGACCCCAGTGCCAGCGCGTAGGACCGCCCGTCGAACCCCACCTCACCCCGATCGGGGGCAGGCCGCGCATCGACCACGGTCACCCGCAAGCCGCCTTGGGCCAAAGCCAAGGCCAAAGCCGGGCCGTTCAGCCCGCCGCCCACGATCACGATGTCACTGTCCTGTTCCATGAGGCCGACTATGGCCTGCGCAGCGGGATTGTCCATGCGCCGCTCTGCCGCTACCCTGCGGCCAAAGGGGACATGGCATGCGCAAATCCTGGGCCAACCACACCGCCGCCGACCTGGGGCGCGAGATCGGCGCGGGCCGGATCAATCCGGTCGAGCTGGCCGAATTCTTCCTCGACGCCATCGCCGCCCACCCGCTGTCGCCGCGGATCTATGCGCGCACCACCGAATCCCGCGCGCGGGGCGAGGCGATGGGGGCTGCGGCGCGCGCCAAGCTCGGCCTGCGGCGCGGGCCGCTCGATGGCGTGCCGATCAGTTGGAAAGACCTGTTCGACACCGCCGACATCGCGACCGAGGCGGGATCCGCCCTGCTGCGCAACCGGGTCCCGGTGGCGGATGCCAAGGTGCTGCGCGCGGCCACCGGGCAGGGGCTGGTGTGCCTGGGCAAGACCCACATGTCGGAACTGGCGTTCTCCGGGCTGGGGTTGAACCCGGTCACCGCCACCCCGCCCTGCATCAATGATCCCGGGGCGGTGGCGGGCGGATCGTCGTCGGGGGCTGCGATCTCGGTGGCGCAGGGCCTTGCCCCCGCCGCCATCGGGTCGGACACCGGCGGATCGGTGCGCATTCCCGCCGCGTGGAACGATCTTGTGGGCCTGAAAACCACGCATGGCCGATTGTCGCTGCAAGGCGTGGTGCCGCTGTGCGAGAGGTTCGATACCGTCGGTCCGCTGGCCCGCAGCGTCGAGGATTGCGCCCTGCTGCTGGCCGCACTCGAAGGTCGCAAACCCGCCGACCTGCGCGGTGCCAGCCTGTCCGGGGCGCGCCTGCTGCTGATCGAAACCGTCGCGATGGACGACCTGCGGCCGCGCCCGGCCGGGGGATTTGCCGATGCGGTCAGCCGCCTGACCCGGGCCGGGGCCCGCGTCGAGGCGCTGGCCTTCCCCGCCCTGACCGAGGCGATGGCACTGTCCGGCATCCTGTTTTCCACCGAGGCCTATGCGATCTGGGGCCCGACCATCGAGGCGGCCCCCGACAAGATGTTTCCCCGCATCCTCGACCGTTTCCGGTCGGGGGGGGCGGTCAAGGCCACCGATTACATCGCCGCCTGGCGCAGGCTGGAGGCGATCCGCGTGGATTGGGCCGCCCGCACCGCAGGTTTTGACGCGGTGATCCTGCCGACCTCGCCGATCCTGCCGCCCGAGGCCGAGCGGCTGATGACCGATGCGGCCTATTACGTCACGGAAAACCTGCTGGCGTTGCGCAACGCCCGGATCGGCAACCTGATGGGCCTGTGCGCGCTGACGCTTCCCACCGCCCAACCGTCCTGCGGGATCAGCCTGATGTCCGCCCCGAACACGGAAGAACGCCTGCTGCGCCTCGGTGCGGCCGCCGAACGCGCGATGGCCTGACAGCAAACCCCTCCCCTCTCCCTTGCGGGGAGGGTTCGGGGATGGGGGCCGCCCGCCGGGCCCCAGGCAAGCGCCCCAACCCCCTCCCTCCCCGCAAGGGGAAGGGCGCGCCCTGCCATGCGACCTGCCGGGGCCCGTCGCCATAAGCTCTCTGCGCAAAAGCCACAGGGTCGCCCCGCAAGCCCATCGCACCACGGGGTTTTTCTGGACGCGACGACCCTGCCCCGCTATCATCGCATCATACGGGGCGGCATGATCCCGAGGCATGAGGCATTGATGGCATTCCCACAGCGGTTTTCAACCCTGCCGGAGTATGCGTTTCCGCGTTTGCGGGCGCTGCTGGAGGCGCATGCGCCGGGCGGCCCACCGATTGCGATGACCATCGGCGAGCCGCGCCACCCGATGCCGGATTTCGTCGGGCCGATCCTGCAGGCCAACCTGGGCGGCTTTGCCGTCTACCCGCCCAACGACGGCACGCCCGACCTGCTGGCCGCGATCAGCGGCTGGATCGCGCGGCGCTATGGCGTGGAGGTCGCCGAAAACCGCATCCTGCCCCTGAACGGCACCCGCGAGGGCCTGTTCAACGCCGCCGTGGCGCTGTGCCCCGAGGAACAGCACGGGGCGCGACCGGTCGTGCTGATGCCCAACCCGTTCTATCAGGTCTATGCCGTGGCCGCTTTGGCGATGGGGGCCGAGCCGGTCTATGTGCCGGCAACGGCGGCAACCGGCCATTTGCCGGACTACGCGGGCCTGCCTGCCGAGATCCTGAACCGCACTGCCATCGCCTATCTGTGCTCCCCGGCCAATCCGCAGGGGGCGGTTGCCAGCGTTGACTATCTCGCCGACCTGATGGCCCTGGCCGAGAAACACGATTTCCGCATCTTCGCCGACGAATGCTATGCCGAGATCTGGCGGCATGCCCCGCCCCCCGGCGCGCTGGCCGTTGCGGCACAGACCGGCACCGACCCCGAGCGGGTCGCGGTGTTCCATTCGCTGTCCAAACGGTCGAACCTGCCCGGCCTGCGGTCGGGGTTCGTCGCCACCGGCCCGCAGTCGATGGCCCGCCTGCGCCAGTTGCGCAGCTTTGCCGGGGCGCCCCTGCCGCTGCCGATCCAGGCCGTTTCGACTGCCTGCTGGCACGACGAGGCGCATGTCGACGCCTCGCGTGCGCTGTATCAGCAGAAATTCGACGACGCCGCAGCGATCTTTGCCGGGCTGCAGGGGTTTGCGGTGCCCGAAGGCGGGTTCTTTCTGTGGCTGCCGGTGCCGGACGGCGAAGCGGCCACGCTGAAGCTGTGGCGCGACACCGGGGTGCGGGTCCTGCCGGGGGCCTATCTGTCGCGCGAGGTGGCCGGGGAAAACCCCGGAGCCGGGTATATCAGGGTCGCCCTCGTGGCCCCAAGGGAAGAAACGCAGCGCGGGCTGATCCAGCTTCGCGACTGCCTTTACGGGTAGGGGACGGGGTTCATGGCATCTTATCAGGTTCGGCAACGCGATCCGCTTCTCGATCAGGGCACGGCGGCCATGCTGGAACGCCGGGGGCGCGAGGTTCTGGGGCTTGGGTTTCTGGCGCTGGCCGCGATGTTCCTCGCGATGCTTTTCACCTATTCGCCCGAGGATCCGGGCTGGATGGTCGCCACCGAAGAGCCTGCCGCCAATGCGCTGGGGCGGTTCGGGGCGGCGGCGGCCTCGACCCTGATCATCATCGGCGGGCTGGGGGCCTGGGGGATTCCGCTGGTGCTGTTGGCCTGGGGGGTGCGGTTCGTGCTGCACCGGGGGGCCGATCGCGCGCTGGGGCGGATGGTGTTCGCGGTGGTCACGATCGCCCTGGGGTCGGTTCATGCCGCGACCCTGGTTCCGGGGGCGGGTTGGCCGCATTCCTTCGGTCTGGGCGGGTTGTTCGGCGACACCGTGCTGGGGGCCGCCCTGGGGGTGGTGCCGTTCGGGGCCGCGATGGGGTTGAAACTGCTGTCGGTGCTGTCGGCGGTGGCCCTGCTGGGGATGATGCTGTTCGTCACCGGGTTCGATCTGGCCGAGCTGCGCGGGTTGGGCCGGTTCCTGATCCACGGGCTGATCCTGAGCTACGATGCGGCGCTGACCCTTGCCCGGGGCGGCGCCGTTCGCGCTGCCCGCGCGTTGGCCGAGCGTCGCCGCACCCCGGCCGACCCGGGCGCGACCGGCGGGCCCGGCTTTGGCCGCCCGGAGGCGCTGAAACCCGGCACCGTGAAACCCGCGACCCGGCAGACCGGCACCCCGCGCTATCCCGAACCGCTGGCCGAGGCACCGCAATACGCGCCGCCGCGCGAGCGCAGCGGGCTTCTGGCCCGGATGCCGCAGATGCTGCGCCGCAGCGAGCCCGAACTGGTGGAAACCGCGCTGTCCGATGCCTCGGGTCCGGCAAGCATGCCGCCGCCCGACCGGATCCGCGCCCGGATCACCGATGTGATCAACGCCCGCAGCGCGGCCCCCGTTGCCCTGCCCCCGCTGCAGGCTGCCATCGCCGCCCGCCGCGAGCCGCCCGTCGTGCGGGCCCCGCAGGTGCCGCGCGGGCCGGTGCCGCTGATCGCCGATATCCGACCGGTCCCGGCGCGCAGCCTGCCGCCCGTCGTCACCGCGCCGCCGCCGGCCGCGCCCCTGGTGCCGGACTGGTCCGAGGAGGACGGCGACGACCCCGCCATCGCCGCCGACTGGCAGGCCGATCTGCCGCCCTTGCGCCTGCCTGACCCCCGCGCCCCCGAACCCCGCCGACCGGCGGTGGTGCAACCGGCTGCGAAAAAACCCGCCGCCCCGTCGAAACAGGCGCAGGCCGAACAGCAACCCGCCCTGCCGTTCGACTCTTCGACCCCCGGCTATGACCTTCCGCCACTGAACCTGCTCGCTGCGCCCTCGACCGTGCAACGCTTCAGCCTGTCGCACGACGCGCTCGAGGAAAACGCCCGGATGCTGGAGTCGGTGCTGGACGATTATGGCGTCAAGGGCGAGATCACCAGCGTGCGCCCCGGCCCGGTCGTCACCATGTATGAACTCGAACCCGCGCCGGGCCTGAAAGCGTCGCGGGTGATCGGCCTGGCCGACGACATCGCCCGCAGCATGTCGGCGCTTTCCGCCCGCGTCTCGACCGTTCCGGGCCGCACCGTGATCGGGATCGAGTTGCCGAATGCCACGCGCGAAAAGGTCGTACTGCGGGAAATCCTGTCCGCCCGCGATTTCGGCGATACGACGATGCGGCTGCCGCTGGCCTTGGGCAAGGACATCGGGGGCGAGCCGATCATCGCCAATCTGGCAAAGATGCCGCACCTTCTGATTGCGGGCACCACCGGGTCGGGCAAATCGGTCGCTATCAACACGATGATCCTGTCGCTGCTGTACAAACTCAGCCCCGAGGAGTGTCGGCTGATCATGATCGACCCCAAGATGCTGGAGCTTTCGGTCTACGACGGCATCCCGCATCTTTTGTCGCCTGTGGTCACCGACCCGAAAAAGGCGGTTGTCGCGCTGAAATGGGTGGTTTCCGAGATGGAGGACCGCTATCGCAAGATGTCAAAACTCGGGGTGCGCAACATCGAAGGCTACAACGGCCGGGTGCGCGAGGCGCTGGCCAAGAATGAGATGTTCCGCCGCACCATCCAGACCGGGTTCGACGATGATACGGGGGAACCCGTGTTCGAGACGGACGAATACCTGCCCGTCACCATCCCCTACATCGTGGTGGTGGTGGACGAGATGGCCGACCTGATGATGGTCGCGGGCAAGGAGATCGAGGCTTGCATCCAGCGTCTGGCGCAGATGGCCCGCGCGAGCGGCATCCACCTGATCATGGCCACGCAGCGCCCGTCGGTCGACGTGATCACCGGCACGATCAAGGCCAACTTCCCGACCCGGATTTCGTTTCAGGTCACGTCCAAGATCGATTCGCGGACCATCCTCGGCGAACAGGGCGCCGAGCAACTGCTGGGGATGGGCGACATGCTCTATATGGCCGGGGGCGGCAAGGTGAATCGCATCCACGGGCCCTTCGTCAGCGATGAGGAGGTTGAGGAGATCGTCAACCACCTGAAATCCTACGGCCCGCCCGTCTATATGTCGGGCGTGACCCTCGGCCCGGAGGACGAGCGCGAGGCGGACATCGACGCGGTGCTGGGGATCGGGGCCGACGGTCTGGACGACAGCTTGTATGATCAGGCGGTGGCGATCGTGGCAAAGGACCGGAAGTGTTCCACGAGCTACATCCAGCGGAAACTGGGGATCGGGTACAACAAGGCGGCCAAGCTGGTGGAACAGATGGAGGAGCACGGCGTGGTAACGCCCGCGAACCATGTGGGCAAGCGCGAGATTTTGGTGGAGGAGCGGTGAGGCCGGCTTTTGCCCTTGAACCTGGTGAAAGTATTCCGCCACCGACCCGATCAATTCTTGATGGCTGCTTTGACTAAGCTTACCCCTTCTGCTTGATCGAAACAGGGTTCAAAACGGAGATTTGCATGGGAATCCCGCCAGACGACTATCCCGTTGCTCAAGAGGTCCACTCTTATGCGGGCTCCACCGCCTTTGATGTGCAATCGGGTGGTCGGCATGTTCGGTATGCCGAGATCAGGGGTGCAGTTGGCGAGGACGTTGTTGCCTTCTCGGTCAACGTGGTGCCACCCAAAGGGGAACCGTCCGTTCCCCTTTGTGATGTGCGGTTCGGGATCGTGCACGGATCGGAGCCCCAGATCTTGGTTGGCATCCTGACGCCTGACGGAAGTCCGATCGCCGATGGCTACCAATGCCAGTTCACCTTCCAGTCGGTCAAACGCTGACAGGTTGGCCAAACAACCCTCCCCTCAGCTTGGCAGATTTGTCTCACGACAATTCCGCCTCTGACCCACCGCCCCTTGCCCGACCCCCTCCGGCTTGTGCGCATCCGAACCGATCGACCTTTTCCCGGACGGCCCCTCAGCCGGTTCCGCAGTGAGCCCCGCCGCATCCCCCCGCGATCCCGCATCGGCACCTCCCCGCCATGTGATCCGGCCGGGGGATGCGGCGGCGCGGCCGCTCGACTATATTGAAAAAATGAAATCGTTCCGCGCCCTTCTGGCCCCGCTCGCCCTTGTCGCCTTCCTCGGTCCGGCTCAGGCCGACAAGATCCCGCTCGGGGAATTGTCCAGCTATCTCAACGGCCTGACCACGGCGGAAACCGATTTCACTCAGATCAACGCCGACGGCAGCATCGCCACCGGCAAGCTGTACATCAAACGCCCGGGCCGTGTGCGGTTCGAATATGCCCCCCCCGATCGCAGCCTCGTCCTTGCCAGTTCCGGCAGCGTCGCGATCTTCGACGCCAAATCGAACCAGCCGCCGGAACAATATCCGCTGAAACGCACGCCGCTGAACCTGATCCTGGCCCGCGACGTCGATCTTGGCCGGGCGGAGATGGTGGTGGGGCATGTCGAGGATGGCACCTCGACCCGCGTCAAGGCGCAGGACCCCGAGAACCCCGAGTATGGCACGATCGATCTGGTGTTCACCGCCGACCCGGTCACCCTGCGCCAGTGGGTGATCACCGACGATCTGGGGCAGCAGACCACGGTGATCCTTGGCGAGTTGCAGACCGGGGGCGATTATCCGCCATCGCTGTTCAGCATCGACTCCGAGGCGGAACGGCGCAGCAACTAGCGGCGGCACCCGTCAAGCTGCACGGCATAGAGCGCGGCGCGCGCCCCCACTTCGGCGGCGACCTCGACCAGCCAGGGTTTGGCGAGATAGCTCTGGTTGGCATAGCCGGTGCGCCCCTCGTGATAGGCCAGATACTGGCTGGTCGCATCGCTGCGCGATATCCCCAGCCGTTCGGCGCTGGCGTTCATGTACCAGCCCATGAAGTCCGTCGCATCCGTGATGCGGTCGCGGCGCGCCGACCTGCGACGCTGTTCCTCCTGATACTCCTCCCAGGTGCCGTCCAGCGCCTGGCTGTAGCCATAGGCCGACGACTGCCGCCCCATCGGAATCACGCCCAGGGCAAACTTGTGCGGCGTGCGCGCATTGCCGATGAACTTCGACTCCTGATGGATCGCCGCCATCTGCACCGGCACGGGGATGCCCCATTTCCGCTCGGTCGCCCGCATCGCCTTGAGGTATTCCGGCCTTTGCGCCACGATGGCACAGGCGTTGTCCAGATCGCGCGGTGCCGAAAAGTTGCCGCCCCCGCAGGACGCGAGGAACAGCAGCAACACCTGCGCACGGAGAAGTCTGCTCATTTGCCCCTCGCACGTCTTGTTTTGCCAAGACCTTAGGCCAAAACCGCATCAGAGGAAATGGGCAACCCGCGCCCGCCCGATCAGAAAGCCGCGAGGGGCAGAACCGGACTGTGGGGGGGCGGACCACAGATTGTTTCCGCGCATCCGCGCTGCAGGCGGTGGACAAACGCCCGTCTGCGGGATTATCAACGACTGGGGGCGAGTCACCATGTTGAGAACTGCGGCGAAATACCACATCGGGCAGGTTCTGCGCCATCGCAAGCATCCCTTCCGGGGGGTGGTGTTCGACGTGGACGCGATGTTTTCCAACACCGAAGAATGGTACGAAAACATCCCCGAGGACAGCCGCCCGTCGAAGAACCAGCCGTTCTACCACCTGCTGGCCGAAAATGACCAAAGCTATTACGTGGCTTATGTGTCCGAGCAGAACCTGGTTCCGGACGAGACCGGCGAGCCGGTCAGCCATCCCGATCTGCCCGATCTGTTCGGCGATTTCACCGATGGCCGCTATCCGCTGCAGTTTCAGATGAATTGAGCGGCGGCGCTTACCGAATGGTAAGACCTGCGGCCTAGCCTGCCCTTGCCAGCACCGGACAAGGGGTATCGCTCATGAATCTGTCAGCCGATCTGCAGGGGTCCATTCTGGTCATCGCGGTGCTGGAGGACCGGATCGACGCAGCCAGCGCCATCCAGTTCAAGGACCGGATGCGCGAGGTGACCCAGACCGTCAGCGACCGTGTCGTGCTGGACCTGTCGCAGGTGACGTTTCTGGACAGCAGCGGTCTGGGGGCCGTCGTCGCCGTGCTCAAGGCCTTGGGGCCGCTGCGGAAACTGGAGTTGTCGGGGTTGAGCCCCACGGTGCAGAAAGTGTTTCGCCTGACCCGGATGGAGCAGGTCTTCACCATCCATGATCAGGTGCCGCATGATGTGCAACATGCGGGCTGACCGCCGCAGGGCCTGGCGGATGCATCCCCCACCGCCGCCCGCCCGCCTGCGCATCCTGCTCGACGCGGATCCCCGGGCGGTGCGCGCGGGCCTGCGTCGGCTGCTGACCACGACGCCGATGTGCGATCTGTCGGACGATTTTCGCGGCACGACGGAGATCGTGCTGGCGGAAGTTCTGAACAACGTCGTCGAACATGCCTACGCCGGGCAAGGCGGGCAGATCGAAGTCACCCTGGACTACGAGCATCCGATCCTCAGCTTCGAGGTGGCCGACACCGGGGTGTCGATGCCGGCCGGGCGACTGCCGGTTGGCGCGCTGACGCCGCTGCAACCCGACACCGACCTGCCCGAAGGCGGGTTCGGCTGGTTCCTGATTCGAACGCTGACGCAAGGCATGACCTATCGCAGGCGGTCGGATGGCAACCGGCTGACGTTCTGGATGGAGGCGGAATGACCGGTTCGGTCCCGGCAGATGCGGCCAAGTTGAGGAAATGGTCGCCAAAATGCCGGGATTTCCTCGCGCTTTCGCCGCCTCGGGTCGGCATACCGGCGCGGTAGCTTCACAAAGCTTCCCTCGGCGCTGCGGATGACAGCCCCCACGCAGTTCGTGGCGCCGAGGCCCGTCACCCCGCTTGGAAATCCCCGCGCCAGCCCGTAGGGTCGCCCGGATTGGGGAGACAGACATGCGCGATTTTCAACTGCCCGGCCGCTCGGCCACCTATGCCAGCAACGGGATGTGCGCCACGTCGCACCCGCTGGCGGCGTCGACCGCCATCGACATCCTGAAGGCCGGCGGCAACGCCGTTGACGCGGCGATCGCCGGGGCGGTCCTGCTGGGGATTTGCGAGCCGCAGATGACCGGGCTCGGTGGCGACTGCTTTTTCCTGATCAAGCCGGCGGGCGGCGAGACGGTCATCGCCGTCAACGGATCGGGCCACGCCCCGGCCGGGCTGTCGGCCGATGCCCTGCGCGCGGCAGGCCATACCGCGATGCCGCTGTATGCAGCCCCCGCCGTGACGCTGCCGGGCGCGGTCGATGCGTTCTGCCGGGTGTCGGCGGAGCATGGCCGCCTCGGCCTGGACCGGCTGCTGGCCCCCGCGATCCGCTATGCCGAGGACGGGGTGCCGGTTGCCCCGCGCGTGGCCTTCGACTGGGCCGACGATGCGGCCACCCTGTCGGGCGATGCGCGCAAGTTCTATCTGATCGACGGGGCCGTGCCGACCCCCGGCCAGATTTTCCGCGCGCCGGGGCAGGCCGAGGTGCTGCGCCGGATCGCCGCCGAAGGCCGCGACGGGTTCTATGCCGGTGAAGTGGCCGAGGATATGGTCGCCAGCCTCAATGCCCTCGGCGGCAGCCACACCGTTGCCGATTTCGCCGCCGTAGCCTGCGATTACACCACCCCGATCAGCGGGGCCTATCGCGGGATCGAGTTGATCGAGCATCCGCCGAACGGTCAGGGCGCGACCGCGATCCTGCTGCTGAACATCCTGTCGCAGTTCGATCTGGCCGCGATGGACCCGTTGGGGGCGATGCGCATCCATGTCGAGGCCGAAGCGGCCAAGCTGGCCTACGATGCCCGCAACCGCTTCATCGCCGACCACAGCCCGCGGCTGGATCACATGCTGTCGATGCAGACGGCGGTGAAACTCGCCGCGCTGATCGACCCCGCGCGCGCGATGGCCGACCCGGCGGCGGTCTCCGAGGCGGTGCACAAGGACACCATCCTGATCACCGTGGTGGACCGCGACGGCATGGCGGTGTCGCTGATCTATTCGATCTATCACGGGTTTGGCGCCGGCCTCGCGTCGGCGAAGTTCGGCATCAACTTCCAGAACCGCGGGGCCGGGTTCACCCTGCAGGCGGGGCATCCGAACGAGGCGGCCGGCGGCAAGCGCCCGATGCACACCATCATCCCCGGCATGATCCGGCAGGGCGGCCGGGTGACGATGCCCTTTGGCGTGATGGGCGGGGCTTATCAGCCGAACGGTCATGCGCGGCTGATCTCGAACATGGTCGATTTCGGCATGGATGCGCAGACCGCGATCGACGCGCCGCGCAGCTTCGGTGCCCTGGGGCCGATGGAGGTGGAACGCGGCTATTCCGACGGGGTGCGTGCGGCCTTGGCGGCGATGGGGCACAAGGTTTCGATCCCGCAGACCGCGCTCGGGGGCGCGCAGGCGATACTGATCGACGACAGCGGCGTTCTGATCGGGGCGTCAGATCCGCGCAAGGACGGATGCGCCCTTGGGTATTGAAATGGATTTTCAGGCACTGGAGAAAAGCATCCTCGCCCTGACCCATGGCGAGACGGATACGGTGGCCCTGATGGCCACCGTGGTGTGCGAGCTGCACCACGCCCACCCTCTAGCCGACTGGACCGGGTTCTACCGCGTTGTAGCCCCCGACCTGCTGAAGATCGGGCCCTATCAGGGAGGCCACGGCTGTCTTGTCATCCCGTTTTCGCGCGGGGTCTGCGGGGCGTCGGCGCGCACCGGCCAAGTGCTGAACGTGCCGGATGTCGAGGCGTTTGCCGACCACATCGCCTGTTCTTCCACCACAAGGTCGGAACTGGTGCTGCCGGTGTGGAACGGCGCGGGGCGGCTGCTGGGGGTTCTCGACCTTGACAGCAACACCCCCGCCGCGTTCACCGCCGAAGACGAGGCGTTTCTGGTGCCGCTGCTGCAAACCGTTTTCAAAGAGGCGATCTGATGGCCACGATCACCCTTCTGGACGGCGGCATGGGGCAGGAACTGGTGGCGCGGTCTGGCGATGAACCCACACCGCTGTGGGCGACGCGCGTGATGATCGACCATCCCGGCCTGGTGCGCGACATCCATGCCGACTACTTCGCCGCCGGCGCGACCATCGCCACCACCAACACCTATGCCATCCACCATGACCGGCTGCAGCGGGTCGGTCTGGACCCGATGTTCCACGCCCTGCATCTGCGCGCCCTGGCCGAGGCGCACGAGGCGCAGGCGGCCTGGCCCATTACCCGGATTGCGGGGTCGCTGGGGCCGCTGGTTGCCAGCTATCGCCCGGATCTGACGCAACCCGTCTCGGAAGCCGCGCCGAAATACGCCGAAATTGCCGCCCTGATGGCCCCGCATGTCGATCTGATCCTATGTGAGACGATGGCCTCGGTCGAGATGGCGATGGGGGCGGTGCAGGGTGCGCAGGCGGCGGGACGGCCGGTCTGGCTGGCGGTGACGGTGGACGACCGGGACGGCAGCCTGCTGCGGTCGGGCGAGCCGGTCACCGATCTGGCCCGCGTGATCGAAGCCCATCCGGTGGCCGCCGTGCTGGCCAACTGTTCGGTCCCCGAGGTGATGGCGGACGCGTTGAACGGGCTGAAAACCCTTGGCCTGCCGTTCGGGGCCTATGCCAACGGGTTCACCCACATCTCGGGCAACTTCCTGAAGGACGCGCCGACGGTCCGGGAACTGACCCACCGCCACGACCTTTCCCCCGAGAAATACGTCGATTTGGCAATGGGATGGATCGCACAGGGCGCCACCATCGTGGGCGGCTGCTGCGAGGTCGGCCCTGCCCATATCCGCGCGCTGGCGCAGGCGTTGCGCGCCGCCGGCCACCAGATCGGATGATCGACTTCGACTATGATCCGCCCGCCGGGCCGCTGGTCTATGTGCATCGCGACGAAGCGGTTCTGGTGATGGACAAACCGTCGGGCCTGCTGTCGGTGCCGGGCAAAACCGATGGCCGCAGCGATTGCCTGCAAACCCGGTTGCGCGCCGCGCACCCCGAATCGCTGCTGGTGCACCGGCTGGACTGCGACACGTCCGGCGTGATCATCTTTGCCCGCAGCAAGGCCGCGCAAGGCTTTCTGGGGCAGGAATTCGAACAGCGGCGGGCCCGGAAAACCTATGTGGCGCGCGTGGCCGGGGTGATCGCGCAGGATCATGGCCACATCGACCTGCCGCTGGCCGCCGATTGGCCCAACCGCCCGCGCCAGCAGGTCGACCCGCAGGGCCGCCCGGCACAGACCGATTGGCAGGTTCTGACCCGCAGCGATACGGAAACGCGGGTGCGGCTGACCCCCCTCACCGGGCGCAGCCACCAGTTGCGGGTCCACATGCTGGCCATCGGCCACCCGATCCTGGGCGACCCGATCTATTCCCCTGCGGCGGGCAACCATCCCCGCCTGATGCTGCATGCCGAAACCCTGTCGCTGCACCACCCGGTCACAAAGACGCGCGTCACCTTTCAATCCGCTTGCCCGTTCTGACCGATCCGGCGTTAACCTTGTCTTGATGGTTTGACTGGCAGTGTCGCATAACTGAGACATTTGGCGGCCTATCACTGCGCTGAGGGATGAGGAGATTTCCGATGCGGCTGCTGCACCTGGCGCTCGAGGCGCGCTATGCCTTTCTGACCTGGCCTGCGGTGATCGCGGCACTGGCGCTGATGCTTGCGGGGTTGCGTCCGGACTGGGCCTGGGGGCTGCTTGCGTTGTTCGTGGTCTGCGCCGGGGTTCTGGCGCTGGCGCTGCATGACCTGACGCAGACCAGACATGCCATCCTGCGCAATTATCCCGTCGCCGCGCATCTGCGGTTCCTTTTGGAAACCATCCGGCCCGAGATGCGGCAGTATTTCTTCGAGGCGGACAAGGACGGCACCCCGTTTCCGCGCGACAAACGGGCGATCGTGTATCAGCGGGCCAAGCAGGCGCTGGACAAGCGGCCCTTCGGCACCCAATACGACGTTTACGCTGACCAGTATGAATGGCTGCACCACTCGCTGGCCCCCAAACCGGTGCCGCAGGATGACACGATGCGGGTTCTGATCGGGGGCAGCGGTCCCTGCACCCAGCCCTATTCGGCCAGCCTGCTGAACATTTCCGCGATGAGCTATGGGGCCTTGTCGTCCAATGCGGTGCTGGCGCTGAACAAGGGCGCGCAGCGGGGCGGCTTTTTCCACGACACCGGCGAAGGCGGCGTGTCGCCCTATCACCGCACCCACGGCGGCGATCTGGTGTGGGAAATCGGCTCGGGCTATTTCGGCTGCCGGGATGCGGCGGGCAACTTCGACCCGGCAAAATTCGCCGCCGCCGCCCGCGATCCGCAGATCAAGATGGTCGAGCTGAAGCTCAGCCAGGGGGCCAAGCCGGGGCATGGCGGCGTGCTGCCGGCGGCCAAGATCACGCCCGAGATTGCCGCGATCCGGGGCGTGCCGATGGGGCAGGATTGCGTGTCGCCGGCAGCCCACGCCTCGTTTTCGACCCCGGTCGGCCTTCTGGAATTCGTGGCGCAGATGCGCGAGTTGTCCGGCGGAAAACCCGCCGGGTTCAAGCTGTGCATCGGTCATCCGTGGGAGTTCATGGCGATCTGCAAGGCGATGCTCGACACCGGCATCACCCCCGATTTCATCGTGGTCGACGGCAAGGAGGGCGGCACCGGGGCGGCCCCCCTTGAATTCATGGATCACATCGGCATGCCGCTGCGCGAGGGGCTGAACTTCGTGCACAACGCGCTGATCGGGGTCGGCCTGCGCGACCGGATCAAGATCGGCGCATCCGGCAAGATCACCACCGCCTTCGACATGGCGCGGGTGATGGCGCTCGGGGCCGACTGGTGCAATGCCGCGCGCGGCTTCATGTTCGCGGTCGGCTGCATCCAGGCGCAGGCCTGCCACACCGGCCATTGCCCCACCGGCGTGACCTCGGCCGATCCGGCGCGTCAACGCGCCATCGTGGTGCCCGACAAGGCCGAGCGGGTCTACAACTTTCACAAGAACACCGTGCATGCCCTGGGCGAGCTGATCGCGGCGGCGGGCCTGACCCGCGCCTCCGACATCAGTCCGCACCACTTCCTGCGTCGGGTCGGGGCGGAACGGGTGGTCTCCTATGCCGAAGCCTATGCGCGGCTGAAGCCGGGGCAACTGTTGACGGACAGCAAGCTGCCGCCGATTTTTCACGACGCGTGGCGGCTGAGCCAGGCCGCAAGCTTCGACAAGGCCGCCTAGAGCGTCAGCGCCACCTTGCGCCCTTCGTGAAAGGCATAGGCCGCCAGACGCGGCGCGGTGCAATCGCCGATGCGGTGGGTGGACTTTCCCGCGAAGCCTTCGGGAAACGGATCGAAGGCGCGGTTGGTGGTGGCCATCACCAAGTCTGCAGCGGGCAGGGTTTCCTCGGCTCCGGTCAACAGGTTTCGCAGTGTCGCCCCGTTGCCGTGCCACCGCGCGATGCAGTGTTCGGCGCGAAACCGCACCCCCAGTTGCGCCAGCCTGCGCCGCACCGGACCATCGGCGGCGGTCCGGGTGATCTCCTTTCCCACAAAGGGGTCCGGCGTGACGATCGTCACCTGTTTGCCCTGTTCCGCCAGCGCCCAGGCGGTGCCAACCCCGCGCCAGGTGCCGCCCTCGTCATAGACCACCACCGCATCGCCCAGCCTCGCCTCGCGCCGCAGCACCGCTTCGGGCGACCAGACCTTGCCGGCCTCGATCCCCGGCAGGGCAGGTTCCTGCGGCATCCAGCGTTGAAAGCCTTTTTCATCGGGCAGGGAGCCGGTGGCGACAATCACCACCTCGGCGGGATGCGCCGCGATGTCCGCCTCGTCGAAGTAGCTGTTCAGGTGCAGGGTAACGCCAAGTCGGGGGAATTGCCGTTCATACCAGCCCAAAAGGTCGAGGATCTGCCCCCGCCGGGGCTGCATCCCGGCAAGGCGGAACTGCCCGCCGATCACCGAGGACGCCTCGACGATTTCAACCCGATGCCCGCGCTCTGCCGCCACGCGGGCCGCCTCCAGCCCCGCAGGACCGGCACCGACCACCAGAACCTTGCGCGGGCTTTCGGATGCCACGAACCGGTCGCCGCCCCATTCCCACTCGCGGCCCACCGAGGGGTTGATCAAACAGGAAATCCAGTAGTCGCGGCTGCGGCGGCCCCAGCACATCTGGTTGCACGAGATGCAGCCGCGGATGTCTGTCGCCCGCCCTTCGGTCGCCTTGCGCGCCAGATGCGGGTCGGCGATCTGGCCGCGCACGATGCTGACCAGATCCGCCTCGCCCGCCGACAGGATGGTTTCGGCATTCTCTGGCGTGCGCACCCCGGCCTCCGACGTGATCACGGCATGCCTGACCACCGCCTTCAATTGCACGGTCAGCGGCGTCGTCAGCTTTTCGGCATGGGTGAAGGGCGGGATGATCCCCTCGAATTCCAGATAGCTGCCATAGCCGACCGTCACGTAATCCACATCCCCCGTGGCGTCGTGCAACGCGACGATCTCGCACAATTCCTCTGCCGACAGCGTGGTGCCGGAAAAGGTCGGGGAATAGCTGATCGCCAGCCCGATGATGAAGTCGGGGCCGCATTCGGCGCGGATGCGCTCGATGATCGTCCGGCTGAACCGGGTGCGGTTTTCCAGCGACCCGCCCCACTGGTCGGTGCGCCGGTTCGACCAGGGCGTCCAGAACTGATCGAGCAGCGAGTGGTAGGCCGCCCAGACCTCGACCCCCTGAAACCCGCCCGCCTTGCAGCGCACCGCCGCCGCCACATGCGCCGCCAGCAGCTCCTCGACTTCCGCGCCGGTCATCGCGTGCGATCCGTCGCTGTCGTGGTAACTCGGCCCACCCGACGGCGACCAGTGCGGCGCGAAGGACAGATCGGCATCGCCATGCGCACCGATATGGTAAAGCTGTTGCAGGATCACCGCGCCTGCCGCCTTGACCGGGGCCGTGACCCGCTGGAAATGTGGAATGACCGCGTCCGTGCCGTGCAGGAAGTTGCCGCGCGTCAGAACGCCCGTCCGATGCACCGGCATCGGTTCGGCCACGATCATCGCAGCCCCGCCGAGGGCACGCTCCAGCAGATAGGCCGCAAAGCGCGGCCCCGGAAGGCCCGCATCGGCCATGTTGGCGGTGTGCGCCCCGAACACGATGCGATTGCGCAGGGTGTGGCCGCGCAGCGTCAGCGGCGACATCAGACGAGGATGGTGGGTCATGCGAGCCTCCGGGTCCGTGCCAGCCTAAGTCGCGGCACCCCGGATCGCCGCGCGGGAAGGCGACGTTTTGCGGTCCGTTTTCGTCAGAGCCCCCCCTTCCCCGGGGAAGGGGGATGTTTGCGGCCGACCGGCCTGTCGGAGGCTACTCCGCCGCGATATCCCGCGTGCCGTCCCAGCCCGAGATCGCCTTGACCTCGAGGAATTCCTCGATCCCCCAATGCCCGCCTTCGCGCGCCCGACCGCTGGCTTTCACCCCGCCGAACGGGGCACCGGCCCCGCGCGACTTGCCGTTCATCTCGACCATGCCCGACCGCAACTGACGCGCCAGCCGGTTGCGCCGCGCCCCGTCCTGCGACTGGACATAGTTGGTCAACCCATAGGGGGTGTTGTTGGCGATCTGCACCGCCTCCGCTTCGGTATCGAACGGGATGATCGACAGCACGGGGCCGAAGATTTCCTCACGCTCGATGGTCATGCCCGGGACAACATCGGCGAACACCGTGGGGTTCACATAAAAGCCCCGGTTGAAGCCTTCGGGCAGCCCCGGCCCGCCCGCCACCAGCCGGGCGCCCTCACTGATGCCCTTTTCGATGTATCCCTGAATCTGCTCCCACTGCCGCTTGTTCACCACCGGGCCGATATGGGGGCCTGCGTCATGCGCCGAGCCGACCTTGATGCCGCTCGCCACCTCTGCCGCGATCGCCACGGCGCGGTCATAGGCGGCCCGCTCCACCAGCATCCGGCTGGGCGCGTTGCACGACTGGCCGGAGTTGGCCATCATGTGCCGCACGCCGCGTTCCACCGCGCGGTCATCGGCATCGGCGAAAATCAAGTTGGCCCCCTTGCCGCCCAGTTCCAGCGTCACCCGTTTCAGCGTGTCCGCCGCCGCCCTGGAAATCGCGCGCCCCGCCCGGGTCGATCCGGTGAAGGAGATCATCTCGACATCCGGATGCACCGACAGTTGCGAGCCGACCCCGGCCCCATCGCCGTTCATCAGGTTGAACACGCCCGCAGGCACCCCGGCATCATGGCAGAATTCGGCAAAGATCATCGCGTTCAGCGGCGATTCCTCGGACGGCTTCAGGATGCAGGTGCAGCCCGCCAGCAGC
>Ga0247833_1002402_pt1 | contig 27342 bp, 27 predicted proteins | sample LaCruzMarch2015__7_FD_187117 | JGI IMG/M metagenome (GOLD analysis project Ga0247833, IMG submission 187117) | Freshwater microbial communities from meromictic Lake La Cruz, Castile-La Mancha, Spain - LaCruzMarch2015_8m | ecosystem: Environmental > Aquatic > Freshwater > Lake | place: Spain... | reverse complement strand
GCCCGGGCTTTTCCGGACCGCCCGTCCCTGGCAAGGGGGGGCGAGACCGGCAGATGGCACGTCTCGTATGATCGAACCGGACCTTGGTTCACCGGGTCTGACTTGACTGATGCCCAGTGTCGGGAACAGGGCGGGTTCGTGTCAATCCCAAGGAATTTGGCACGCCCCCCGAGTCTACCCATGGCGGTGCACAACCGGAAGGGCACAGCAAGTTGTCCACAAGTTTCACGAAATATTTCAGGACAATTCAGAAATTTCGCTATCCGTGATATGACTATGGCGAAACTGTGGCCAAACCTAGGCAATCGCGCCCGATTCGCGAAAATCGCCTATCGTCCGGATCGCGCCATGAAGGCCAGCCGTTCGAACAGATGCACGTCCTGCTCGTTCTTCAACAGCGCCCCGTGCAGACGCGGCAGCATCGTCTTGCCGTCGCGTTTCAGATCCTCCGGCCCCAGATCCTCGGCCAGCAGCAGCTTCAGCCAGTCCAGCACCTCGCTGGTCGACGGTTTCTTCTTCAGCCCCGGCGTCTCGCGCAGTTCCAGAAACTGGGTCAGCGCCACCGTCAGCAGGGCCGGCTTGATGTCGGGAAAATGCACCCGCACGATGGCTGCCAGCGTTTCGGCGTCGGGGAACCGGATGTAGTGGAAAAAGCACCGCCGCAGGAACGCATCCGGCAGGTCCTTTTCGTTGTTCGAGGTGATGATGACCACCGGGCGATGCCGCGCCCGGATCGTCTCGGCGGTTTCGTAGACGTGAAACTCCATCCGGTCCAACTCCTGCAGCAGGTCGTTGGGAAACTCGATGTCGGCCTTGTCGATCTCGTCGATCAGCAAGACCACCCGGCTGGCTGCATCGAATGCCTGCCACAGCTTGCCGCGCCGGATGTAGTTGGACACGTCGTGCACCCGCGCATCGCCCAACTGGCTGTCGCGCAGACGGCTGACCGCGTCATACTCGTAAAGCCCCTGCTGCGCCTTGGTGGTCGACTTCACATGCCACTCGATCAACGGCAGGTCCAGCGCCTGCGCCACCTGCCGCGCAAGCTCCGTCTTGCCGGTGCCGGGCTCGCCCTTGACCAGCAAGGGGCGCTGCAGCGTCACGGCGGCATTGACCGCGACCGTCAAATCCTCGGTCGCGACATAGTGATCGGTGGTGGCGAATTTCATCGGTGCATCAAGCCTATGGGTGCGGTCCCGTCCAACCTACCGGGCCTTCGAAATTGTCGCAACCGCTAGTGACAAGCCATTTGCAATGGGCTAGAGGGACGGCACTCAGGAGCGCGCCATGACAGATGCCACCCTGTCGGCGCAATCCGGCGACCAGGAGAGAGCCGCGATGAAAGCCGAAGTCTTTCTGCCCGACGACTACCATCCCGCCGAAAGCGAGCCTTTCATGAACGACCGGCAGCTGGAATACTTCCGGCGCAAGCTGATCGTGTGGAAGCAGGAACTGCTCAGCCAGTCGGCCGAAACCATCGATAACCTGCAGGACTCAGGCCGCAACGTGCCCGACATCGCCGACCGCGCGTCCGAAGAAACCGACCGCGCGCTGGAACTGCGCACCCGCGACCGGCAGCGCAAGCTGGTCAGCAAGATCGACGCGGCGCTGCGGCGGATCGAGAACGGCGAATACGGCTATTGCGAAATGTCCGGCGAGCAGATCAGCCTGAAACGGCTGGATGCCCGTCCGATCGCCACGATGACGCTGGAGGCGCAGGAAAAGCACGAACGCCGCGAAAAAGTGCACCGCGAGGAGTGATATGACTCCGCGCCCGGTTGTGCTGCGGGTCTGACAGGGATTGACTGACGCCGGGCCGATGGGTCCGGCGTTTGCATTCGGCGACGTTGGCGGGGAACGGCGATGACATTGATCGGACAGCAGGTCACCGTGCTGGGGGCCGGGGTGGCAGGGCTGGCGGTGGCCCGCGCGCTGGCCTTGCGCGGGGCGGTGGTGACGGTGCTGGAACAGGCGGATGCGATCCGCGAGGTGGGGGCGGGGTTGCAAGTGTCGCCCAACGGGGCGGCGGTGCTGCGCGCGCTCGGGCTGGCGGCGGAGCTCGAGGCCCGCTCGACCCGCGCCGCGGCGGTCGAGTTGAAGGACGGCTTCACCGGCGACCGCCTGCTGCGGCTTGACCTCGCCGCGTTGCGTCCCGGAAAAGGCTATCATTTCGTTCACCGGGCCGACCTGATCGCCTTGCTCGCGAACGGCGCACGGGCGGCGGGGGTGGAGATCCGGCTGTTGCAGAAGGTCACAGGCGTCCGGCTGGACGGCGACAAACCCGTTGTGTCCACCGCGCAGGGCGATCGGGAAGCCGATCTGCTGATCGGGGCGGACGGCCTGCATTCGGCAACCCGGATCGCGCTGACCGGCAAGGTCGCGCCGTACTTTACCCGTCAGGTGGCGTGGCGCGCGCTGATCCCCTGTGCGCCGGGGGCGGCGGCGGTGGCCGAGGTGCATCTGGGGCCGGGGCGGCATCTGGTGTCCTATCCGCTGCGCGGCGGCACGCAGCGCAACATCGTCGCGGTGGAAGAGCGCAGCCGCTGGACCGAGGAAAGCTGGTCGCTGCGCGATGATCCGGTCGACCTGCGGCTGGCCTTTGCCGAGTTTTCGCCGATGGTGCGCGATTGGCTGGATCAGGTGCAGGATGTCTGGCTCTGGGGGCTGTTCCGGCATCCGGTGGCGCGGCTCTGGCAGCGGGCGACGCCGCGCGGCGGGGTGGCGATCCTTGGCGACGCCGCCCACCCGACGCTGCCGTTCCTCGCGCAGGGTGCCTCGATGGCGCTGGAGGATGCCTGGGTGCTGGCGGCGGCGCTGGCAGGGCACGACGGGCTGGCGGCGGGACTGGCGGCCTATCAGGCGGCGCGGATCGACCGGGCCAGCCGGGTCGTCGCGGCGGCCAATGGCAATGCGCGGGCCTATCACCTGCGCGGCCTGCCGCGTGCCCTGGCGCATGCCGGGTTGCGGTTGGGCGGTGCCCTCGCACCCGGTCTGGCGCTGCGGCGGTTCGACTGGCTTTACGATCACGATGTGACGGTGGGACCGAAGTAGGGGGGCTGTCCGCCCCCCTCGGCGCTGCGCACCTCACCCCCCGAGGATATTTATGAACGGATGATGGGGGCGAGGCCGGGTTGGGTCAGGCGCTGGCGAGATTGCGCAGCACATAGTGCAGAACGCCGCCGTGTTCGACATATTCGATCTCGATCTCGGTATCGATCCGGCACTTGATCGGGATGGTGCGCTGTGCGCCGTCCGCCGAGGTGAGGGTGCAGTCCACCACCGACAGCGGTTTCAGATCCCCGGCGAGGCCGCTGATCGACACGGTCTCGTCGCCCGTCAGCCCCAGCGACTTGCGGGTCATCCCGCCGGTGAACTCGAACGGGATGACCCCCATCCCGACCAGGTTGGAGCGGTGGATCCGCTCGAAGCTTTCCGCGATCACCGCCTTGACGCCAAGCAGCGCCGTGCCCTTGGCCGCCCAGTCCCGGCTCGACCCGGCCCCGTATTCGATGCCGCCGAAGATCACCAGCGGCACCCCCGCCGCCTGATAGGCCATCGCCGCGTCGAAGATCGAGGTCTGCACCCCGTCCGGCCCGAGGGTATAGCCGCCTTCCACCCCGTCCAGCATCTCGTTCCTGATGCGGATGTTGGCGAAGGTGCCGCGCATCATCACCTCGTGGTTGCCGCGCCGCGCGCCATAGCTGTTGAACTCCGACACCGGAACCTGGCGTTCGGTCAGATACCTGCCCGCCGGTGTGCCCGCCTTGAACGAGCCCGCAGGCGAGATGTGGTCAGTGGTGATCATGTCGCCCAGAACCGCCAGGACGCGGGCCCCGGTGATGTCCGAGATCACGCCGGGTTCTTTCGCCATCCCTTTGAAATAGGGCGGGTTCTGAATGTAGGTCGAGGTCGGCGGCCAGTCGTAGGTCTCGGAATCCGTCACCTTGACCGCCTGCCACTTGGCATCGCCCTTGAACACGTCGGCGTATTTCTTCTGGAATGCCGCGCGGGTCACCGTCGCTTCGACCAGCTCGGCGATCTCGGCATTGCTGGGCCAGACATCCTTCAGATAGACCGGGCCATCGGTGCCCATGCCCAAAGGTTCGGTGGTGATGTCGATGTTCATGTCGCCCGCCAGCGCATAGGCCACCACCAGGGGCGGCGAGGCCAGATAGTTGGCGCGCACGTCCGGCGAAATCCGCCCCTCGAAATTCCGGTTGCCCGACAATACGGCGGTGGCCACCAGATCGCCTTCGGCAATCGCCGCGCTGATGGCAGGCTCCAGCGGCCCGGAGTTGCCGATGCAGGTGGTGCAGCCGTAGCCCACCAGGTTGAAGCCGACCGCGTCCAGATCCGCCTGCAGCCCGGCCGCCTCCAGATACTCCGACACCACCTGCGATCCGGGGGCCAGCGAGGTTTTCACCCAGGGCTTGGATGTCAGACCGAGGGCGCGCGCCTTGCGAGCGACGAGGCCTGCCCCGATCATCACATAGGGGTTCGAGGTGTTGGTGCAGGACGTGATCGAGGCGATCACCACCTTGCCCGACGACATGGTGAAGTCTTGGCCCTTCACGGCCACTTCGACATGCTGCGGGCGATTGAAGCCGCCCTCCATCTCGCGCGCAAAGGCCGCCTTGGCGTCGGTCAGTGGCAGGAAGTCCTGCGGGCGCTTCGGCCCCGAAATCGCGGGCACGATACTGGCCATGTCCAGATGCAGGGTGCTGGTGTAGATCGGGTCATAGCTTTCGTCGCGCCACATCCCGTTGGCCTTCGCATAGGCTTCGACCAGCGCGATGCGCGCCTCGTCGCGCCCCGTGTTGCGCAGATAACGGATCGTCTCGCCGTCCACCGGGAAAAAGCCGCAGGTCGCGCCATACTCCGGTGCCATGTTGGCGATGGTGGCGCGGTCGGCCAAGGGCAGGCGGTCCAGCCCCTCGCCATAGAACTCGACGAACTTGTTCACCACGCCATGCTTGCGCAGCATCTGCACGACCTTCAGCACCAGATCGGTCGCCGTGGTGCCTTCCACCATCGCGCCGGTCAGCTTGAACCCCACCACCTCGGGGATCAGCATCGACACCGGCTGGCCCAGCATCGCGGCCTCGGCCTCGATCCCGCCGACGCCCCAGCCAAGGACGGCCAGGCCGTTGACCATGGTGGTGTGGCTGTCGGTGCCGACGAGGGTGTCGGGGTAGGCGACCATGTGGCCGTGCTGGTCGGTGTCGGTCCAGACCGTTTGTGCCAGGTATTCCAGGTTCACCTGATGGCAGATGCCGGTGCCGGGCGGGACGACGCGGAAATTGTCGAACGCGTTCTGCCCCCATTTCAGGAACACATACCGCTCCATGTTGCGCTCATACTCGCGGTCCACGTTGGCCTGAAACGCGCGCGGCGTGCCGTATTCGTCGATCATCACCGAATGGTCGATCACCAGATCAACCGGCGCCAAGGGGTTGATCTGCTGGGCATTTCCGCCCAGACCCACGATGCCGTCGCGCATCGCGGCCAGGTCCACCACTGCGGGGACCCCCGTGAAATCCTGCATCAGCACGCGGGCCGGACGATAGGCGATCTCGCGCGGGTTGCGGCCCCCCTGTGCGCCCCAGACGCCGAACGCCCGGATATCGTCCAGGCTGACCGTCTTGCCATCCTCGAACCGCAGCATGTTTTCCAGCACCACCTTCAGCGAGGCCGGGAGCCTGGCGAAATCGCCGAGGCCCGCCGCTTGCGCCGCCGGGATCGAGTAATAGGCAATCGTCGCGCCGCCCGCAGTCAGGGTCTGGCGGGTCTTGGCGCTGTCGTGTCCGACGGTAACGGTCATGGCGTGGCTCCTCGGGGCTCATCGGCGGGACTGGCTTGGCGCTGTTGTGCCCGAAACCGGGGGACAGGCGCAAGGGAATCGTCGTCATGGTATGCAATTGTATGCCGAAAATCCAGCCCCCCCGACCATCACGAAACCAGAGGCCGACGCGGCGTCAGCCTCGCAAAACCTTGATTGGCAGAGCCTGCCGGATCTGGCTAGAACGGGGGACCACACCGGGGATAGTCTTCACCATGATGCGACCGATCATCAGCGCCGCTTGCGGCCTATGGCTTGCCTGCGCCGCACCTTTGGCCGCCCAGACACCCTCTGCCGTCGTCGTCGAGCTTTACACCTCACAGGGCTGCTCGTCCTGTCCGCCCGCCGATGCGTTTCTGGCCAGCCTGGCCGACGACCCCGACGTGATCCCGCTGGCGCTGCATGTCGACTATTGGGATTACATAGGCTGGGCCGACAGCTTTGCCAGTTCCAAGTTCACCGACCGGCAAAAGGCCTATGCCCATGCCGAAGGCAGCAAGACGATCTACACGCCGCAATTCATCATCAACGGGCAGAACCGGGTCGTGGGCAACGCGCCGGGCGAAGTTGCGGCGGGGATCGTCGATGTGATGAAGAATGGCGGCACGGTGCAACTGTGGCTGGAACGCCGCGGCGATACCGTGTCGATCCGCGCCGTCGCGGTCAAACCGCTGTCCCGGCAGATGCGGGTGCAACTGGTGCGCTATCTCCCGGCCGAAACCGTGGACATCGAGCGTGGCGAGAATGCCGGGCACAAGATCACCTATCACAACATCGTCACGTCGTGGAGCAATCTGGGCGGCTGGGATGGCAACAGCGAATTCACGGCGCAGGCCCCGGCTGCAGGGGATCAGCCGATCGTGGTGATCGTGCAGACCGATGGGCCGGGCCCCATCCTCGCGGCAGCCCAGATCCGTTAGCCCGGGCCCGATCGGTCCGTCAGACCTGTGCCATTGGCCAGACCCGGGCCCGCCCCGCGTGGCCCTCACTTCCAGCGGCGGTGGATCCAGAACCATTGCCCCGGCCGCTCGGCAATCCGCGCCTCCAGCGACCGGGTGACCGCCGTGGTCATCTCGAGCGCGCTGCCGCGCGGAACCGGGGCCTCGACCAGCACATCGAAGTCCAGCCCGTTGGCGCGCCGAGTCGCATAGATCGGGATCATCGGCGCGTCATAGCGCAGCGCCAGTTCCGCCGCCGACAGGGCTGTGCGGGCCGGTTTGCCCAGAAAGGCGATCGGCACGCCATCCGCGGCATGCAGGTCGAAAAACAGCGCCATCGTCCCGCCCGAGCGCAACTGCCGCAGAAAGCACGACAGGCCCTTGCGCCCCTTTGGCAGGTTGGGGCCGCCCATTGCATTCAGCGTCTCGATATAATGGGCGTTGAAATAGCGGTTCGACATTGGGCGATACAGCGCCCCGACCTGCAGCCCGCGGCCCAGCAGGCAGGCCCGCGCCGCCTCGTAGTTGCCGAAATGTGCGGTCAGCAGCAGCACAGGCTTGCCGGCCGCGCGCGCCTCCGCCAGCGCCGCCAGCCCCGGACCCTGCGGCACCACCTGCGCCATCCGCGCCTTGAACGGGACGGCAGAGTAGTTTTCGATCAGCGCGCGGCCCACATTGTCCAGCGCCTCGTCGGCCAGCTCTGACCGCCGGTCGGGCGGCATGTCGGGCCAGATGAACGCCAGATTGCTCAGCGCGCGCCGCCGATACCCGGCCACCGGCCCGATGGCGCGGCGCATCAGCCACCCCATCGCCGGGACCCGCGCGGCATAGGGCAGCAGCAGGACAATCCCGATGATGCCGCGCAGCAGCAGGTTCAGCAGGAAATCCCCCGGCTGGAACGGCAGGCTGTCGGGCGGGGATCCGGCGGGTGATGCAGACATCGGCAGCCTTCGGGCGGCGAGCCGCCGCAGCGCGGTCTCGGTGCGCCAGACATAAAGCCCCGCCGCCACGATCACAACCGCCCCGATCGCCGTCCGGCGGTCGGGGCAGCCGCCTGCCGCCGCCCCTTGGCCGCCGCGCGGTCCTTCCCGTCAGTCACTCCTCGTCGGTGATCAGCACCACCTCGCCCGAGGCCTCCAGCGTGCGAATCGCCAGCACGATGACCCCCATCGCCTCGTCGGCGTCGCGCTCCTTGACCTTGCCGCGCTGCGCCATGTCTTCGCGCAGACCCTGGGCCATGCGCTGCGACATGTTGGCCAGCAGAAACTCCGCCGCGGCTTGCTGGTCCGGCACCGTCTGGGCTGCGGCCAGCGCGGTCACCAGCACCGGCTGATCGACGCTGCGGATCAGTTTGGGCACATCGCGGGCCGACAGACGGGCAGGGATATGCACAAAGGTGAAAATCGCCCGGCGCACCTGTTCGGCAAAACCGGCATCCTCCAGCTCCAGACCGCGCAGCACCTCGTCTCGGGTGCCTGCCGCCGAGACGTTCAGGATCGCCCCCACTCGTTCCACCGGGCCGATGTCAAACGCCTTGGGGGGCTTCTGATCCAGTTGCAGGGCCAGCGATTGCCCGATCCGATGCACCGTGTCGGGGTCGACATTGCCGGTCAGCGACACCGCATAGGCGATCCGCCGCGCCTTGTCGCCGGGGAGTTTTCCCAACAGTTCCGCCGCCTTGGGCACCGGAAGCTTCGACAGCATCACCGCCGCCACCTCGGTGCTTTCGTCCTGCAGCACCCCCAGCAGCTCGTCCGCCGAAAGGAGCGTCAGGCGTTCCCACGGGTCGGCGCGCAACGCCCCCCCCGCCATCCGCCGCAAGCGGCTGGCGGCATTGGGCGAGATGTGGTTGCCCATCACCGACAGCGCCCCCTCCAGCCCGCCGGGAAACGACAGGCCCAACTGTTCCAGCTCGCCCAGAAACTCCTCCACCACCGCCCCCAGCGTGATGCGGTCGATCCGGCGCATCTGGCCCATCTGTTCGGCAAGCTGGGTCTGCATCTGGTCTGGCAGCGACGACAGCGGGATCGCACTGCCTTCCGACAGCAGATAGCGCACGATCACGGCGGCCTTTTCGCGCGGCGTCAGCACCCGCGCCGTCGGTCGGGTCACCGCGACCAGACGCGGCGCCGGTGTGATCTTGACGAGCGCCGTTCCGTCCTGTGCCATTCCGGCCCCCGATTCCCTGCGACGGGATCACCTTTGCAGGTCCGGGTTAACCGCAACTGAAAGGGGTCAGGCCGAGACCGCGATGCACAGCTTCGAGGCGGGATCCATGATCTGACCTTCGGGGCAACGCTTGCTTTCGCAATCGCCGTGCGGGGTGCTTTGCTGGGCCAGGGCTGCGGTTGGCAGGAACAGGCACAGGGCCATCAGGCGGATCGTCATGGCAGATCTCCGGTTAACGCGCCCGGCAAGAATATCACGCGGCGCGACCGATCGGCGCAATTTTCCTGCGGGCCGCCCGGTCACGCTTGCGTGACGTCAGGCCGTGCCGAAAACCCGGGCAAAGATCGTGTCCACATGCTTGGTGTGATAGCCCAGATCGAATTTTTCCGCGATCTCGGCGGGCGACAGCGCCGCCGTCACCTCGGGGTCCGCCAGCAATTCGGTCTGGAAATCCGCGCCCTGTTCCCAGACCTTCATCGTATTGCGCTGCACGATGGCATAGGCCGCCTCGCGGGTCACCCCCGCCTGTGTCAGCGCCAGCAGCACGCGCTGGCTCATCACCAGCCCCCGGAACTTGTTCAGATTGGCCGCCATGTTCCCGGGATAGATCACCAGCTTTTCCACCACCCCCGCCAGCCGGTGCAGCGCGAAATCCAGCGTGATCGTGGTGTCCGGCCCGATGGCCCGCTCGACCGACGAGTGCGAGATGTCGCGCTCGTGCCACAGCGCCACATTCTCCAGCGCCGGGATCACCGCCATCCGCACCAGCCGGGCAAGGCCGGTCAGGTTTTCGCTCAACACCGGGTTGCGCTTGTGCGGCATCGCCGACGACCCCTTCTGGCCGGGGCTGAAGAACTCCTCCGCCTCCAGCACCTCGGTGCGCTGCATGTGCCGGATTTCGGTCGCGATATTCTCGATGCTCGATGCTATCACCCCCAGCGTGGCGAAATACATCGCATGACGGTCGCGCGGGATGACTTGGGTGCTGATCGGCTCGGGGATCAACCCCAGGGCGGCACAGACATGCGCCTCGACGTGGGGATCGATGTTGGCGAAGGTCCCCACCGCGCCGGAGATTGCCCCTGTCGCCACCTCGGCCCGCGCCAGCACCAGCCGCGCCCGGCCTCGCGCCATCTCGGCGTAAAACCGGGCAAAGGTCAGCCCCATCGTGATAGGCTCCGCATGGATGCCGTGACTGCGCCCGATCCGCACGGTGTCCTTATGCTCGAACGCGCGGGCCTTCAGCGCCGCCAGCACCCGGTCCATTCCCGCCAGCAACAGGTCGGTGGCGCGGACCAACTGGATGTTGAACGTGGTGTCCAGCACATCCGAAGAGGTCATGCCCTGATGCACGAACCGCGCCGCGTCCTGCCCGATGATCTCGGCCAGATGGGTCAGGAATGCGATGACGTCGTGTTTGGTCACCGCCTCGATCTCGTCGATCCGGCCTGCGTCGAATGGCACATCGCGCGCCGCCCAGACCGCCCGCGCATTCGCCGCCGGAATCACCCCCAAAGCCGCCTGCGCGTCACAGGCATGCGCCTCGATCTCGAACCAGATGCGGAACTTGCTGTCAGCCGACCACAGCGCGACCATGTCGGGGCGGGAATAACGCGGGATCATCCGAAATCCTTTCCGGGACGGGGCCAAGACCGGGCCAAGACGGGCCCTAGACTGGGCAGACGCGTTGCGCTTAGACCGCGCGGGCGGCAAGGGCAAGCGAGGGCAAGCGGGGGCTGCGGCGGCAAGCGCGGGTCGCAGCACCGGAAAGGGTGCGGCGCGTCGTCAGTTGACCTTGCGGGGCGGCAGGAACGGCAACAGGGCCACCTGCACGCCATCCTCGATCAGCTTGCGGGCTTCGTCCGCCCGCGCCTCGCCATGGATCGGCCGTTGCGGGGCGTCGCCGTCGTGGATCGCCCGTGCTTCGGTCACGAAATTCACGCCGACATAATCCGACGTCTCCTCGATGTGCCGACGCAAGGCCGCCAGCGCCGCCTCTGCCTCGCCGAGCGGGGCCTGCAGCGAGGGCACCGGGGCGCTTTCGGGTCCCACGCTGCGGGCCGGGCGCACGGCGGGGGCCATCAGCGATTTCTCCACCTCGGCGGCCCCGCAGACCGGGCAGGACAACCGACCCGCCGCCAGCAGGCCGTCGAACGCCGCAGCCGACTGGAACCAACTGTCGAACTCATGGGCCTGCAGGCATTTCAGGGTGTAACGGATCATCCGGGCAGCGTTCCGGGGCAAAGGCGGCGCACACCGCGCCCGGCCTGCAAAATGCGCGGATTGTCAGGCCGCTGCAAGCCCGTCCGCCCCGGTAACACGGCGATGATCCTCGGCCACCTCGGTCAGCAGGGCGCGCAATTCGGGTTCGGCCACCTTGCGGGCGGCCTTGATCGCGGCAAACCACTTGCGCCGCCGCTCGCCCCGCTCGGGAAACCGGCGGCGCAACCGCGCGACCCGCAGCGCGAACACCGTCACGACACAGGGCTGCGCGACACCGGGTTTCAGCACCTTGTCATAGCTGTAAAGCCCCAGCGGGGCCTCGGCCACCTGGCCCTCAACCCCAGCCTCTTCCCAGGCTTCCTCGGCCGCAGACCCGGCCGGCGTCCGCCCGTCATGCGGCCAGCCTTTGGGAATGATCCAGCGCCCGGTGTCGCGGCTGGTGATCAGCAGCACCTCGACCTGGCCGCGATGCAGCCGCCAGCACAGCGCGCCGAACTGGCCGCTGGGCTGGCTGATGGCGGGGGCAAAGGAGGTGGCGGTAGGGCGGTCCATCGAATACTCTGGAATGATTGGCTAAATTAGACAACTTGTCGAGTTGTATACTGATCATAAGTATCTCACGCGGCGCAGCCGAGGCCCATACGCGGCGCTGCGTTTCGGCAAAATATTCCGTGATCGGCGCGATCTGCAGGCCGACAGGTTGCCAGCGGGCGCGGACGCCTTAGGCTTGCCGGGGGAGTGACGCAGGGCAGGGGATCACGGCACGCATGACGGCGACATTCATCGGGTCAGAGATCTATCGCGGGTCGTCCTATGGGGCGGGGCATCCGCTGCGAGTGCCGAGGGTGTCGACCGTCATCGACCTTGCGCGCGCGATGGGATGGCTGCCGCCCGCGCAGTATCGCACCGCCCCGCGCGCCAAACCGGCGGCGCTGACCATATGGCACAGCGCCCCTTACGTCGCGGCGCTGCAGGCGGCGGAAACCAGCGGTCAGGTGTCCGACGACATCCGCATCCGGCACGGGCTCGGCACGCTGTCGAACCCGGTGTTTGCCCAGATGTTCGCCCGGCCTGCCACCGGTGTCGGCGGGGTTCTGCTGGCCGCCGATCTGCTGGCCAGCGGCACGGCGGCCTGCGTCCACGTGCCCGGCGGCGGCACGCATCACGGCCTGCCCGACCGTGCCAACGGGTTCTGCTACCTGAACGACTGCGTTCTGGGCATCCTGGCGCTCAAGCGGGCCGGACTGACCCGCATCGCCTATCTCGACATCGACGCCCATCACCCCGACGGGGTGGAGGCGGCGTTCGACCGCGACCCCGATGTGCTGATGATCTCGACTCACGAGGAAAACCGCTGGCCCTTCGCGGGCGCGCTGACCGACCGGGGGATCGGCAACCTGTTCAACCTGCCGGTGCCCAAAGGGTTCAACGACACGGAAATGCAGGCGGTGACCGACGCGCTGATCCTGCCCCGCCTCGCCGCGCACCGCCCCGACGTGATCGTGCTGCAATGCGGGGCCGATGCGCTGACCGAGGATCCGCTGTCGCGCCTTGCCCTGTCGAACAATGCGCACCGCGCGGTGCTGGCCGCGATCCGCCCGCTGGCCCCCCGTTTGCTGGTGCTGGGTGGTGGTGGGTATAATCCGTGGACGGTGGGGCGGCTGTGGACCGCGCTCTGGGCCGATCTGGCGGGATACGAGGTGCCGGACCGGCTGCCCGCTGCCGCCTCTGCCGTTCTGTCGGCGCTGACCTGGGGCGGGGGCGGGCGCCCGCCGCCTGCGTCGGCGTTGCTCCACAGTCTGGCCGACCCGCCGCGCCCCGGCCCGATCGGCCCCGATCTGCGCGACCGGCTGGCCATCCTGGCCCGGCGGTGACCCCCGATGATCCGCGCCTTCCTCGCCGTGCCGCTGCCCGATGACATCCGGAGCGCACTGTCCGTCCAGCAGTTCCTGCTGCCGCTGCCCGACAGCACCGACCCCGAGCAGTTCCACCTGACGCTGGTGTTTCTGGGCGACTGCCCGGATGACGTGCTGGAGGCGGCGCATGACGGCTTTGCCACCCTGCGCAGCCCGGGCCTGACACTGACCCTGCAGGGCTTCGGCCTGTTCGGCGGGATGCGTCCGCACACCGCCTGGGCCGGGGTGCAGCCGTCGCCAGCGCTGACCCACCTGCAGGCCCGCGCGCATCGCCGCGCGATCGAGGCGGGCTGCGCGCTGCCACGCCGCCGGTTTGTCCCGCATGTGACGCTTGGCCGCTTTGCGCCGCCGCCCGCGCCCGAGGCGCAAAGGCTGGAACGCGCCATCGCCCTGACGCCGTTCTCCAGCCGCCCCTTTGCGGTCACCGACCTGCACCTGATCGAATCGACGCTGTCGCCCAAAGGCGCGCGGTATGACCTGCTGGCCCGCTATCCCCTCGCCACCGGGTCATTTGCCGGCGACCCGGAGGGCTGACCTGCGGGCGGGATCAGCGCCAGCAGCCGGTCCAGCAGCGCATCCGCCCCCGGACCGTCCGCCAGTGCCCGCCCCGCCGCCTGCGCCAGTGCCGCCTGCCGCCCGGCATCCAGACCCGCCAGCGCCGCCCCCAGCCCGGCCTTGGTCACCGCCACCGCCCCCTGCGCGGCCTGCAGCGCCGCCGCCGCATCCCGGAAATTCTCCATATGCGGGCCATGCACCACGGCGGACCCCCTCGCCGTCGGCTCATAGGGGGTATGCCCGCCCAGGGGAACGAAACTGCCGCCGATCACCGTGACCCCCGCCAGCCTATACCACAGCGCCATTTCGCCCATCGTGTCGCCCAGAAACACCGGCACACCGGCGGCAGGGCTGGCCCCCGCAGACCGCCGCGTGCAGGTCAACCCCTGTGCCGCGATCAGCCCCGCCACCTCGGCCCCCCGGCGGGCATGGCGCGGCACCAGGATCAGCAGATCGAACTGGCCTCGCGCCGCCGAAAACGCCTGCAGGATCAACGCCTCTTCGCCCGGATGGGTCGAGGCCGCCAGCAGCACCCGGTCGCGCGGCACCGGCTGCGGCATCTGCGGCGCTGACGCCTGCGGCACCTGCGCCTTCAGCATCACCACCGGGGCCGCCTGCGACGGCGCGAGCCCCAGCCTCTGCAGCCGCTGCGCCGACCCCGCATCCTGCGCCGAAGCAAAGGCGAGGCCTTGCAGCATCTGCCGCATCAGCCCCGGCGCAACCCGGGCCCAGCCCGCTGCAGACCGGTCCGACATCCGCGCCCCGATCAGCGCCACCGGCACGCCCGCGGCCCGCGCCGCCGCCAGCCGGGTCGGCCACAGCTCGTTTTCCACCACGATCAGCGCATCCGGCCGCCAGCGCCGCAACACCCGCGCCGGGGCCCCCAGACTGTCCAGCGGGGACAGCGCCGCCTGAACCCCCGGCAGACCCCACCCCCGCACCATCGCCAGCGCCGTTCCGGTGTTGGCCGTCACCAGCACCTGCAGGCCGGGGCGCGCCGAGATCAGCCGCCGCAGCACCCCTTCCGCCGAGGTCAACTCGCCGTTGCTCGCCCCGTGCAGCCACAGTGACGGCGCAAGCTTCGTCCGCGGCACAAACCCCAACCGCTGGCCCAAGGCTCCGGCGGCCAGCCGCCCGCGCGCCCGCTGCACCAGCGTCAGGCCGATCAGCCACGGGGCCGCGATCCCCATCAGGCACCGATATGCCAGCATGTTCCCGCCCCCGTGCCGCCTTTGTTTGCAAGGCCGTTCTATCAGTCGCCACCCGCCAGGCAAGGACGGCCTCTGTCATGAAAGCTTCACAAACCAGAGGGCTTACTGTCACAAAGGCCCTCTATCCGGGGCCACAACGAAACCGGAGGCACCACCCTTGCTCAACGTCAAGAACGTGACCCGCATGTTCGGCCAGAAGGCCGCCGTCGACAACATCTCGTTCAACGTGGACCGCTCTGCTTTTGTCGGCATCATCGGTCGGTCGGGCGCCGGGAAATCCACCTTCCTGCGGATGATGAACCGTCTGACCGACGCCACGTCGGGCACTCTGGAATTCGAGGGCCGCGACGTGCTGCAACTGAAGGGGGCCGATATGCGGGCCTGGCAGGGCCAGTGCGCGATGATCTTCCAGCAGTTCAACCTGGTTCCCCGGATGGACGTGGCATCGAACGTCATGCATGGCGTGCTGAACCGCCGGTCCACCCTCGCCACGATGTTCAACCTGTGGTCCGAGGCAGACATCACCAAGGCGCTGTCGATCCTCGACCGTCTGGGAATCGCCGAACAGGCCCCGAAGCGCGCCGAGGCGCTGTCGGGCGGCCAGCAGCAGCGCGTGGCCATCGCCCGCGCCCTGATGCAGGATCCCAAGGTGATCCTCGCCGACGAACCCATCGCCAGCCTCGACCCGATGAACGCCCAGATCGTGATGGATACGCTGCGGAAAATCCACGACGAGGATGGCCGCATGGTGATCGCAAACCTTCACACGCTCGACACGGCGCGCCGCTATTGTGACCGGGTGATCGGCATGCGCGACGGGCGCATCGTGTTCGACGGCACGCCTGATCAGCTCACCACCGGCGCCGCGCGCGACATCTACGGCGCCGACGCCAGCTTCAACGAGGCGGCCACCTCGACCGCCATCGACACCGGCCCGGCAGACACCACCTATGCGGCAACGCTGCTGGCCTGACCGTTTCCACCCCGGCCCCTTGGGGCCATTCAACCGGAGACCACCATGAAAAAGCTGCTTGCCCTTCTGGCCGCGACCACCACGCTGGCCACCCCCGTGTTCGCCCAGGACGCGATCAAGGAATTCAACATCGGCATCCTCGGCGGCGAAAACGCCCAGGACCGTCTGACCTCGACCGAGTGCTTCCGTGCCAAGGTCGAAGCCGCTCTGGGCGTGCCGGTCAACGTGTTCACCCCCGCCGACTATGACGGCGTGATCCAGGGCCTCTTGGGCGGCACCATCGACTATGCCGGTCTGGGTGCCTCGGCCTATGCCAAGATCTACCTGACCGACCCGGAAGCGGTGGACGTGCAGCTGACCACCCAGAACGTCGACGGCTCGACCGGCTACTACTCGATCGGTTTCGCCAAGAAAGACAGCGGCATCGCAACGATCGAAGACGCCAAGGGCAAGACCTTTGCCTTCGCCGACCCGAACTCGACCTCGGGCTATCTGGTTCCCGCCGCCGAACTGACGGCTTCGCTGGGCAAGCTGGAAGAGTACTTCTCGGAAGTGAAATTCTCGGGCGGCCACGAGCAGACCATCGTTGGCGTTGCCAACGGCGATTTCGCTTCGGGCGTGTCGTGGGCTGACGGCCTGGGCAACTGGGAAGACGGCTTCACCAACGGCGCGTTCCGCAAGGCCGCCGATGCCGGTCTGGTGGACATGAACACCATCCAGGAAATCTGGCGCTCCAAGCTGATCCCGAACGGCCCCTACGTCATCCGCCGCTCGCTGCCGCAGGACGTGAAGGACAAGCTCTACGCAATGGTCGACACCATGTGGGCAGACGACAAGGAATGCGCCTACGCGCTGGCCGCTGGCGAAGCCATGGACTTCGTTCCGGTGACCCACGCCGACCTCGAAGGCATCGTGGCTGCCCGTAAGCTGCAAGAAGCCGCCAACTGAGCTTTCCATGACGTGTCGCCGGGTCCCCATCGGGGGCCCGGCATTTTTCTGTCCACCGGGGAACCTCATGGCAAACATCGCAATCGGACAATCCGGCGGAACTCCACCCGCATTGCACGACGCCACCGAATCCTACCTCGCGATGAACCGCCGCAAGCGGATGTATGGCGGCATCCTGCTGGTGCTGTTCGTGGCCGTTTTCGCCAGCGGCTGGCGGATTTCCGAGGAACGCAACGCAGGCGACTTCCTCCCCGGGCTCAGCCAATTGCTCGATTTCCCTTCCGAAGTGCTGTCCGAAGCCTGGACCAACCGCGCCAACATCCCGGGCTATTTCGTCGAATTCTTCCCCTCGCTGATCGAGACGATCAACATCGCCGCCGTCTCCACCCTGGTCGGCGCGCTGATCGCCGCCTTCCTGTCGCTGCTGGCCTCGCGCGGCATCGCCCGCTGGCCGCGCCTGATCCCGGTGTTCCGCCGCACGATGGACGCCCTGCGCGCCATCCCGGAAATCGTGATTGCACTGGTGCTGATCTATATCCTTGGCGGGGGTCCGGTTCCGGCCGTGATCGCGATTGCCTTCCACACCGGCGGCGCGCTGGGCAAGCTGTTTTCCGAAGTGGGCGAGAACGCCGATCTGAAACCCATCGAGGGCTTGGGTTCGGTCGGCGCGACCTGGGGGCAGAAGATGTGGCTGGGCGTCATCCCGCAGGTTGCCCCGAACTGGCTGTCCTATACCCTGCTGCGGTTCGAAATCAACGTGCGCGCCTCGGCCATCCTGGGCTTTGTCGGTGAAGGCGGCATCGGTCACGACCTGAAGCTGGCGATGCAGTGGGGGCAGGGGCGGTATGACAAGGTCGTGGCAATCTTCCTGCTGCTCTTCGTCACCATCGTGATCATCGACCGGATTTCCGACCATTACCGCGCGAAAATCGTGAAGGGGAACTGACATGGCAACCGCAACCGCAAACGGTGCAATCACTGCCGACAACCCCTTGGCGCAGCAGATGTTCCGCAGCTTCCGCAGCCGCCGGATCGTGTCTTTCGCCGTGCCCGCGGTGATCCTGCTGTATCTGGCCTATGCCTTCTTCGCCTTCGACGTGCCGGGCCTCGCCGCCCGCGCCCGGCTGGACAACGCAGCGATCCTGCTGTCGGACTTCTGGTCGCACAAGACGCATGTCACCCGCGACAACCGCACCGGTGAAATCGAGGTGGCCATCGAGGGCGAGGGCAAGGGCACCTATGCGCCCGGCACCTATCCCGACTGGGTCAGGATCGAAGGCGATGTGACCACGGTCGATCTGGGCGACGGCAACATCGTCACCTATGACCCCGCCGGCGCGCGCATGGTGGTCCCCGGGTACGGCACCATCGACATCAAGTCGGTGGATGGCAAACTGGTCCTTGATGCGCCGCAGCCGATCCCCGACTGGATTTCAGTGTCGGACAACCGGATCGGCGTGACGGCCGACGCGGGCCGCTTCAACTACTCCCGATCCAAGGTCGAGACCTTCAAATACGAAGCCGGGTGGGAGCTGTTCTTCTTCACCCTCGACAGCCCGTTCCACGGCAAGGGCCTGTTCGAGCTGGCGGGCATGGCCGTCTCAGGCCCGCGCGTCGACCCGGCCCAAAGCAACTTCGGCTACATGGTGTCCGAGGTCTGGAACAACAAGATGTGGCGGCACCGCGACGTCATGTGGGCGATCTTCGAGACGATCCTGATGGCGTTTCTGGGCACCATGGCGGCGGCGATGATCGCCCTGCCGCTCAGCTTTCTGGCCGCGTCGAACTTCAACCCGCTGGGTCCGCTGCGCTTTGCCTTCCGCCGGGTGTTCGACTTCATCCGCGGAGTGGACGGTTTGATCTGGACCATCATCCTCAGCCGCGCCTTCGGGCCGGGTCCGATGACCGGGGCGCTGGCGATCATGATCACCGATGCGGGCACCTTCGGCAAAACCTTTTCCGAGGCGCTGGAGAACATCGACGAAAAGCAGGTCGAAGGTGTGCGCTCCACCGGGGCGAACGCGCTGCAACGCGCGCGCATCGGGGTCATTCCGCAGATCACGCCGATCCTGATCAGCCAGGTGCTGTATTATCTCGAATCCAATACCCGCAGTGCCACGATCATCGGTGCCATCGTCGGCGGCGGGATCGGTCTCTTGCTGACACAAGCGATCACCACCCAGAAGGACTGGGAAGAGGTCGCCTATTACATGGTGCTGATCGTGCTGATGGTGATGATCATGGACAGCCTGTCAGGCTGGCTGCGGCGGTTGCTGATCAAGGGCGATGGCAGCGGGCATTGACCTCGGCACCGGCAAAAGGGTAGCCAGAGGGTAAGTCTCGAGTGCCAACCTGCTGACAAAGCAGGTTGGTTTTTGTCCCGAACCGGGACGTCCAAGGATGCGATGCCGAAACTCTCCCCCGACCATCCCCACATCCACCCCGACTGCCAGATCACCGACAGCACCTTCGGGGCCTATGTCGAGATCGGCACCGGCAGCCGCGTTGCCCATTCCACATTCCACGATTATGCCTATTGCGACCGCCTGTCGGATATCGCCAATACCACGGTCGGCAAGTTTGCCAACATCGCGGCACTGACCCGGATCGGCCCGACCGACCACCCGATGGGCAACGCCAGCCTGCATCATTTCCTGTATCGGTCGTCCTACTACTGGGACGACGCCCCCGACCATCCTGCCTTCTTCGCCCACCGCCAGTCGCGCCGCACCACCCTCGGCCCCGACTGCTGGATCGGCCACGGCGCGATCATCCGGCCCGAGGTAACGATCGGCGCCGGGGCCGTTGTGGCCGCCGGGGCCGTGGTGACCCGGGATGTCGCGCCCTACATGATCGTCGCGGGCGTCCCCGCCACCCCGCTGCGCGAACGCTTCCCCCGCCCGATCGCCGACCGGATGCTGGCCCTCGCGTGGTGGGACTGGCCGCATGACCGGCTGCGCGCCAGCCTCGACGATTTCCGCCGCCTGCCCGCCGAGGCATTTCTTGAGACTTACGGCGGCTGATCTTCGCCCGCGCCCGACCCGGTCACCCGTGCCCTGCCGGGCGTGCCCCGGGGTCGCCCGGTCAAGCCGCCCCTATTCGGCTGCGATCCGCAGCGCCTGCGGCTGCGACACGAACCGCCGCCCCGCCTCGCCCGCCAGCCAGGTCAGCCGCCCGTTGCAGATCGTCGCCTCGATCGCCCGGGTCGTGGCATCCACCACCACCAGATCGGCGCGCAGGCCCGGTTCCAGCCGCCCGCGATCCGGCATCCGCAAAATCTCGGCCGGGTTCGACGAGATCATCGCCCAGGCGGTCGGCAGCGAACACAGCCCCTTGTCGACCAGCGTCCAGGCCGCCAGCGGCAGCGCCGGAATGTGATAGTCCGACACCAGAGCATCGCACAGCCCTTCGGCGATCAGGTCTGCGGCGGCGATGTTGCCCGCCTGGGACTTGCCGCGCACCACGTTCGGCGCGCCCATGATCACCGGGTTCATCATCGCATGTGCCGCCGCCGCCGCCTTGCGGGTCAGCGGAAACTCGGCGATCCGCGCCCCGATCATCGAATAGAACTCGCGGGTTTCGCCGTCCGGATCGTCGTGGCTGCCGTAAGCCACCCCCAACGCATCGAACGCCTCCGCCAGGGTGCACAACTGGCGCGGCACCTCGCGGGCGCGGGATTTCGCGCGGTCCAGCGTTTCGGCCATGTCGGCAGGCGTGCGCCCCACCTTGCGCGCCCAGGCGGCAAAGTTGGTCGGGTCCACGCGCGACATCGCATAGCCTTCTTCCAGATGATCGTTGAACACCACATAGGGCACTTTATGGCGTTGCACCGCGTCCAGCAGTTGCGGCACTGCTTCGACCAGATGGGTTTCCGCCCGGATCTGCACCCGCAGATCGGTCAACTGCCGGGGCCGGTAATCGTCCATCGCGGCCAGCAGGGCGCAGGCGGCGGCCGGGCTGCGGTGCCCGCCCTCCCAGCTCCAGCCCTGCGCGAAAAACGCCGTGGTCACGCCATGTGCCGCCGCCTCGCGGTCGGCGGACGCCAGACCCACCGCCAGCGGAAAGGCGGCCGACGGGCGCGGCAGGATGTGACGTTCGAACCCGTCGCCATGCAGATCGATGATGCCGGGCAGGATCAGGTAGCCCGACAGATCCACCTCCGGCAGCGGCCCGCGGGCGATCTTGCCCTCGGCCAGCCCGATCGAGCGGCGCTGCAACTCGCCGTCGCGCAGGATCTGCGCTCCGGTCAGACGCAAAGGGGGCAGGGGCAGGATCATTCACGAATCCGTGGGGTTACACAAGAGTGGCATTGTGGATAACCCGGCAAAGCAACGCGCATATGACGGATCACTCCGGTGTCACGGTCAATTCGACGCGATCCCCGGCAAACCATGTCGTGCCGTATTCGATCGGCCTGCCACCCGGGTCGTGGTTGATCGCCACCGACCGCAGGATCGGCGCGCCATCCGGCAGGCGCAGTTGCAGCGCCAGCGTGGCCCGGGCAGCCACCGCCGTCAGCCGGGTCGAGGCGCGGGTGTAATCGGCCACCCCGCAGGCGGCGAGCGCCGCCGTGACCGACCCGCTGCGTTCAAGCTCGGCCAGCAATCCAGGCAGCGGGCTTGCGGGAAACACCGAGCGAAACACCGCCAGCGTCACGCCATCAGCCAGAGATAACCCTTCCATGACATGCACTTGCGCCCCGCAGGGCAGGGCCAGCGCCTCGGCCTCGCGCGCGTCGCAGGCGCGGGTTTCCAGATGCAGGATCTGGCGCGACGGCGTGCGCCCAGAGGCGGCGACATTCTGGTGGAACCGCACCCGGCGCCCGATCGGATAGGTTTGCGGTTTGGACGCCACGAACACGCCCGCGCCGCGCCGGGCATGCAGAAGGCCGGTTTCGGTCAGGCTGGCCAGGGCATGGCGCACCGTATGGCGGTTGACCCCGAACCGCACCGCCAGTTGCGCCTCGGTCGGCAGCCGGTCGCCGGGGCGGTAGTGGCCCTCGCCGATCTCGCCCAGCAAGGTGTCTGCAATCGATTTCCACAGGGCGGCGCGTGGCATGTCACGAAAAATTCTTGGTCAGACGGTTGCGGGGGGCGGGCGAGTCGGGTAATCACTTGTCTAGTTGTATAGGTTGATAGACATATCCGCAAGCTGTCGAGAAACTGATGACCCAATCCGTCGAAACCCCCGACCCCGAGGCGCGAAAAACCTGGATGGGCCTGCTGGCGCGGGCGCAGGCCCATCGGCTGGCGGCGCTGCTGCCCGATCCCCCGTCACATGCGGTGTTGCGGCCGGCCGAGGTTGGGGCGGTGATGGTGCGCGGCCGGATCGGCGGCGTCGGCGCCCCGTTCAACCTTGGCGAGATGAGCGTGACCCGCTGTTCGGTGCGGCTGGAGGAGGGCGCGGTCGGGCATGCCTATGTTCAGGGGCGCGACAAGGATCATGCACGCCGCGCGGCCATCGTCGATGCGCTGATGCAAACGCCGCAGGGCGCGCTGGTGCGGGGTGCGGTGCTGGACGTGCTGGCGGCGGAAGAAGCCGCGCGGCGGCAGGCCAGGGCGGAAAAGGCGGCGGCGACCAAGGTGGATTTCTTCACGCTGGTCCGGGGGGAAGACAAATGAGCCTTGATCTGGAGGCGATGACCGGCGGGTTCGACGATGCGCCGGTGCAATCGGCGCGGGCGTTTCGCGCGGCGCTGGACGCGCTGTCGCGCCCCGGCATGATCGTGACGGTCGGCGGGGTTCAGCCGCCCGCGCCGCTGTCGGTCGCGGCGGGGGTGCTGCTCCTGACGCTGGCCGACGGGACGACGCCGGTGCATCTGGCCGGAGCGTGGGATTGCGCGCTGGTGCGGGGGTGGATCACCTTTCACTGCGGGGCACCGCTGGTCGGGCCGGCGCAGGCGGTGTTCGCCTTGGGCGATTGGGCGGCGTTGCAGCCGGTGGACCGCTTTGCCATCGGGCGGGCGGATTACCCGGACCGCGCGGCAACGCTGATCGTGGAGATGGCGGCGCTGTCGGCAACCGGCATGCGGCTGAGCGGGCCGGGGATACGGGACGCGGCCCATCTGTCCCTGCCCGAGGTCGCGGCGTTTCAGGCCAACCGCGCCCTGTTCCCGCTGGGGTTCGATACATTCCTGACCTGCGGCGACCGGCTGGCCGGGCTGCCGCGGTCCACCCGTGTGGAGGCCGACTGATGTATGTTGCCGTAAAGGGGGGCGAGCGGGCCATCGACAACGCCCATGCGTTTCTGGCCGAGGAACGCCGGGGCGATCCATCGGTGCCCGAGCTTTCGGTGGCGCAGATCCGCGAACAGTTGCGCCTCGCGGTCAACCGGGTGATGGCCGAAGGCTCGCTGTTCGACCCAGATCTGGCCGCGCTGGCGATCAAGCAGGCGCGCGGCGACCTGATCGAGGCGGTGTTCCTGATCCGCGCCTACCGTACCACCTTGCCGCGTCTGGGGGCGTCGCGCCCCATCGACACGGCAGCTATGGCCTGTGTGCGGCGCATTTCGGCCACGTTCAAGGACGCGCCGGGGGGTCAGGTTCTGGGGCCGACGTTCGATTACACCCACCGCCTGCTGGATTTCAAGCTGCTGGCCGAAGGGGGCGATCCGGTGGCGGCTCGCGCGCCCGCGATGCCGGTGGCGGTGCCGCACATCACTGAATTCCTGAACCGCGACGGGATGATCGAACAGGATGCCCCCGGCGATGCCACCCCCCCCGACCTGACGCGCGAACCGATGGAACTGCCCACCAGTCGCGCCCTGCGCCTGCAGGCGATCACCCGGGGGGATGAGGGGTTCATCCTGTCGATGGCCTATTCGACGCAACGCGGCTACGGGCGCACCCATGCGTTCGTGGGCGAGTTGCGGATCGGCGCGGTGGCGGTGGAAATGGACATTCCGGAGTTGGGTTTTGCCGTCGAGATCGGCGAGATCGAGGTGACGGAGTGTGAAACCGTCAACCAGTTCAAGGGGTCAAAGACCGAACCGCCGCAGTTCACCCGCGGCTACGGGCTGGTGTTCGGCCAGTCCGAACGCAAGGCCATCGCGATGAGCCTGGTGGACCGCAGCCTGCGCTGGAAGGAATTGGGCGAGGACAGCATCGGTGCCCCCGCGCAGGACGAGGAATTCGTGCTGATGCATGCCGACAACATCCAGGCGACCGGGTTTCTCGAGCATATCAAGCTTCCGCACTACGTCGATTTTCAGGCGGAACTGGAAATGGTGCGGCACCTGCGCGCCGAGGCGGCGGCGCTGCGGCAGGCGGCGGGAGCCTCCGGCGGGGATATTTCGGCCAAGCTGAAAGGGGCGGCGGAATGATCCGGTCAGGGCCAGCGCTTCGTACCGTCGATCCTGTCGCGCAGCACGATCAGCGCGCGCCAGAACGCCTTGATCTGCCGGGTCAGCAGAAATCCGTACATCGCCACTGTGCCCAACACGATCAGGGCCAGCAGGACCGTGTAGAAAAGCGTTTCGCCCGACAGTTGACCTCTCCCCGACTCGGATGGGATGCCTGAAATGGAAGACTACAACTTTGCCTATCTGGATGAACAGACCAAGCGGATGATCCGCCGCGCGATCCTGAAGGGGGTGGCGGTTCCGGGGTATCAGGTGCCGTTCGCCAGCCGCGAGATGCCGATGCCTTACGGCTGGGGCACCGGCGGGGTGCAGGTGACGGCGGCCTGCCTTGTGCCGGAAGATGTGCTGAAGGTGATCGACCAGGGGGCGGACGACACCACCAACGCGGTGTCGATCCGCAAGTTCTTCCAGCGGACGGCCGGGGTTGCGGTGACCGAAACGACCACGCAGGCCAGCATCATCCAGACCCGCCACCGCATCCCGGAAACCCCGCTGACCGAAGGGCAGATCCTCGTCTATCAGGTGCCGATCCCCGAACCCTTGCGGTTTCTGGAACCGCGCGAGACGGAAACCCGCAAGATGCACGAGCTGGAGGAATACGGCCTGATGCATGTGAAACTCTATGAGGACATCGCGCGGCACGGGCAGATCGCCACGGCCTATGCCTATCCGGTCAAGGTCGAGGGGCGTTATGTGATGGACCCCTCGCCGATCCCGAAATTCGACAATCCGAAACTGTCGGGGTCGGCGGCGTTGCAACTGTTCGGCGCGGGGCGCGAGCAGCGGATTTACGCGGTGCCGCCGTATACGCAGGTGGTATCGCTGGATTTCGACGATCACCCCTTCAAGGCCAGCAAGGCGGCACATGACTGCGACCTGTGCGGGGCTGCCGAAAGCTATCTCGACGAGGTGATCATCGATGATGCGGGCGGGCGGATGTTCGTCTGTTCGGACACCGATTTCTGCGCGCATCGCCGGGCGGCGGGGCATGTGGGTCGGTTGGGGGAGGCGGCGTGATGGACGGGTCGCTGGATGTGCCGCTGCTGTCGGTGCGCGGGCTGTCGAAGTTCTACGGGCCGCGCATCGGTTGCGCCGACGTGTCTTTCGACCTTTACCCCGGCGAGGTGCTGGGGATCGTCGGCGAAAGCGGATCGGGGAAATCCACGTTGCTGTCCTGTCTTGCCGGCCATCTGGCCCCGGATACCGGTGAAATCATTTTTCAGACCATCCAGGGCCCGCGCGACACCCTGACGATGACCGAACCCGAACGCCGCCGCCTTGCGCGCACCGACTGGGCCTTTGTCCACCAGAACCCGCGCGACGGGCTGCGGATGGGGGTCAGCGCGGGCGGCAATGTGGGCGAGCGGTTGATGGCGGTCGGCGCGCGGCATTACGGCGACATCCGCGCCACCGCGATCGACTGGCTGGGCCGGGTGGAAATCGCAGCCGACCGGATCGACGACCGCCCATCGGCGTTTTCGGGCGGCATGCAGCAGCGCCTGCAGATCGCCCGCAATCTGGTGACCGGCCCGCGGCTGGTATTCATGGACGAACCCACCGGCGGCCTCGACGTCAGCGTGCAGGCGCGGCTGCTCGATCTGCTGCGGGGGCTGGTGCGCGAAATGGGGTTGTCGGCGATCATCGTGACGCATGATCTGGCGGTGGTGCGGCTGCTGGCGGACCGGCTGATGGTGATGAAATCCGGGCATGTGGTGGAACAGGGGCTGACCGATCAGGTGTTGGATGATCCGCAGCATGGGTATACCCAACTGCTGGTATCCTCTGTCTTGCAGGTGTGACCGATGCTGTTTGCCTACCGGCCTGATGGCCCCAGACTCCACCGTCTTGCCGTTGGTGCGCCGCTCGGCGATGCGCTCTGGATCGACCTTTACAAGCCGCTGCCCTCGCAGGTGCAGCAGGTCGGCGAGCTTGGAATTCCGGTGCCGACGCTGGAGGACATGGAGGAGATCGAGATCTCCAACCGGCTTTATCATGAAAACGGGCTGGATTTCCTGACCGTGGTTCTGCCCGGGATGAACGAGATCAAGCAGCAGGTGTCGGGTCCGGTGACCTTCATCCTTGCGGCCAACCGCATTGTCACCGTGCGCCACCACGTCCCGCGCCCGTTCGAAACCTACCCCGACCGCGCCGACAAGGTCTCACCCGGCTGTCAAGACCCCAGGCGGCTGTTCCTGAGCCTGATCGAAGAGATCGTCGGCCGACTCGCCGATCACCTCGAAGGGGCCGGGCGCGATCTCGACGGCGTCTCACGCGATGTCTATGCCCAAGGCACGGCGTCCAACGACCAGGTTCTGCTGGAGGCGCTGCGCAGGATCGGGCGCAAAAGCGATCTGATCGGGCGGGTCAGGCTGGCGCTTCTGACGCTGGAACGCGCGCTCGGGTTTTTCACGAGCAGTCAGGGCACCCGGCTGCTGGGCGCCAAGGGCGTCTCCGGGCTGGCCGACCTTGACGGCGTCGCGGAACCTGACATCGACACCGCCGCCGATCCCAAACGCCGCGAGCCGCCGGGCATCGGTGAACAGACCCTGCACGGCAAGGCCGCAAAGGCCGATGCCGAGGCGCTGCGCGTCGCCACCAAGGCCCTGCTGCGCGACATCCAGTCGCTCGAGGAGCATGCCGATTTCCTCAGCACGCGGGTCGCCATGACATCGGACGCGGCTTTGGGGATCATCAACCTGTCGCAGGCCCATACCATCAAGCTGTTCTCGGTTCTGGCCGTGGTGTTCTTGCCGCCGACGGTGATCGCGTCGGCCTACGGAATGAACTTCGATATCATGCCGGAACTGCACTGGACCTGGGGCTATCCGATGGCTCTGGGTCTGATGCTGCTGTCGGCGGTCGGCACCTATGCCGTTTTCAAATGGTGGAAACTGCTATGACGATGATGATTGCGCTGCGCGATGTGGGCAAGAGCTTTACCCTGCACAATCAGGGGGGGGCGGTCATCCCGGTGATGGAGCAGGCGCAGCTCGAGGTGCGCCCCGGTGAATGCGTCGGCCTGGTGGGGGCGTCGGGGTCGGGCAAGTCGACGCTGATGCGGATGATCTGGGGCAACTATCTGGCGCAGGCGGGATCGATCCTGGTCGGCGATCTGGATGTGGCCACCGCGCAACCGCGCCAGATCATCGCACTGCGCCGCGATACCCTGGGCTATGTCAGCCAGTTCCTGCGCGTGGTGCCCCGGGTGCCG